>OUNJ010000728.1_pt2 | contig 33856 bp, 33 predicted proteins | sample 1755361 | NCBI WGS metagenome assembly OUNJ01 (sample SAMEA3914825, study PRJEB12502) | metagenome | biome: forest; material: soil | place: USA | collected 2012-03-12 | depth 0.1 m
GCCGATGCGGTCCGAGCCGAACAAGTGGCATCCGACCGGCGCCGATGCGAGCGTGACAATGGACACGTCCGCGCCCTATGTTGGTGGCTACAGCCCCGTCGTTCAGGTGTCTGGGTCAGGCGCGCTTGGGATCGGCCAGTCCAAGCTGGCCTTGGCCGGCAAGGCCTATGTCGGGCGTGTCGTGCTGGCCGCCGACAATGGCGTCAAGGTCTCCGCGACCCTGATATGGGGGCCAGGCCCCGACCAGCGACAGAGCATCGACCTGACCGCCAATCCGACCTGGTCAACTGTCCCGCTAAGCTTTACCTGTGGTGCCGACACCCTGGATGGCCGCCTCGAGATCACAGGGACTGGCGAAGGCACGTTCCGGCTTGGCGCGGTGTCGCTGATGCCGGCCGACAATGCCGGCGGTTTTCGTGCGGACATGATCGCGCTGATGCGCGAGATGGACTGCCATCTCATCCGCATGCCCGGGGGAAACTTCATTTCAGCTTATGACTGGCAGAACACGATCGGCGATCCCGACAAGCGTCCGCCGATCATGGATCCGGTGTGGCACGCGGTCCAGCCCAACGACGTCGGGGTCGACGAATTGCTGCACATGGCGCAACTGATCAATGCGGAGCCGTATTGGTGCGTAAGCACCGGCTTCGACGAACCGAGGTCGGGTGGTCAGATCGTGGAATATGTCAATGGCGCCGCCAGCACCGAATGGGGCGCGAAGCGCGCGGCGAACGGCCATCCCGAACCTTGGCGCGTCAAGTATTGGGATGTCGGCAACGAAATGTATGGTCACTGGCAGATGGGCCACATGGACCGCGACCAGTACTACGTCAAACACAACCTCTTCGTCGACGCCATGCGCGCCGTCGATCCGTCGATCTACATCGCGGCGCCGGGCGGTTTCGCCGACGAGATGACGACGGGCCAGGGCATCTTCATCGCCGGCCAGCCGATAGTCGAGATCGGTTCTGACCGCGACTGGGCCTACGGCATGTTCCAGAACTGCATGGGCCGGTTCGACGCCCTGCAGACGCACGCCTATCCGGCAGAGAACAAGCACTACGACCTGGCCACTGGCAAGCTTGTCGATGTCACGCAGGACCTCAATGCATGGTCACGCGCGATGGCCCAGCGCATACAAACCATGGCCGACTGCTGGGAGGCCTACAAGACGCACTTCCCGGCGCTCAACCAGGGTAAGGTGAAGGTGTTCTTCGACGAGTGGGCTTACCACTTCCAGCCTGATTTGAAGGGTTCACTCGCGATTGCGATGGCGCTGCACGAATTCTACCGCCACACCGATTTCATCGAGGCGGCCGCCTATACCATGGCGACGGCCTGGCTGGATTTCGACCGCACCCGTTCGGTAATCAGCGCCAAGGGCCGGGTTTTCCAGCTCTACAACCAGCACTTCGGGGTGATTCCGGTGGCCGTCACTGGCAATTCACCCGTACCGCCGCCCAGGTATCCGATCGGCGGCGACCAGCCGAGCATCAACACCGGCAGCGCCACCTGGCCGCTCGACGTGTCGGCGGCTCTGAGTGCGGATCGTCAGATATTGACTGTCGCCGTCGTCAATGCGACCGAACAGCCGCAAGCCCTCACGCTGAATGTGCAGGGCTTCAAGTCGGCGCGGTCGGGCCGTTCATGGCGGCTCAGCGGGCCTACTGTCGATGCGCAGAACCGCGTCGGTTCCGCGCCGGAGGTCAACATAGAGGAACGGACCTTCAATCCGCGCGCCGGCATGCTGTCACTGGCGCCGATCAGCGTGGAACTGTTCGAATTCCGCAGAGGTTAAAACGCCTGGCATGCGACCATCTCCCGGCGATTTCTAGGGTTTACGAGGACCGAGCCAGCCGTTCGACGTAATTCAGTCCATGATCGTCCCTTGCCAGACGTCACGCGGCAGCAGAAAGAAGCCGTGCTGTCCCTTCTCGAAAAACCGCGCCTCGACCGGCACACCGGCATGGCGAAGCGCTTCGAAAAAGACGACACTGTTGTCGATGTCGACCAGTTGGTCATCAGCGGCATGCAGGATCAGTGTCGGCGGTGACATGGAGTTCGTTCGAAAATTCCCTGACCTGCGCGTCCGAAGGCGACGGCCCTAGGAGGGCGTTGCGCGAATCCATGTGGGTGATCTTGGCATCCATGCTGATGACCGGGTAGACAAGCACCAGGAAGTCGGGACGCAAGGACGTGCCTTCCGGATCGGACACGTAGGGTTTCTGGAAATGCGTCGCCAGGGTGGAGGCCACATGTCCGCCGGCGGAAAAGCCGACCACGCCCACCCGCGCCGGATCAAGGTTCCAGTCCGCGGCATGAAGCCGGATAAAGCGCAGGCCCTGCTGTGCGTCCTGGAGCGGCCCGATCGACTTGTCCACCATCGTCACGTCGCTCGGCAGACGGTATTGCAGCACAAAGGCGGCGATACCGTGGTCGATAAAGTACTGGGCCTGCTGGACGCCTTCATAGTCGAAGGTAAGGCCGGCATAGCCGCCGCCCGGGATGATCAGAACGCTGGCGCCCGTGGCTCTGGCCTTGGCGGGCAGGTAAACCTGGATCGCCGGGCTAGAGACATTCTGCACCCATCCCGTGCCGTCGCCTGTCTCCTTGTCCGGGCCCGGCTTCGAATTGGGAATGGCGCCGTCGCGGTACAGCGGAAACGCCTGCATCTTGGGCGGAAAGGCGACAGCCGGATCAACGGGCGCTGCCGTCGCTGGCATGGCGAAAACAGCTGCCAAAAGGATCAAAAACGCGAGTTTCAATGTCATGATTTTCCAGTCCTTTTGACGACCGACATTGGCGTGGCAAACCCTTGATACGAATTATATGCTATCTTATCAAGGGGATAGTTACCTAGTTCGACTGAACGGCATCACTATAGTCGCAGCAAATTCTGTACTGCCAGACTGACTCGAACGGAAATTTCTAAGGGTCGCTGTCGATGCCCCTGGCCTTTACTAAGAGCCAGACGTTGAAATCTTCGATATTGGCAGCCTCTAGCCAGGTTGTGGCTCGCACCAGGCTCACCAATTGCACCTCAAAAAACCGGTTAGCGATCGCTGGTTTCGCCTTAACCCGATCTTCGAAACCTTTTGGTAGGCTGGGCGAATGATAAAAGCCCTCGCAATATCGATCCTGGCATTTGGAGCCCAGAACGCCATGGCCGCCGATATGTTCTCGGCGCAAAGCATGACGGGCTGGGTCGATGTGCGTCTGGCAGGTGCCGACGGCGAAAAAAGCTGGTTCGACGGCGGCTACGGCAAGCTTCGCTACGGCCATGCCGGCCGCGCCGATCTGGTCCAGGCGGCGGTCCTCTGGACACCGCGCTTCAGCGACAATGTAACGGCACATGTCCTGGCGCAGGACGTACCGGATGCGCGCAATCCATTCGGCGTCTCGGAAGCCTATTTCAAATGGAAACCGGTGCCAACCAACGATACGCGTTACAGTTTCCGGCTGGGACAGATGTTTCCGCCGGTATCGCTGGAACATGACGGACCCGGCTGGTCGACGACACGGACGCTTACGCCTTCCGCAATCAACAGTTGGGTTGGCGAAGAGCTTCTGGTCGACGGTGTCGAGGCCAGCGTTCAGAAGACGCTCGACGATCATGTCGTCGGCGCTACATTCGGGCTTTACACGTCCGACGACACGGCAGGAACGATCCTGGCGTTTCGTGGCTGGGCCGAGCATGATATCGCCTCTGCCGGCAATACCGCCCTTCCGCTGCCGGCCGGTTACGGCACGGGTTACAGCGCCGTATTCCTGAAGCAAGCCGCGGTCAGCAAGCCCGGTGTCGAGGTCGACGGGCGCATGGGTTATTACGGACGCCTCGACTGGCGGCCGCCGGCACCGGTCGCGTTTCACATATCCTATCTCTACAACCCCGGTACGCCAACCATCGTCAAGCACGGCCAGTACGGCTGGACGACGCGCTTTATCGAGGGTGGTCTGCAATATCAGGTGACGGCGTCGAACGAAATCCTGGCGCAGAGCCTGTGGGGCGCCACCAAGATGGGCGGGCTCGTCACGGCCGACCGGCATGCCGTCGATATCGATTTCGACTCGACCTATGTCATGCTCTCACATCGCCTGAGCGACGGCGCCAGGCTTTCGGCAAGGTTGGATTATTTCCAGGTGATCGACTATTCTTGGGTCGACACGGACAACAATAATGAAAAGGGCTATAGCGCGACACTTGCCTGGATGAAGCCGCTCAACGATAACGTCGACCTTGCGGTCGAGGCGGTCCACGTCAGCAGTCGCCGCCCGGCCAGGATCGACCAGTTCGAGGCCGCCGATCAATCACAAAACCAGGTTCAGATCGGCCTGAAACTTCACCTCTGAGAGCCGTACGCGATCTATGCCTTTGGAGGCAGGCCGTCGACATAGGCCCGGGCGAGTTGGGCACAAGTCAGTTCACGAAGGCGGCGCTACCTTCAAGGCTGTTCGGCATAGGCACAGGGCTCTTTCTCCTCTTTGGCGTTGAGACGCGCGACAATCCTGCCGATGGTTCCGCCCTGCACGAGCACGGCGAAGAGGACGACGGCATGGGTCGGTGTCAGGAGGATATCGCGAGCGGACCCTTTCCCAGCGAAAGGGCCATGGCGATGGACAGGCCCCTGCGCAAGCCGCCCCAGACGAGGATCGGCATCGCCATCTTTCCCAGGCTGATGAACGGGCGGAAGGCAGCAAGCGGTCCAGCGACCGAGATTAAACATCACAAGCGGACCTTGTAATCCAAGCATCGAGGCGCCCGATCCGCTCTCGACCGTCAACGCGTCAGCACGAGATGGGTTGCCAGCTCCGTTGGGAACGTCTCCGTCACCCGATAGCCAAGGCCGGGCAGGTCAATGCCTGCGAACAGGGTTTCACCACGGCCCAGAACGACGGGCGACAGCGCCAGGTGCAACTCGTCGATCGCTCCTGCGAGCAGGTATTGGCGGACTGTCGAAACGCCGCCGCCGATTTTCACGTCCAGGTCACCAGCAGCGGCCCTGGCCTGGGCGAGTGCCGCCTCGATCCCGTCGGTGACAAAATGGAAGGTCGTCCCGCCCTCCATCACGATTGGCGCCCGTGCGTGGTGGGTGAGGATGAAGGTCGGCGCGTGATAAGGCGGATTGTCGCCCCACCAGCCCTTCCAGTCCGGTCCGCCCCAGTCGTTGCCGGCCGGGCCGAACATATTGCGGCCGAGGATAAAGGCGCCGAAGCCATCCATCGCTGCGCTGGCGAAGCGATCGTCAGTCCCGCCGTCTTTCCCGATCATCGATCGAAAGGCTCGGGTCGGGTAGAACCAATTGTGCAACTCCCCGCCACGTTTTCCGAGTGGGTGCTCCAGGCTCTGCTCCGGGCCGGCTCCGAAGCCGTCAATGGACACGCCAAACCCCGCTACGCGCACCTTGCCCATGGGAAACATCCTTCTGATCGTGAACCGCAACGTGTCGCGTTTTACCAGTAGCTAAAGTGCTCCGCGAGCAAAACATCATAAGCGGACATGTCGGTCGCCCGTACTTAGAAACCTGGTTAAATCTCCATGCGGAAGGTAAAGCGTGTCTCGGCTTCTGACGATGTGACGTTAAGCGTGCCGCCATGCGCCTTGGCGATTTCCGAGGCGATAAACAGGCCTAGCCCCAAGCCGTTCTGACTGGGCCGGGCGTTCTCACGCGTGAAGGGTTGAAAGAGAACCTCCAGCAACTCCGGTGGAATCGGCCGGCCGCCGTTGGCGACGGCCAGGGTGAATTGGCTGTCGGACATATCCGCCGAAACGATAATAGGTTGGTTTTCGGACCCGTGTGTCACCGCGTTGGCAACCAGATTGGACAGAAGCTGCGATAGTCTGTGAGCATCGCAATGCAATATTAAATCGGAGGAAATTTCGGTTCGGAGGTCGCGCGTCGGAAAAGCTGAGCGTAGCTCATCAACCGTATGGATGACGACCGGCGCCAGGTCGACGGTTTGCCGGTTCACCGCCATGCCGCCGCCCAGCCGGGAGCGGGCGAAATCCATGACGTTCTCGATCAACTCGCCCATGCGCGCGGCGCTTGACGTCATCATCTCAACGACCGTGCGTTGCCGGGCATCAAGAGGGGTTCTCGCCAGCAGGTGCGCGCCGGATTTGATGGCACCCAAAGGATTACGCAGATCATGGCCGAGAACGGCGATAAACTGCTCGCGAAAGATAGCGGTTTCCCGCTCGCGTTGCAGGCTGCGTTCGGCGTCCTGCTTGGCAATCTGAAGGTTTTGCTCAAGCGTCCGGCGGTCTGTCGCCTTGAACAGCGCCAGCCGCACGAATAGCGGCGCTCCGCTCTCGTCGCGTTCTTCGCCGGCGTTGACGAGGAAATGGATCCGCTCACCCGATTTGGACAGCAGCTCCAGGGCCGCCTCTTCGTAGGAGCCCTTCATGCGCAGCAGGGGAGCCAGGTGCGTTTCGTAAAATATCTTGCTGGAGATGGTCAGAAGGTCGGAGAACTTCGTCCCCACCAGCTCATCGGCGGCGTAGCCAAGCCAGTTCGCGAATCGTCCATTGCATTTGATGATCTTTGCCCGGCCTTCGGCCGTGACAAATCCGCACGGCGACTTTTCGAAGAAGCTGTCGAAATCGTCGCGAAGATTATGCCAGCCAGGCGGGCCGCTCATCTCGGCCATCAGACGAAGGCGTTGATGGCGGCGATGGTCTCGGCCGGCGCACTCAGATTGGGGCAGTGGCCGGTGGCCTCCATGATCACAAGCGTGCTGCCCGGGATGCGGGCGTGGACGTACCTGCCGACCGCCTCGGGCGCGATGACGTCGTCGGAACATTGCAGGATCAGAGTGGGGACGTCGACCAGCGGAAGAGCGTCCCGGCTGTCGCTGAGGAAGGTGGTTCGCGCGAAGCCCTTGGCGATGGCCGGATCGGTGCGGCAGAAGCTGGCGGCTAGTTCCACGCCCAGCTCTTCGCGGTCGGGATTGCCCATGATCACGGGTGCCATGGCCATGGACCACCCCATGTGATTGGCGTCCAGGGATTCCAGCAGTTCATCGATCTGGGGCCGGGTGAAGCCGCCGGTATAGTCGCCGTCATTGATGTAGGACGGCGAAGGCCCGACCAGGACCAGAGACGAAAACAGGCCGGGCGCCTTATTGGCGGCGAGAATGCCGATCATCGAGCTGACCGAGTGGCCGATAAAGACGAGGTTGGTCTGGTTCAGCGCGCCGACGATCTCGATGAGGTCGTCGGCGTAACCGTCAAGGCTGGCATATTTGCCGGCGGAATAGGCGCTCAGGTCCGATCCTCCGGCGCCGACATGGTCGAACATGACGATGCGGAATCGGTCTGCGAAGGCCGGTGCAACCAGCCGCCACATATTCTGGTCGCAGCCATAACCGTGCGCAAACAGCAAGGTCGTTTCGGCCTTGTCGTTGCCTGACACTGTGACGTTATTGCGTTCCAGGATTTTCATGGGTTCTCTGGCAACATAACAAGCAGCGGCAAAAAAAGATACGTCGTGAAGGTAGGAATTAGCTTTAGCGGCGAAATATTTCTCAGGTGGCTGAAAATTTTTCACAGGAAGGGAATAAATTTATCTGTCCCATCGAAAATTTATAAGACGGGCGTTAGACTGTATTTTTCTATTATAGGCGCTTTGGCCGTAAGGTCTAATTCCATATTCCTCTTCGTCTTGCTGGGTACATATGGGATCTTTTGCCCCTAATTCTAAACCAAATCCAACAATACTCGTGGTTGAAGATGAGCCGGGACTAAGGTTCCTCGTGACCGAGGTGCTTGAAGACGATGGTGGGTTTACCATGCTTATCGCTAAATCCGCTGACGAAGCGTTCGAGCTCATCGCGAAGCACCAAGATATCAGGTGCGTCTTCACCGACGTGAAAATGCCCGGACAATTTGACGGCCTTGATCTTGCCAATGAGATTTTAAGCCACCACCCCGATATCAAGGTCGTGATAACATCGGGAAATAGTTACTCGGAGCCGCCCATCAAAGGCGTTCCGTTCCTTCCAAAGCCCTACGATTTGGCGAGCATTCCTGAGCGACTTCGAACCGTGCTGTCGACCTAGCCTTTCCGTCCCCAAATTTTCAAAATTCGAAACATCAAATGCGGTGAGGCCCTTCATCCGACGAGGAATGCGGCGTCCGCTTCGGGCCGATAGCGGAAGGTTGTTAGCCGGGAGCGGGCACCAGGAAAATGTTCCCTCGAGGTTCTTTTTGGCGGAGCAATATGAGCTGGGCCCGCTTGCAAGAACCCTGTTCTTGCCGTTGACATGTTAGCGTTACCGTGGCCATGTAAGCGCTTACATACATAAAAAAACAGGCGAGAAGACACCATGACCGATACACCGATAAGGCGCTGGGAAGCGCTGGATATGCTGCGCGGGTTAAGCATCGTTGGCATGCTCATCAATCTGACCGGCGCATGGGATCATGAATACACCTGGATACAACATGCCAAATGGGAGGGCGGTCATCTGATCGACATGGTTGCGCCGGTCTTTCTGTTTTGCATCGGCGCCGCCATTCCGCTTTCGCTACAAAGCCGAGCCAATAAGGGCGCTGATCGAGGCCGGCTGACCATTCATATTCTTGTTCGTTGCCTGGCGCTGGTCGCGCTTGGCCTCTTTTTGAACGCCTATCCCACCTTCGACCTGGTGCACGTACGTATTCCGGGCGTGCCGCAAAAGCTGGGGCTGTCCTTCGCTTTGGCCGGTCTGTTCATGCTATGGACGGCGCGGAGGGACGAGGAGGGCCTTGTCTTTTCCTGGAAAGCCGCCGCCGGCGCCATCGCTGTCATTCTGGTGGCGCATTGGGCGCTGCTGGAATTCGTGCCGGTTCCGGGGTTCGGTGCCCACCGGTTCGATCCGGTCGGCAGCTGGCCGTCCTTTATCGACAGAAGCCTCTTTACCGTGCCGCACATGTTCATCTACTGGCCTGTCGACGGCAAGGTCGTGTTCGACCCTGACGGGCTCTTGAACGTCACGACCTCAACTGCCAATGTCCTATTCGGCGTGTTGGCCGCACTGGCCTGGCAGCGGTCCTGGTTTCGGCGGCCCGTCGTGGTGAACGTCTTTGCCGGCGTCGCCTTGATGGCGATCGCTTTGCTGCTGAACGGCATCTGCCCAATCATCAAGAATATCTGGACCAGCACTTTCGTCCTGTTCAGCACGGGTTTCGCGCTTGTCGTCCTGGCGCTTCTTACCGTTCTCACCGGCACTCTCAAGGCGGGAGCCGTTCTTTTCCCTCTTAAGATTTACGGCGCGAATCCCCTGCTGGCCTATATCATCTTCTTCGTGCTTTCGCCCGTGCTGAACCTTCTGTGGATCCCGACCAGTGAGCACGGCAAGGTGTCGGTCATGTGGGGCGGCCAGATCTTGGCCGGCCACGTCTTCGATCCCTATCTGTCGTCGCTTTTCGTCAGCCTCATCTATCTGTCGATTCTGTTTCTGGTTTTGCTGGTCTGTTACCGGAAACGCTGGTTCCTGAAACTCTAGCGTTCGGACAGGCGGGCACCGCTCGCGAACCCCGAGCACGGCTCGCATAGAGGACCGATGCCATAAGAGGTACCGGTCCTTGTCGGGCATCAAAATAAAGACGTGTTCCCGCAGTTCGTCCTAATATATCCGCCGTCCGTCGCACGATCGTTGCGGCCGACTGAGCGCCCTGCCACGCTTCCTGCCATCACAGGGAGAACACCATGTCCGGCGTATCGAAGACCCGTCTTGTTCTGTTACGAGGCACATACCTTATCATAGGTATCTATCTCGGCAGTTCGATCGTGCCGCTTTTGTTTCATCACACGGTGCATTGGGACATCATGCACGGCGTCGGCGTCTGTTTGCTGAGCGCCATGGTCCCTCTGGTCGTTGTTGGCTTGCGCTGGCCGTTGCAGATGTTGCCAGTGCTCCTGTTCGAACTCATATGGAAAACGACCTGGCTGGCAGCGGTCGCTTTTCCCATGTGGAGGGCAGGGGGCATCGATGCCGACACCATGGAGACCGTCAAGGCATGCGGCCTCGGGTTGGTCCTCTTCCCGCTGATTATCCCGTGGCCCTACGTTTTCAAGACCTACGCCCTTGGCCAGAATGTAACCAGCGGGACTGCCCAGTGAGCACACTTGCCTCGCCTCAACCTTCGGCACGCCTGGCAGGTCTCCTATACCTGGTTGTCATCGCTGCCGGCGTCTTCGCGGAAATGGCCGTGCGTGGCGCCCTGGTCGTGAGCAACGATGCCGTCGCGACCGCCCGAAACATCATGGCGAATGAACCGCTCTACCGGCTTGGCTTTGCCGCCGAGTTGGTGGCGTTGATGTGCAATATACCGCTTGCCGTGATCTTCTACGACCTCTTCAAGGTGGTCGATCGTCGCGCTACGCTTTTGGCGGTTTTCGCATCCCTCGTCGGCACCGCCATCGAAAGTCTCGATCTGCTCAATCACGCGGCGCCGCTTGGACTTCTATCCGGTGCGAGCTATCTGAGGGCGATACCCGCGGGAATGCTGCAGGCCCAGGCCTATCTCGCGCTGGCCCAGTTCGAACTTGGCTTTTCAATCTGCCTCGTCTTCTTTGCCATGTTCTGCCTGGCCATGGGATATTTGATCGCGCGCTCGGGTTTCATGCCGCCGCTCATCGGAATCATCCTGGCTTTCGAAGGTGTCTGTTACCTGGTGGCCAGTTTCACGCATATCCTGGCGCCCCATTACGTCCACCTCATTTTACCGGTGCTGATGGTGTCGGCTCTGGGTGAGATTTCGTTCTGCCTTTGGCTTCTGGTCATGGGCGTCAACGTGGCGAAGTGGACGGCACGCGCGTCGGCGATGTAGGATGATCGCCATGCCTACCCTAGCCGTTCCACAATTTCTGAAGACAATGTTCAGCTGGAAGCGCGTCCTTTTCGGCTTTGTCTGCGCCGGCGCGATTGGAGGTCTGCTGAGCCTTGGCTGGGAACATGGCGCCATGCTCGTTGTGCCGCGAGTATTGGCCCTGGCCGTTGCTGCGCTCGTAATGTTCGGCGCGTTCGAACAATGGCCCAAGGCTCTTCCTCCGTGGTGCGCCCGCTGGGTGCTGCAAGTTCTGGCGGTCGGGATCGCCATGCCGGTGCTCACCTTCGTGATGTGGCGGTTATCGACGCCCGCGGGCGCACCACCTTTCTGGCGGGTGCCTGACCGTATGACAGGATTCATGACCGTGGCGGGGATATCCACTCTGCTCGCGCCATGGATCGCGCTTGGTGCGCTGGTACGGCAGAAGGATGCGTTGGCGCGGCATCAGGCGTTGACGTTTCAACTCGAGCGCAGCGAGCTACAACGTCAAACGCTGGACGCCCGGCTGAGCCTGTTGCAGGCGCAGGTGGCGCCACATTTTCTGTTCAATACCTTGGCCAATGTGCAGGCGCTGGCGGACGCGGGCTCGCCGCGCGCTCCGGACATTTTGCGCAGCCTGACCGCCTATCTGCGGGCAGCGGTGCCACGGCTTGACGGAGGTGAGACGACGATCGGCCAGGAAGTCGATCAGACGCAGGCCTATCTCGAACTCATGTTGATGCGAATGCCGGACCGTCTCGCCTTCACCCTCGATGTAGAGCGGAACGCGCGGACCTTGCGCTGCCCGCCGATGACCTTGCTCACCTTGGTCGAAAACGCCGTCCGTCACGGCATCGATCCGAGCGAGGAGGGCGGCTGCATCGATGTCACCATAAAGCAGACCGATGGCCGCTGCGTCGTCCGGGTCGACGACAGCGGCGCCGGCCTCGGCGGCACTGGTGGACTGGGAACGGGATTAGCCAACTTGCGCGAACGGCTGGCATTGGTCTTTGGCGAGACGGCGAGGCTCGACGTCCGGGGGCGGGAACCATGCGGCGTGACGGCCGAGGTCTCATTCCCCGCCAGGATAGCTGTCAGATGAGCCAGTACACCGCCCTCATTGCCGATGATGAGCCATTGCTGCGAGACGCCCTTGCACGGAAGCTTCACCAGGCATGGCCTGAACTGGACATCGCGGCCCAGGCGCGAAACGGACGCGAGGCGCTCCAACAGTTCGAGGCACTCAAGCCGGACATCTGTTTTCTGGACATCCATATGCCTGGCGTCAACGGAATCGACGTGGCGCGCCTTATCGGGCGTCGGGCCCACCTGGTATTCGTTACGGCGTTTGACCAGTACGCCATAGAAGCCTTCGAGAGGGGCGTGCTTGATTACCTTGTGAAGCCGATCGAGCTCGACCGCCTCCGCGAGACAGTCGCGCGATTGAAGGAACGGCTGGTGGCGCAGCCGGCGTTGAATACCGAAATACTGCTGAGGCAGCTCGCTGAACAGCTAAAGCCCGCGCCATCGCCTTTGCGGTGGTTACGCGTGCAGGTCGGACAGAACGTCCGGCTGATCGCAACGGATGATATTGATTATTTGCGCTCCGACGCGAAGTATACGCGCGTTGCCTGGCGCGACAACGGCCGACCCGCCGAGGCGCTGGTACGCACAACGCTCAAGGACCTAGCGGCGCAACTCGACCCTGCCAATTTCGCTCAGGTCCATCGTGCCGTCGTCGTCAATCTCCATGCCGTCAGCCATGTTACCCGCAACGGAAACGAAACAGCCGATATTTTCTTGAAGGGGCGTACCGAAGTTCTGCCTGTGAGCCGCGCGTACCAGCATGTGTTTCGAGAACCATAGAGGTGAGACGAAACCGTTCTGGACGACTATAGCGCGCTCTTGAAACAAAAAGGCTGGACGGTCGCGCACGCGGATGGCCTGAGCGTGACGGCGCATTCTGGAAGTGAATGGGCGGAGGTTGCGGTCAACGGAGGCGGCAATTACCAGATCGTCTATGTGTCACAGTAGGCTCTTCGCCGCAGCTATTGAGTGGGCTGCCACCGGAGCCAGGGTGGTGCCGCTTTTTGTCGTCCGCCCCGTTATTCCTGGATCGAACTCGCGCCGACGGCTTCGGGCTTATACCATCGTGTGAGCCTTACTCGTATCAACCAAAACACCATCAAGGCTAGCGGCGCGAGCCCTGGAATGTAGAGCCACGGCGAACCTTGCATCCATGACGGCATGACTTTCTGACCTTGACCGAGGAAGAAAAAGGTTGTTGCGAACAGCAGCGCGGCGCACATGCGCCAGAGATGCCTCGCGATTCTGGGCGCGCCCGAGATGCCGCCCCGAAGGATGACTTTCATATCCAGGACTGCCAGAAGAGCCGCGAAGGATGCAAAGCCATAATAGGCGAGGGCGGGCGCTCCATCGACTACGCCCGTTGGACTCATGGCGGCTTGAACGCCGAACCACGCCAAAGTGATCGCCAGGCTCGACGACATCATGACGCCTGTCACGACGCCGAAACCCACCTTGGCGGATTTTTGCCTGACGGTGAGCCATGCCGATATCACAAGCGTCAAGGTTAGCAGTGCAACCGCAACTGTCCCCACGCGGGGAATGACGACGCTGGTTTTTGCCGTCGCCGCTAGCCAGGCGCCTAACAGAAGCATGATAAGCATCGACAGAAAGAACACGGTTCCGAACAGCCGGTGCAGCCATGCACCTTTCCGGGCAGCCAAGGCGATCGCACCGGATAAAATGGCGACAGCGCCAGCGCAAATATGAACTATCAGAACCGGCGACATCATCCCCTCCCAAGAGATCAACTTACCTGTTTCGCGTCATTAAGTCGATTGTGGGCGCCTGATACCGTCCGCGCCGGACTTTGACCGCTTTGGGCGGAGGCTGTCCCGGTACAAGATCTCACTATACTTCGGATATTCCCGGCGTCATTTTCTCCCACATCTGACAGGCGACATCACGTCCGCGTTGTCGTGTTGCTTTATTTTTGCGACCCGCGTAACCCATTCTAACGAACTATTGAAAAGGACGTTCCATGACCACGATCACCGCCGCCGAACGGAATGGCGTCAAGGATGTCATCCTCGACGTTTTGGCGCGTCATAAGGGCGGAGGCCTCACGGATGTCCGGGCGAGGAGCGCGATCGTGGCCTTTATCACCTCGCTGGCGCCAGACGATTTCTTCAGCGAAGAAACGCTTTCCGATTTTGAAGTTTATATCGATATTACCTTGCAGTTGAACCGGGTATCGCCGCACGAAGGCGATCCGGATGTTACGAGCCGCCTCGACGAAATTGCCAATGTCGGTTTCGGTAGTACCGAAACGCTCGCCAACATGCACGCCTGATTGCCAGCGGCGGTGCTGAGGACGATGATCCGCGAACTTGGAAACCTGATCGCTCGACATCCGCTGCCAAGTGTATTGTCCGAGAGGCTTCGAGATAGGGGCTACGCCGTGATTCCAAACTTCCTCAATGTCCGCCGGCGCCCGGGCTCGGCCAACGGCGTTTTCTTCACGACGATCGAGGACGAAACCGGTGACGCCAATGTCCTCGTCTGGGAGAAGGTCGGCGAAGAGTTAAGCGCGCGGTCTATGACGCCAGCTTTATCCTGATCACCGGCTACATCCAAGGGAAGGGGAGGTCGCTCACCTGATTGCGCGGACATTGTAGCAGAACCGCCAAACGCCCGTTGATGCCATTGACATTACAGGTAGCGATTTTCACGGCCTGTCCTATAGAGAATTAGGAACTCGACGGCTATCAGGAGCTAGCTAAGTTTTCAGTGCGAATTCAAGCCGTCGGGTCGTGCGCGCCTTGCCCGCCTGAGATGCTCAGCCATGGCTAAACGCCGTCCAGAATCTGTCGCAACCGAAGTGAGAGCTCGTCGAGTGTGAACGGCTTGCCGATCAAGTGGACATTCTTATCGAGGACGCCATTGTGGACCACGGCATACCCAAACCAACTCGTTTAAAGACGGCGCTACGCTTAAGACTGTTCGGCATAGACGCCGGGCTCTTTCTCCGCTTTGGCATTGAGACGCGCGACAATCCTGCCGATGGTTCCGCCTTGCACCAGCACGGCAAAGAGGACGACGGCATAGGTCGATGTCAGGAGAATGTCGCGAGCCGGACCGGTTCCCAGGGAAAGGGCCATCGCGATGGAAAGGCCGCCGCGCAACCCGCCCCAGACGAGGATCGGCATCGCCATTCGGCCGAGGCTGATAAAGGGCCGCAGCAACAGGAGCGGTCCTCCAACCGAAATGAACCTGGCCGCCAGCACCAGAAGAACGGTTATCGCGCCAAGGACCAGCAACTTCCCCTCGTGGGCCACCGCGATGAATTCCAGCCCAATGAGGAGGAACAACACCGCATTGAGAAGTTCGTCGATCAGCGACCAGAATTTCAGCAGGTAGTCCCGCGTCGTTTCGCTCATCGCATGACCTACGGCCGCGTTGCCGACGATCAGGCCGGCCACCGCCATGGCGACCGGGCCGCTGACGCCGAGCACATGCGCCACGGCATAACCGCCCATGACGACCGCCAGCGTGATCATCACCTCGACATTGTATTCATCGACGCTGCGCATCAAGGCATAGCCCAAGCCGCCGGCGATGCCTCCCAGGATAACGCCGCCGCCGGCTTCGCGCGCAAAGTCCAGGCTCGCGCCGCCAAGGCTGAAACCGTGGCTGCCGACCGCTACCGAAAGGGCAATGCCGAACAGGACGACACCGATGCCATCGTTGAACAGGCTTTCGGCGGAAATCGTCGCTGACAGGGTCTTGGGCACCGCCAAATGCTTGAGGACCGCCATGACGGCCACCGGATCGGTCGGGCTGATCAGCGCGCCGAAGACGACGCACCAGGTCAAGGGCACGTCAAGCCCGACAAGGCGCGCAAGGCCAAAAAAACCAGCGGCGACGATGGCGGTCGAGAGCATCGTACCCAGCGTCGACAGGAGTAGGATGGGCCAGCGGCCCTTTTTCATGTCGTGCCAGTCGATGTGCAGCGCGCCGGCGAAAAGCAGGAAACACAGCATGCCGTTCAGCAAGGTCGACTGAAAATCGACCCCATTCAGAAAGGCCTTCAGGGTGTCCGGCAAATGCGCCCCGGGCAGGACATGGTCGATGGCGATAACCGCCAGCGAGGCAAGGGCGCCCATGAACGTCATGCCGACCGAGGCCGGCAGGCGCAGGAAGCGAAAATTGACGTAGCCTAGGACGGCGGAGGCGACCACGAGCACGGCACTTGCGTCGAAAGGGCTCAAGAAATCGTCAGCCATATTGTCGCTCCCCTTGGATAGGTACCGGATAATACACCATGGCTACGCCTAACGGGACGGCCGGCACGGGTTCAAGCCTTGGCAGCCGTGAGCATGGCGCGCCGCCGCTCCAAACTTTCAGCGGGCCAGAGGCTTTCCATATCATAGTAAATATCGAAGGCGGGCGTGCCCTCCGGCAGTATCACCCATGGCACTTTTGAGCGTGTGAAGATATGGGCGTCGGGACCAATTCTGTGCGCCTCATCGAGAGTCGAAACCCGCAGGAACCGTAAATAGGGACGGTGGCCGTAGTCGCTCCACAACGCGGTCTGGCAATGCCGGCAGCGATGGATGTCGTGGCCGCGGCCGCTCGGGCTCGGCATGGCGACAACGTCGATATCGCCCCCCTCGATATCGATATGGGCGGTTTCGACCAAGGCGTTGATGGCGAAGGCGCCGCCGGTCTGAGCCTGGCAGTCCCGGCAATGGCAGCAATTGACGAACAACGGCTTTTCTCTCAAGACATATCGGGCGGCGCCGCAACTGCAGCCCCCGTGCATGGCCACGAACATGATTTCCTCCCAAGGGCGAAAGCGCTTAGTTGTTCCCTATATGTTCTTGCGTGTCAAGCCGTCGGCCGCGTTTTAGCCGGTGATATGACAAGCGTAAGGGGACTTGATTTCGTTGAGCTTCGACAGCGAAATGAACCTGATGTCGTCGAGCTCCAAATCAAACGGGCCTTCCGTTCGGCCAAAGCCGCAGACGCGAAAGAATAGTTACTGCCGGCGTTTTAAGCGTTCGGCGCTCAATTCTACCACGGCGACCCAATCGCACTCGCTCCCCCGCGTTTGCCTGGCAACTTCCTCATACCAGATGCGTTTGGCTTCATGAACTGGAACTTCAAGGGCAATGGCGGCGGCCTTGAAACTGTCCACTATGAGATGATGGACATCGGACCGGGCGTACAGGTCATCCCAGGTATCATCATTGTGCTCGATCAATTCACTCATGCCGCCACGTGGTTCTGCAAACACGGAGAGACTTATCGTCGGGTTTTCGCCAAAATATTCCATCCGACGAAAAAAGCAACTCACCGGCGACAGCGGGGCATTGCCCAAGAGCGAGCTTCTGGCTCGATTTATCTGCGCGAATAAACAGAGCAGGACCGGTTTGCAGAAAATTTGCCTGTCGAAGCTGCACTGGAATCATTGCTGCAGTGAACATTCATGTCACATAGTATTGAATTCTCTCAATGGGCCGGAATTGGGCGCAGGTCGGGCTGGCCTTTCGGTACGGGATGGGCCTTGAGGTCGGCGGTCAGCGCCTTCATTTCGGCAATCTCCCGCACCTGGGCGGCAATGATGCCGTCGGCCAGCTTCCGGACGCGCGGGTCACGGATATGCGCCCGCTCGCTGGTCATGATGGCAATCGAGTGATGCGGAATCATCGCTTCCATATAGCTCACGTCGTCGACCGTGGCCTGGCTGCGCACGAGCCAGAGTGCGCCGCCGAAAACGATGACGGCGCCGGCAATGATGGCCATGTTGAGCCGCTTGTCCTCATACGTCGACCACATGAAGCCTATCATGATGATGGCCATCACCGCGCCCATCAAAATGGCCATCCAGGTCCGGGTTTGACTATAGGTCGCATGGCCGATGGAATAGGTGTTCAAGTACATAAGTCCGAACATCACCACGGTTGAGGTTGCGACCATGATCGCAAATCGTTTGTAAGACATCGGATCGATCCCTTCTCAGCATCAAAGCTGAAGCTAGTAATCTCCTGGATAAAAATTCAAGGTGATGACTGTTATTTCCTAGAAAAGGTGTCGCAATTTCAATTCCGATTCCGGATAGCGAACTTACTATTTTTGCGGCAGATAGCGGATCCAGTCGATCGCAAGAAAGTCTTATGACCTTCAACGCTTTCCATTCTATCCGCGCTTTGAGGCGCCTGATCGTGCCGGTCCTGTCTGGCGTGCTCCTGACTGTATGCGGTTGCAGTGCCCCGTCACAATCGCCGTGGTCAACCATGAGCGTTGCTGGCCATCTGCCGGACTTGCGATTTTCACTTATGAATGACCTGGGAAAGCCGGTTACGGCGGCAGACTTTCGCGGCAACAGGGTCCTGCTCTATTTCGGGTACACGGGCTGCGGGTTGCAGTGCCCGCTCACCCTGGCGCGGCTGGTGCAACTATCGAACGACGAACCGGACGTGCGCGTCGTCTTCGTAACGGTTACGCCGGCGCTGGACCGGCCGCAAATTCTCCATGCCTATCTTGGGCAGTTCGGCGCAAATCTCACGGGGCTGACCGGCCCGACGGCCGACATCGAGACCCTGGCCCGGCGATATCGTGCGGCTTTCCCGGCTGGGTCGGGCCCTAATCTCCCCCACAGCAATATCGTCTATGTTTTCGACAAGGCGGGACGGGCGCGCCTGCTCATCCGTCCAGAGGACAGCGACCTGGCGATTCGCCATGACCTGGGCCGGCTTGAATGAAGGCGCAGGGTGATTTCGCGCGTCTCCTGGTGCCCTGGGAGCCATCGCTGGTCGTGCCGCTGGTCTTGTTTGCCACGGCTGCCGCCTATGAGCGCGGACGGAAACGCATCGACACATCCTGGCGCGATGTCGCCTGCTTCTGGGTGGGTCTTATCGGGTTCTATGCCGCCACCTTTACCGGGTTCGACTATTATGCGGAGCACGCCTTTTTCATGCATCGCCTGCAGCACGCCGTGCTGCATCACCTGGCGCCGTTCCTGATGGTTCTCAGCCGTCCGGGACAGGCGCTGTTGGCCGGACTGCCGCTCGGTTGGGCATCCCGTCTGCGCCGGTTCGGTCAGTGGCCGCCGGTGCAGGGTCTCCTGGCCTTCCTCAATCGCCCGGCGATCGCGGTTCTGCTCTTTACCGGTCTTATCGCCGTTTGGCTGATACCCGGCGTGCATTTTGTCGCCATGCTCGACGTCCGGCTCTACAAGCTCATGAACTGGGGCATGGCCGTCAATGGCCTGATGTTCTGGGGACTTGTCCTCAACAATTTTGCCTTGCGGCCCTGTGAGTTGCCGGCCAGCGTCCGGATCATGATGCTGGTGGCGATCGTTCCGCCGCAGATCGTGATCGGTCTCATCCTGCTGATGTCACCGCACGATCTCTACCCGGTCTACAGCCTGTGCGGCCGCGTCTTCGACCTGTCCCCGCTGGCAGACCAGCAACTGGGCGGTGTCATTCTTTGGCTGTCAGGCGCGATGATGAGCGTGGCCGGCTGCATCCTCGTCATGATCCAGGCCGCAACTTCCCGCGCAAGGACCGGACCTGTGGCTCCGTAACGGCGCCGGCGTGATTTCCGAAGTGGGTGCGGATATAGCTCAGCACATCGGCCGTCTCTCGGTCGTTCAGTTTTTGCCCGAAGGCCGGCATCGACTTGGAGGGCGAGGCGCCTTCGGTCTGCGGCGGCTTTCCACCGGCAAGAACGAGATGGATCAAGGATGTCGGTGACTTGGACAGGACGACCGGATTTCCCGCCAGGCGTGGGAAGACCCCATCCTTGCCGCCGCCCGTCGCGCCATGGCAACTGGCGCAATCCTGGGCATACAGGCCGGCGCCCGGCGCCTCGAAAACACTTGCCACCGGCGTTGGCGTGAAGGTCGGACTGGGCCCCTTTCCGTCGAGTGACTTCAGATAGCGGGCGATGGCACGGCGATCGTCGTCGCTCATATATTGCGTGCTGTTTTCGACGACCTGCACCATGCTGCCCATGGCCTGGACGTCGTGGCCTTGTGGTCCCAAGGCGTGACCCGTCTTCAGAAATCCGGCGATATCGTCTTCCGGCCAAACTCCGAGCCCCGTGTCCCTGTCGCCGCGCAGATCGGCCGCATGCCACGTGTCGACATCGGTGCCGCTCAAGAAGACCAATGCCCGTCCCGACGTGTCCTTTTCGGCGTAGGCGATATTGCGCGGGGTATGGCATCCGCCGCAATGCCCGGGCCCGAGTACCAGGTAGGCGCCGCGGTTCCATTGCGCATCGCGCCCGGCCTGGGGGACGTAAGCGCCCTTGTGCAGGAAGACAGCGTCCCAGAACCATATGCCCCAGCGTAGATTTAGCGGGAAGGGGAGGCGCGTCTGCGGCGGCTGGATGTGGGCGGCCGGCACATCCGTCATGAAATAGGCGTAGAGCGACCTGACGTCCCGATCGTCCATGCGGGCGAACGAGGGATAGGGCATGGCCGGGTAAAGATGGTGGCCATCCCTGGCCACGCCCTTGCGCACGGCGCGATCGAAGTCGGCCAGGGAATAGGCGCCAATGCCATAGGTCCGGTCCGGGGTGATGTTGGTGCCATAGATCGTCCCCAGCGGCGAGTGGATCGCAAAGCCGCCGGCGTAGGCCGGCTGGCCGGGCGCGGTATGGCAGGACGTGCAGTCCCCGACGCGCGCCATGTAGGCGCCTTGCGCGACATCATCCGCCGTGAAGGGACTGACACTTGCATCGTTTTGACATTCCGGAACCAGGAGGAAGGCACTGCCGGTAAACAGCATGGCAATAAGGAACAGGCCGTTGGTGCAAACGCTGAGCAAGGCCAGGAAACGTGTCCGGCCTTCACCGATGTCGAGCGTCGACTTGCCTTCGCCGGCCGATTCCGTCCGGGAACGGCGCCATGACAACCATGCGACGACAAGGGCGGCCATGCCTATGGCAAAGCAGACCAGGCTGACGGCGATGAGCGGGAGGCTCACTGGTCGGCAGGTGCGGCCGATCGACATCGCGCTCAAGGCCATCTGCGCCACCCAGGCCGCCGGCGCGATTACTATGCCGATTAGTTGCGGCAGCCAGCCGACGCGCTCGCGCTGCGGCGCGGGATGCCTGGGCGATGACCTGGCGGGACGTCTGGCCATGTCAGGACCCCGTCATGTAGGGCACGAGGTAAAGACTGGAAAAGACGACCAGCCAGACGGCATCGACAAAATGCCAGTAGAGCCCCCCGATCGAAAGCGGCGTGGGCCGCGAGGCCGTCACGCGACGGGTGGCGATCCACAGCCATAGCAGCGCCAGAATGATAAGTCCGACGATGACATGCAGCATGTGAAAGCCGGTGATCGTGAAAAAGAGCGACCCGTAGAGGTTTGAGGTGATGCCATAGGGCTTGTCCGACCACTCCTTGAGCTGGACCCCGACGAAGGCCATGCCGAGCAGGATGGCGGCGGCGAGGAAGGCCAGGCTCCGAATCCTGTTGCCGGCCTTCAGGGATCGCTCGGCGAGCCAGACGAAGCCGCTGCTGCTCAACAGCAAACCCGTATTGATCCCAGGCAGGAGGAGTTTGGGCGGCCCTCCCGGCGGCCACGCCGGGTGGGTCTGGACCAGAAGGTAGAAATAGCAAAGGAACAGATAGCCGAACAGCGAGGCTTCGGTAAGGACCAGCGTCCATAGTCCCCACCAGCCCGTCGAGGTCCGGCCTGAGCCGCCGACCGGCAACGCCTTTTCTAGCGGAAGGGTTTCGGCGGGTGGGGTCTCAGGCATCGCGCGCCTCGATCTTGGCGTCTGTGGGCGGCATCAGCCAGATGGCGATGCAGATGGCGTCTCCCAGGCAGGCCGCACCGGCGAAGACCCAGGCGTTGAGAAGCGCGCCGGCGAGGACCAATGAGGTCAGCGTGCCGACGAACAGCGGGATCAGGCTGTCGCCGGGCATCTTCAGCATGGCATTCGGCTCGGCATCGAGGGGCGTGGTGCCGAGCGTTTCGCGTCCGTGCATCAGCAGATACCCCTCGGACAGCTTCGAGCGGTCGGGGGACTCCTGCAGCCGGCCTTCCCACAGGGGGTGACGGCTGGCGACGATTGGTATGACCGCGAAATTGTAGGCGGGCGGCGGCGAGGGCACGGACCATTCGAGCGTCGGCGCGTCCCACGGATTGTCGCCCGCTGCCTTGCCACGCTTCAGGCTCCACAGAATGTCGATGAGGAACAGGAGAATCCCGGAGGCAAAGACGAAGGCGCCGATGGAGATGACGAGATTGACCAGCCCCCACTCGGTGTCGGTCGCATAGGTATAGATGCGCCTCGGCATGCCCATGAGGCCTGCGATATGCATGGGGAAGAAGCACAGGTTGAAGCCGGTGAACATGATCCAGAAGACCCAGCGCCCCAGGGTTTCGCCGGCCATCCTGCCGGTGAATTTCGGGAACCAGTAATAGATGCCGCCGATGACCGGGAAGACGTTGATGCCGAGCAGGACGTAATGCATGTGGGCGACGACGAAATAGGTCTCGGTCAGTTGCCAGTCGAGCGATACCGCCGCCGTCATCACCCCCGACACCCCGCCGATGACGAACAGCAGGACGAATCCGGCGAAGAAGTAGAACGGCGTCTTGAAGACCGGCCTGCCGAACCAGATGGTGGCGATCCAGCAGAAGACGGCGACGGCCGACGGGATCGAAATGATCATGCTGGCCGAGCCGAAGACGGCCAGGGCGAGGGTCGGCAGGCCGGTGGCGAACATGTGGTGGACCCAGACCTCGAAGCCGATGAGCATGGTCGCCATGGTCGAGAGCGCCACGGCGGCATAGCCGACCAAAGGCCGGCGGCAGAAGGTCGGCAGGGCGTCCGACACGATGCCCATGGCGGGCAGGACCACGACATAGACCCAGGGATGGCCGAAGATCCAGAACAGGTGCTGCCACATCAGGGCCTGGCCGCCGCCGGCGACGTCGAAGAAATGGGTATCGAGATTGCGGTCCATCCACAGCAGCAGGAAGGCGAGGCTGGCCGCGGGGATGACCATCAGGTTGGCGACCGAGGCGGTCAGGGTGCCCCAGACCAGGATCGGCACGCGGTTGATCGACATGCCGGGCGCCCGCAGGCGGAACAGGGTGACGACGAAATTGGCCGCGCCCACCGTCGTCGATATGCCCAGCAGGACCATGCCCAGCGCATAGACGTCGATGTTGATGCCGGTGTCATAGGCCTTGTTCGACAGCGGCACATAGTTGAACCAGCCGGCATCCGGGGCCTGCCCGAAGGGAAAGCTGGCATAGAGGAACAGGCCGGCGAACAGGAAGAGCCAGAAGGACAGGGCGTTCAGACGTGGAAACGCCATGTCGCGCGCGCCCAGCATCAGCGGCCACAGGTAGTTGGAAAAGCCCGACAGGACCGGCAGGGCGTAGAGGAAGATCATCGTCACGCCATGCATGGTGAAGACCTGGTTGTACTGCTCCGGCGTCAGCAGGTGCTGGTCCGGGCGCGCCAGTTGCAGGCGCATCAGCAGGGCCTCGAGGCCTCCGAGGATCAGGAATAGGAAAGCCACGACGATGTAGCGCAGGCCGATGACCTTGTGATCGACGCTCGCCAGCCAGCCATGCCAGCCTTGCTTACCCTCCCAGATAGCGGCCAACCGTTTTTGCTCTACGGAACCCGCGGGCGCGCTGCCGATATCGGGGATGCGCTCCAGGCCGGTGCTTTGGGAAACCGGTTTGGCCATCACTGGAGTTCCATCAGATAGACGGTCAACCGGTTGGCATCGGTGCGCGACAGCGCCGTATCGGGCATCTGGGCGCCCGGCTTGACCGTTTGTGCATGGGCTACCCAAAGCTTGAGATTGGGAGCGGTGTCGTCGAGCGTACCGGCAGCGATTTGCCGGCGCGAGCGCAGATGGGTAAGGTCGGGACCGTGGTCGCCCGACGCCGCGCTGCCCCGCACCGTGTGGCAACCGGAACAGTGGTCCATGAAGACAGTACTGCCGGCGATGCCTTCGGGGTCGTCGGAAGGACGTGCCGGAAGGGCCTGCGCCTGCCGCCAGGCGGCAAAGGCCTCGGGGCTTTCCGCGATGACGTCGAAGGCCATATGGGCATGCTGCAGCCCGCAGAACTGCGTGCATTGGCCGCGATAGATGCCGGGGCGGTCAGCCTCGATCCATTGATGATTGGAAACGCCGGGGATCATTTCGGTCTTGCCGGCCAATGCCGGGACCCAGAAGGCATGGATGACGTCGGCGCTGCCGAGGTCGATTTCGACCGGAACGCCCGTGGGTATGTGGATTTCGTTGGCCGTCGTGAATTCCGGAGTGCCGCCGGCTGCCGGGTAATCGACCTTCCACCACCAGTCATAGCCGGTGACATGAATTGTGAGCGCGGGCGGCCTGGGCGGGCGGGCCACCTCCGCCAGGGCGATCAGGGCATAGACCGACATCCCGAAAAGCAGGATGACGGCGCAGCCCGTCCCGATGAACACCCAGCGCATGCCGTCACCGGCGCGGGCGATGACATCGGCACCTCCGTCCGTCCGGCGCCGCACGATGGCCAGCAGGAGCAGGACGGCGACGACGACGCACACCGTTGTCACGATGCCGGTAAAGACCCACTCGAGAAGGAGGGTCGGTCGTGTCGCCGGCCCGGCGCTCCGCAAGAAGTAGTCAAGCGGCGAAGCGGCCGTCATTGCGGCAGGGCATAGGCGATCAGGCTGTCACCTTTCGGGGTTTTCATGAAGTGGTGACCGCCGGCCATGATAACGAGATATTCGCGGCCGTTCTGTTCATAGAGCATCGGTGTGGCCTGGCCGCCGGCGGGAAGAACGTCGGACCAGACCGTCTTGCCGGTCTTGATGTCGATCGCCCGGATGAGATTGTCGCTGGACGCGGCAATGAAGATCAGGCCACCGGCCGTGACGGCTGGGCCGCCGTTGTTGGGCGTGCCGATGGTGAAAGGCAGCATCGACGGGATGCCGAAGGGACCATTGTTGCGTGCGGCGCCGAAGGGGCGGTCCCACAGCGTCTTGCCGGTGGCGAGATCGATGGCGCGGATCCCGCCATAGGGGGGCTGCTTGCACAGCAGTCCCGTCACCGGCATCTGCCAGCCGGGATTGACGAGATCGGCATAGGGCGCGCCCGCCTGCGGCCCCTTGTCTTCGCCGCCCGAGGGCTTGAAGCGGGGATCGCCGAGGGGATAGATGCCTTTCGTGTCAGCCTGTTTGCGGGTCAGCAGGATGTCGTAATTGGGCATGTCGTTGTAATTGGCCACGATCACGCCCCGGCGCGGGTCGACCGCCAGGCTGCCCCAGTCCGAACCGCCATTGTAGCCGGGGTATTCGATAAAGCGCTGGCCTGTCGTCGGTGGCGTCATGAAACCCTTGTAGCTCGCCATGCGGAACTGGATGCGGCAGATCATCTGGTCGATCGGCGACATGCCCCACATGTCGGACTCCTTGAGGTCGCGCTGGCGCACGCTGGCATAGCGCGATACCGGCTGGATGGCGTCGCGCTGGCTGGGTTCTACACCTCCGGCAGGCGCCTTGTAGGCGCCGACCCCGGTCAGGGACTGCCCGGTGCGACGGTCGATGATGTAGATTTCTCCCGTCTTGCTGGGCAAAACGATGGCGGGGACCATGCCGCTGCCGGTCGGGAAATCGATGAGGCTCACCTGGGAACCCAGGTCGTAATCCCAGACGTCGTGCCGGACGGTCTGGAAGACCCAGCGCGGCTTGCCTGTCCTGACGTCCAGCGCGACCAGGGAGGACGAGACCTGGTTCTCCAGAGGCCGTCTCATCGAGCTGTAATAGTCGGCACCGGAGTTACCCATGGGAAGATAGACAAGTCCCAGAGCCTCGTCGCCCGTCGGCGCGGTCCACATGTTGGGGGTGCCCAGGGTATAGGTCTGGCCCGGCGGCGGCGTGGTCGTGATGTCCGGACGCATGACGTCCCAGGCGAAGCGCAGCTTGCCGGTGACCGCATCGTAGCCGTGGATGACGCCCGAGGGCGCCCACCGGTATTGTCCGTCCTGAACCTGGTGGCCGGTGACGATGACGCCATCGACGATGGCCGGCGGCGCGGTGATGGCGACCATTCCGGGGATGATCTTGCCCATGCCGACGGTGATATCGACCTGGCCATTCGTCCCGAACCCCTGGCAAAGGGCGCCGGTTGCAGCATCGACGGCGATGATGCGTCCATCGAGCGTACCTTCGACGATGCGTTGCGCGCAGGGATCGCCCGGCTTGGCGTCCGGCACCCTGTAGTAGGCGACGCCACGGCAGGCGGCGGTGTAGGGAATGTAGGCCTTGTCGACGTGCGGGTCGTATTCCCATCTCGCTTTGCCGGTTGCAGGATCGAGGGCATAGATCTTGTTCATGCCGGAGCAGCCGTAGAGCGTGTCGCCGATCTTCAGGGGCGTGGTTTCGGCGCCGAACTTGTCGGGCTTTTCCTCCGTCAGTTCCCCTGTGTGATAGGTCCAGACCCGCTTGAGGCCTTTGACGTTGCTCAGGTTGATCTGGTCGAGATCGGCGTAGCGCTGGGCGCTCGGGCCTCCGCCATAGGTCGGCCACTCGGCCTTGTCGGCTTGAGGCGCGCTGGCGTCGAACGCCAGGGTGGTGCGCGGATCGGGAACGGAGATGCGGACAGGGGAAGTGTTGGTTATGGCGACGAGGGCGCAGAGTATGATGACGAACGCCGCAAGCCCGGCAAAGCCATGGAGGCGAAGGCGCTTGCCATCATCAGGGCTCAAGCTTGGGAAAACGGCAACCACCCAAATCAGCAAGACCAGCGGCGCAACGATACGCGGGACCAGCGCCCAGCCATTCAAGCCCACTTCGGCAAAGCCCCAGACTACGCTGACGACAAAGGTCGCGACGTAAATCCAGGCGCCGAGCATCCGGCCGTTGGCGATATACCAGGCGGAAGCGAGCAGGGCGAGGCCAGCCAGGAGATAATAGGCGCTACCGCCGAGGATGACGAGCCAGAGGCCGCCGACGCCGAGAACGAGGCCGATCACCTCGAGTACGATCGCCAGGATAAATGCGGACCAACCCACCCGGTCGAGCATCACTCGGGGATCAAGGGTCATCGGGGCCTCCAGCCTAAAAACCTACGTGCAGTACGGCAAGCCATAGGCGGAAAAAGATGAAGGTACGGCTCGGAAAGAAACCTAGGTGATAAAAAATCGATAAATCGGTTCGATCTCTGACCAAGTTCGAAACATGGCCCCTAATAAACGACATATTTCAATCTTGAAACATTTAGTATTCACTATCATGGACATTTTAATGTCTTCGGGACTTGATGAGGCAATATATCGAGATACTGCATAGCGCGTAAATACTGCACCGAGACTATTGCCTACTTGCTGTTTTTTTACGTGCGGCAGATCAAACCCCATAGGATTCAGAGAGGTAATTTCAATAGGTACATTGGAGCAGGGACCGTCCGCCAATTCTCGAAAAGGCTAGTGATGACAAAGGGCAGATGCGTAGTTGTGACGGGCGGTGAATCCGGCATCGGTGCGGCCTGTGCGGTCGCCTTCGCCGAGGGTGGTGACCGGATCGCCATCTATTATCACAGCGACGCGGCTGCCGCCGAAGCGACCGCGCAGAGCGTTCGGGCTGCCGGCGCCTCGGCCATAACCGTCCAGTGTTCCGTCGATGACGAGGCATCGGTCGATGCAGCTTTCGCCGAAACAGAGGCACACTATGGGCCAGCCGCGGTTCTGGTCAATTCGGCCGGGATCAATATGCTGGGCATAAATGTCCGCGACATGAAGCTGTCGGACTGGCGGGCCAGGATCGATACCGATCTGACGGGTGCCTTCCTCGTCTCTAGGCGTTTTCTCGCCGGCCGGGGCCAGGAGACAAAGCCGGCGGCGATTGTCCATATTTCGTCGATTCATGCCGAGGCGGTGCGAGCTGGCGGGGCCGGATACTGCGCCGCCAAGGGGGGGCTGAAAAACCTCGTCGAGACCCTGGCGCTCGAGGAAGCGGCCAACAATGTTCGTGTCAACGCCATCGAGCCCGGCATGATCCTGACGCCGATGAACCAGCGCGCCCTTGACGACGAGGCATACCGGAATTCCCTGGAAAACAATATCCCCATGAAGCGTGCCGGCCGGCCGGAAGAGGTGGCGCGGCTCGCCCGCTGGCTCGCCTCCGATGAAGCCGGCTACGTGACGGGCGCCAACATCGTTATCGACGGCGGCTTGTCACTGCTCGCCGGAGTTGGCGCATGAGCGAACATCCGATACGGGACCTGGCCGACAAGGTGATCGGCGCTTTCAAGCATGGTGCGCCGGAGGACGGCGAAACGCCGTCCGTAGCATCTCGACCCGACCCGGTGACGGGCGATGTCAAGGAGAGGGTTTCCCGGACAAGTGAAACGCTCGACTTCAACGTCGAAGACATCCAGGGCGTTTGCCTGAGAGGCCCCAAGGTCCTGCTGGATCGCCGGCACATGAGTCCCTTCGTCTGGCAGGAGCCGGACGGCCGGTTCGGCATCATGCTGCGTGCCGTGCCGGCCCTCGACCAGCCGCAGACCGATACCGGCCAGATATGGGCCGGATGGAGCCACGACGGTGTCACATTCGACATGCTGGAACAGCCGTCCCTGGTGGGCGGTCCGGACGAAGACGACATCGGGGGCGTCGAGGATCCGACGGTTTTGCGCTGCGATGACGGAAGTTACGTGGTCTATTACACCGGCGTGGCGGCCGACATGGCGCATGGCGAGCTGTTTTACGCCAGTGGACTGTCGCCTGACCGCCTGACCAAGGCGGGCGTCGCGTTGGCGTCGACCAAGTCGATGGGCAACACCAAGGAGGCAACGGTGGGGCGCACGGCCGATGGGCATTGGCGGCTGTTCTACGAATACGCCGCAGACCAGGCCTCGCGGATCGGCCTGGCGGTCGGACCCGCTGTTGGGGGACCATGGGAAGAGAAACCCACGCCGTTCATGCCGAGGGAGGATGGCTGGGATAACTGGCATCTTTCCACGGGTCCGATGCTGATGGATGATCCGGACCGTCCGATCATGTTCTATAACGGCGCCACGCGCGATGCGCGCTGGCGCATCGGCTGGATCGCCTTTGACCGGGCTTGCCGGCACGTCGTCGATCGCTGCGTGCAGCCTTTGCTGACCCCGCCCCCGACCAGCGACCGGACGGACACGGATATCGCCTTCGCCGCCTCGGTGATCGTCGATCAGGGGGAGGTGTGGCTTTACTACTCCCTTGAGGACCAGCGCCTGTCGCGCGCGCGGTTGCGGCAAACATGAACGCTTCCGCCCATCCCTTCCAGGAAGACGGCGCGACCGCGCAGATGGGCGACAGCCCGCGCCGTCGTTACGCCACCTCCGGCGATTTGGGCCGTGCCCTGGCGATCGATGACCTTCGGGCACGAACGCACCGGCTGATGCCGAGGTTCGTGCTGGAATATCTCGAAGGCGGAGCCGGAGCAGAGGAGACGCTGACGCGCGAACGGGAGGCCTACAGGGAATGGCTCTTCATGCCGCACACCCTGGTCGACGAGTCGCATCGCGATCTCGCCCGCGCCATTATCGGCAAGCCCGCCAAGATGCCGTTGCTGGTCGGCCCCACCGGCTTGAACGGGCTGTTCCGGCACGGCGCCGACATGTCGCTGGCGATCGCATCGGCGAAGTTCGGCGTGCCGTTTATCCAGAGCACGATGTCGAACGAGCGCATGGAGGACATCGCCAAGGTCAGGGGGCTGCGCCACTGGTGGCAGCTTTACCTGTTCGGCCCCGACGCCATCTGGCAGTCCCTTGTCGACCGCGCCGACGCCTGCGGCTGCGAAGCGCTGGTGCTGACGACGAACTCGCAGATTTTCGGCGAGCGCCTGTGGAGCAGCCGGACGCGTATCGACGGTGGCAGCCCGTCCCTGGCGACGATCTTGGACGCCGCCTGCCATCCGCGCTGGCTGGCGACGACGCTGAACCATGGCATGCCGGCATTCGCCAATGTCATCGACTATGTACCGAAGGACAAGCGCGGCTTCTTCGAGAGCGCCTTCTGGATCCGCGAGCAGATGCCGAAAACGCTGTCCTGGACGGACGTCGCCAAGATCCGCAAGCGATGGAAAAAGCCGCTGTTCATCAAGGGCATATTGAACCTGGAAGATGTCACCCGGTCGCTGACAAGCGGCGTCGACGGCATCATCCTCGGCAGTCATGGCGGCCGCCAGGCCGACGCCTCGGTGTCGGCGCTCGATATCCTTCCCCGCGCCCGTGAACTGGTCGGGAACCATTTATCGCTTTTCATGTCGGGCGGAATCCGGACCGGGAGCCATCTGCTGAAAGCCCTGGCCCTGGGCGCCGATGCGATCGTCGCCGGGCGCGCACCGCTCTATGGCTTGTGCGCGGGTGGCCGTGCCGGGGTTTCGCGCGCGCTCCAGATCCTCCACGACGATGCACTCAATGAACTCGGACAACTCGGTGTTTCGTCCCTGGACAAGCTGGGCGCCGATATCCTGGTCCGCCGGCGTCAGCTTCCCCTTGCCGCGGGCGAGGGGCCCTAGGGGCTGCGCCGGCCGTTACGGCCGATCACGCTTTTCCATTCACTCCATCATTCAAGGATATTCGCCATGGCTGAAACCGCGGGCGACGTACTGGTACAAACCCTGCTCGACTGGGGCGTAGACACGATTTTCGGGCTGCCGGGCGACGGCATCAACGGCATCATCGAAGCCATGCGCAAGCGCAAGGACGATCTCCGTTTCATCCAGACCCGTCACGAGGAGGCCGCCGCCTTCATGGCCTGCGGCTATGCGAAGACGACCGGCCGCCTTGGCGCCTGCATCGCGACGTCGGGCCCCGGTGGCGTCCATCTGCTCAACGGTCTCTACGACGCAAAGCTCGATGGCGTGCCGGTCATTGCCATAACGGGCATGCAGTTTCATGACCTGCTGCATACCCATACCCAGCAGGACGTCGAGCTCGACAAGCTCTTCATGGATGTCTGCGTCTACAATGCCCGGGTGATGGGACCGGCGCACACCGAAAACGTCGTGGAACTGGCCTGCCGGACGGCCATTACCCGCAGGGGCGTGGCCCACGTGACCATGCCCGTGGATTTCCAGTCGGAAGAGGTCAAGAAGGACAAGCGCACGCCGCGTAATGTGGCGCACCATGTCTCGTCCGCCCAGGCCTTCAAGGCCGGGGTGCCGCAGGAGGATGATCTCCGGCAGGCGGCGGATATTCTCAACGCCGGCACGAAGATCGCCATCCTGTCGGGTGCCGGCGCCATCGGCTCGGGCCCCCTGGTGGAAGAAATCGCCGACCGGCTGGGTGCGGTCATCATCAAGCCGCTGCTCGGCAAGGCCAGCGTTCCCGACGCTTCGCCTTTCTGCCTGGGCGGCATTGGCCTCCTCGGGACGCGTCCCAGCCAGGAAGCGCTCGAGGAATGCGACACGCTTCTGATCATAGGCTCGTCCTTTCCCTATATCGAGTTCTACCCGAAGCCAGGCAGCGCCAAATGCGTCCAGATCGATATCGATGGCGCGCGCATCGGACTGCGCTACCCCGTCGATGTCGGGCTGGTCGGCTACGCCAAGACCACGCTCGAGCACCTTTTGCCGCGGCTGGAACAGAAGGACGACCGGGCGTTCCTGGAAACCGGGCAGGAGCGCATGAAGGCCTGGGCCGAACTCATGGCCACGCGGGGTTCGGTCATGGACATGCCGATGAAGCCGCAGGTCATTGCCCATGAACTTGGCAAACGCCTCGCTGACAACGCGATCTTCATCAGCGATTCCGGTACGATCGCGACCTGGTATGCGCGCTACCTGCCGTTCCGCTACGGCCAGATGTGCACGCTCTCGGGCAACCTCGCCACCATGGCCTGCGGCCTGCCCTATGCGATCGCCGCCCAGGCGGCCCATCCCGGGCGCCAGGTCGTGGCGATTGTCGGCGACGGCGGCTTTTCCATGCTGATGGCGGAATACGCGACCGCCGTGAAATACAACCTGCCGGTCAAGATATTGATCATCAAGAACAACGCACTCGGCCAGATCAAGTGGGAGCAGATCGCCTTCCTCGGCAATCCGGAATACGAATGCGAACTGCACCCCATCGATTTCGTCAAGTTCGCCGAGGCCTGCGGCGGCAGGGGCTATCGCATCGACGATCCCAATCTATGCGGCTTGCAGTTGGAAGAGGCTCTGGCCGCGACCGGCCCGGTCATCATAGAGGCGGTCGTCGATCCCAATGAGCCGCCGCTGCCGCCGAAACTGACGATGGAGGACGTGAGGCACTTTACGTCTGCCATGGCCAAGGGGACGGACGGGCGCACCGAGATCATGAAAACGGTCTTCAAGGACAAGGTCAGGGAACTGCTCTGACGGCATGTCCCGTCGGACATGTGACCCTATTCAATGCAGGAGAAACACCATGAACACCGCCATCGGCAAAACCCATTGGGCCATAGCGGAGGGCTATATTCCGCCCGACGATCAAACCAAGTCCCGGGCCGAGGTCAGCCACGAAGCCTGTTGCATTCTCAATGCCGGCGACGCGGATGCCCATATCGAAATCATGATCTATTTCGGTGATAGGGAGCCTGCCGGGCCCTATCGCCTGACCCTTGCCGCCCGGCGGACCAATCATTTGCGCTACAATGACCTTACCGATCCGGAACCGATTCCCAAGGGGACGGACTATGCCAGCACGATCATTTCCGACGTGCCCATCGTCGTTCAACACACGCGGCTGGACAGCCGGGTCGGGGGCAATGCCTTGCTGAGTACGATCGGCTACAGCCAGTAGCCGCCATGCCCGGCCATCGAGCCAGACAGGTAAGGTCAGCCTGATAGGCTTGGAAAGAGATTCACCAGAGTCTCGCGCGCCATGTCCTGCGTGATGGTGCCGCAGGCACAAGCGTGAAGAACAGACTGTATCTGAATCTCAAGATCTTGCCGGGCTGTCGCGTCGCCGCAGAATTCATCGCAGTCCGTGATCAGGTTTTTCAAGTCCTGGGTGGCTTCGGCTTGCCCCAGTGAACCTCGTTCCAGGCAAATAAAGAGAGCGTCTATGTATAACGTGCGCTCTGTCTTGGTTTTCAGTATAAATTCGCTCATGCCAGGATCCTCTTCCCGCCGGGAAGACCTGGAACATTATCCGGTCATTGGCAATCGAGTCGCGCTTCACTAGTCGTCACGATGCCTACACCTATACGTTACCCGACCGTCGCAGGGTAAATTCGACGATCGAGGTGAGTCATGGTTCGAAGCCTGAGTTTACCTCGCTTCTCGAGATATATATTGGCGCCCATGCAAAATGCTGTAAATGAGCTGAAGTCCCGATAGCCTTGATGCCGCCGCCCGGCCAAATTCCAAATAGAAAAGTTCCATGGCAAAAGATCTTCGCCGACTACGTCCCGTCTTGTCCCGGTGGATGAGCCTGCGGCACTGGCGGTCTCAGGTAGTTTTCTGGGCTGGCGGGCTTCTGGTGGGCGCCGTGGCGGTCTTGATCGCAATCGGGGCCGACCGGGCGCAGGATCTCTTTCAATTGGGCGTGCGCCGCGTCTGGTGGCTTCCCCTCGTTGTTACCCCTTTGGGCTTTGGAATCTCGGCCTATGTTACTCGCCGCTGGTTCAAGGGCGCTCAGGGCAGCGGCATTCCGCAGGTGATGGCCGCCAGCGAGATCGTGCGCCATCACCCTCGGGCGCTTGAAAACCTGGTGTCGATACGCATCGTCATCGGCAAGTCCCTCCTTCTGTTTCTCGGGCTTTTAACGGGTGCATCGATCGGGCGCGAAGGTCCAACAGTGCAGGTTGGCGCTGCCTTGATGCGGATGACCGGCCGGATCGGCGGAATCGTCAGCAACGAGTCCGTCCTGCTTCTGGCGGGTGGTGCGGCCGGCGTCGCGGCGGCCTTCAACACGCCTTTGGCGGGAATCGTGTTTGCCATCGAGGAACTGGGCAAGTCGTTCGAACAGCGCACATCAGGAACCGTCATTTTTACCGTGATGCTCGCGGGTATCGCGTCCCTGGCGATGCTCGGCGACTACACCTATTTCGG
>OUNJ010995065.1_pt1 | contig 33714 bp, 37 predicted proteins | sample 1755361 | NCBI WGS metagenome assembly OUNJ01 (sample SAMEA3914825, study PRJEB12502) | metagenome | biome: forest; material: soil | place: USA | collected 2012-03-12 | depth 0.1 m
CGACATAGACATGGCAGGTCGCGCAGGCGCAGGCGCCGCCACACTCGGCCTTGATGGGTAGCCCGTAATCGCGGATGACTTCCATCAGCCGCCAGCCGCTGATGCCGTCGAGCGCGTGCTGCTTGCCTTCGTAATCCGTAACGCTGATTTTGACGATGTCCATGCTGCCCCTATTGCCGCAATTTATGCATCTGCACGCGCAGTTTGGCCAGCATATTCCGCCGCGAGGCCTGGGGTTTAATCATCGCAAGGTAGGTCTTCAAAAAACGCGTATAGGGCTTCACCATCGCATGCGCTTTCTCGCGCCAGATCAGGCAATGTTCGTAGAGCCAGTTCACTTGCCGAACCTGCAGCAATTTCGGCTTCAGCACCGTGAACAAAAACGAGGTGATGCCGATGCCCGCGACCTTCGCGAACGCAATCGTGGTAATGCCGCTGAGCACGTGCCCTTCCGCCATCAGCCACAGCGCGACGAACTGCAGCGGGATGAACAGCGCAATCGGCACGAACAGCACGCCGAGCGTTTGCAGCGGCGTCAGTTCTTCCAGTTTGACGTTCAGTTCCACCACCAGCCGTGCGACGGGGGCCGTGTGCATGGCCCACGCCAAACCGCGGCTGATCTTCTCCCACAGCCAGGATTCAAGGAGGAAAACCAGCGCCAGCGCGAGCATCAACGGGCGGCGATATTTCTTTTTCATGGGTTTAAGTTAGTGCATCGCGGTGCAAGTTACAATGCTTACGCCACGTTGCAATTAGTGGTCCATATACGAATAGAAAACCAATCGTAATTGAGGGATTACATAGAGTGTGCCATGTGAGTTTGATCCAGACACATAGCCAGCATTCGTTCGCATTGCTTGTAATAATCTAAGTTGCTCATCCCGAGAGATTCCACCTGAGCAGTTAAAACCGACCGGTAACCCATCGCTGGTGTCGGAAGCTTGTAATTTGCGCCACGAATTGTACGAAATTTCGATTCTATCTCTACCTAATAGTTGGGGTAAGCGAATACTCTGCATATCGTTGCTAAAATAAGCCAATCCCTCTTTCTGAATTTCTGCCTGAGTCGCTTCGTCGAAACGAAATACAGCGTTGCCCCAACCGCCCAATAACCAACCAGTGGTGCACATGCCAACTTCTTCGAGTGGGCCAAATTTACTAGGGACATAGCTCTTAAAAAAGCTGCTTTGATGATAGTAAAAATAAGAATAGCCGACGATGGCCAGTGTAAGGATTAAGATGATGCCTTTACGCACCATTACGCCACGCCCAGCTTCTTTTGCAAATCGCTTGAACTGGTCGTGTACTGGAACCGCAATTTCTGGTCGGGATGCACATAACGGAAGGCCTGCTGCGCCATCAGCGCGCCTTCGTGGAAGCCGCTCAAGATGAGCTTCAACTTGCCCGGATAGCTGTTAATGTCGCCGATCGCGAAAATACCCGGCGTCGATGTCTCGAATTTTTCCGTATCCACTGGAATCAAATTCTCATGCAAATTCAGCCCGAAATTCGCGACGGGGCCGAGCTTCATGGTGAGGCCGAAAAACGGCAGCAGCGCGTCGCACAGAATGCGCTCTTTGTTCTTGTGCGCATCGGTGACTTCAATTGCCGCGAGCTGGCCATCCGTGCCCTCGAGGCCGCTGACCTGCCCGAAGCGCAAATCGATTTTGCCATGGGCGGCGAGTTCGCGCATGGCGGCGACGGAAGCGGGCGCGGCGCGGAATTCATCGCGGCGATGAATCAACGTCAGGTGGCGCGCAATCGGTGCGAGATTCAGCGTCCAGTCGAGCGCGGAATCGCCGCCACCGACGATGACGAGGCGCTTGTCCTTGAACTGTTCCATTTTACGCACGGCGTAGAACACGCTTTTTTCTTCATAGGCATCGATGCCTGCAATCGGCGGTTTTTTCGGCATGAAGCTGCCGCCGCCCGCTGCGACGACGATGACTTTGGCGGTGATGGTCGTGCCGCAATCGGTGGTTACTTGCCAGCCGCCATCGACTTTGGTGAGTGATTCGACCATCTGCGAGAAATGGAATTCCGGTTTGAATGGCGCGATTTGCTTCAGCAAATTATCAGTGAGTTCCTGGCCCGTCGCGATGGGCAGCGCGGGGATGTCGTAAATCGGTTTTTCGGGATACAGCTCGGCGCATTGGCCGCCGGGGCGGTTGAGGATGTCGATGAGGTGCGTTTTCAGGTTCAGCAGCCCCAGCTCGAACACTGCGAACAGGCCGACCGGACCCGCGCCGATGATCGCAACATCGGTCGTGTGGCTGCCGCCTGCGGCATGGGTAAGGAGTCCTTCGTTCATGAGCGGCTGATTAGCGGCGCAAAACGGGGCTGGCAAGTAATAAAAGCTGCACTATATAGGCATCACGTCCGCGGCATCCAGCCGCGTGGATCAAGAGAAGTTATGTTAGACATCCAACGTTACGACCAATTGGGCCGCGCCGACCATGGCTGGCTCAACGCCCATTTCCATTTTTCCTTCGCCGAATACCACAATCCGAACCGCATGGGGCTAGGGCCACTGCGCGTCATCAACGACGATATCGTGCAGGCGGGCGGCGGCTTTGCGCCCCATCCGCACCGCGATATGGAGATCATCACCTATGTGCGCGAAGGGGCGATCACGCATGAGGATTCGCTCGGTAACCGTGGCAAAACCAAGGCGGGCGACATTCAGGTGATGAGCGCGGGCAGCGGCATCACGCACTCGGAATGGAACGAAGAAAAGGTCGCGACCAACCTTTACCAGATTTGGATCCATTCGCGCAATAAAGGCACGCCCCCGCGCTGGGAGGCCCGCCAATTCCCGAAAGCCGAAGGCGCGCTGCATCTGCTTGCGAGCGGCCGCGACGGGGATAGGGAGAAGGGCGCGCTCTGGATCGACCAGGACGCGGCCATCTGGGGCGGCGTGCTGAAAGCGGGGCAGGAGTGGGTGCAAAAGCTCACCGGCCCGGCCTATTTGCTGGTTTCGACGGGCGAGGTGACACTCGGCGGTGAAACGCTGAAAAAGGGCGACGGGGTTGGCATCACCGAGCTTTCAGAACTCGCCATTACCGCGAACGAGCCATCCGAACTGGTGCTGATCGATTTGCCGAAAGCGGCGTAATTCATACTGGAAAACTTATGGGGCGGCGCTATAGTCGCCCCATCACCTTTGAGGAGTTCCCCCATGTCGAACAAACCCGTCACCGATGCCCTGAAACGCGCACTGGCCGATACCTACACGCTGCTCACCAAAACCCAGAACTACCACTGGAACGTCGAAGGGCCGGGCTTTCGCCAGCTGCATCTGCTGTTCGAGGAGCAATATAACGAGCTGTTCCTCGCGACCGACCTCATCGCCGAACGCATCCGCGCGCTGGGCGAAAAAGCTCCGGCTTCCGGCACGGAATTCGCGAAGCTCAGCAAGATCAAAGAGGGCAATAGCGAGCTGGATGCGGACGGCATGCTCGCCGATCTCTATGCCAGCAACATGATGGTGGTCGAAACGCTGAAAAAACTGTTCGACGCCACTGAAAAAGCGGGCGACGGCGCGAGCAACGACCTGTCCAACCAGCGCCGCGCCGCGCATGAAAAAGCGGCATGGATGATTAAAGCGAGCCTGCCGAAGCCCGCGCGCGCGAAGCTTGCCGCATAGCTTCTTGACCCGCGCGCGCGTTGCGGCTATGACCGCCCCTCCACGCGCGTGACATGGCCGAGTAGCAAAGTGGGAATGCTTCGGTTTGCAAAACCGACATGAGGCGGTTCGATTCCGCCCTCGGCCTCCACGCTTCGCCCCGATGGGGCTACGCGTGGCGCAGCCACTGGAGTTCCATCGTCTTGGATGAAGCATGTCCGGCGTAGCTCGATAGAGCGAAGCCTGGACTGACTTACACAACCGCTTCCCACAAACCACACCACCACCTATAATTGCATAAGTTTTGCAATCTTCGCGTGATTCGTGCTTGCGGCGGCCCCCCGGAATAAGGTATAACCATAAAAAAATCAAAAGGGTGGTGATGTCCCGTCATTTCGCATTTCTGCTGGTTTCCAGCGCGCTGATGCTATCGGCGCAAACTGCCTATGCAGGCAGTTTCGAGGACGCACTCGCCGCCGCCTACACGAACAACCCCGAAATCAAGGCCCAGCGCCAGAAGCAGGAAGCGACGGATGAGCAGGTTTCGCAGGCCGTTTCCGGCTTCCGCCCGACCATCACCGCGGAATATGACTGGGCGCGCCAGCGCACCGCCTTTGCGGATGCGCCCTATAGTTACGGCAATGGCGGTGTCAAAGCGCTGAACGTGACCGAGCCGCTCTATAAAGGCGGCGGCACCTGGTCGTCCTACCAGAGCGCGCTGCAAAAAGTAAAAGCCGGGCAATACGACCTTTCCGCGCTCGAACAGCGCGTGCTGCTCGACAGCATCACCGCCTATATGAACGTGGTCGAGGCGAGCGCCATTCTCGACCTCTCGCGCAAAAACGCCGACATCCTCACCGAGCAGCTCAAAGCCGCCAACACACGCTTTCAGGTGGGCGAGGTGACACGCACGGATGTTGCGCAATCGGAAGCACGTTTGTCGGATGCGAAAACCCGCGTCGTCACCGCCGAGGGCGATTTGCTCAGCCAGATGGCGAGCTACGAGCGCAGCATCGGCGTGAAGCCCGAAGGCACACTCACCGTGCCGGACAAACTGCCCGAACTGCCCTTGACGCTTGACGATGCGCTCGCCCAAGCGCGCGATGCCAACCCGCAATTGCTCTCGGCCCTGCATATCGCCCGCGCTTCGGATTATGACGTGCGCACCAGCCAGTCTGTATTGCTGCCGCAGGTGAACCTTGTCGGCTCCCTCCTGCGCCAGACCGGTGCGGGCTCGGACGGTGTGACCGATTTCAGCCAGGATAAAGTCGGCGTCGAAGTGCATGTGCCGCTCTACCAAAGCGGCGCGGAATGGTCGCGCGTGCGTGAGGCGAAAGCGACCGCCCGCGAGCGCGACCACGAATCCATCGACCGCCGCATGAGCACGGATGAAGCCGTCACCCAAAGCTGGGAGCAGCTGCAAAGCGCGGTCGCCAGCATCACCACGCGCAACGACCAGATCAAAGCCGAAACCCTCGCCCTCGACGGCGTGAAGCAGGAGCAGCAATATGGCTCGCGTACCGTGCTCGACGTGCTCGATGCCGAGCAGGAATTATTCACCGCGAAAACCAACCTCGTGCAGGCGCAACGCAACCGCATCGTCGCTGCATACACGCTCGCCTTCAACCTCGGCGAACTGACGCCGACGCTGCTCGGCCTCAATGTCGAAACCTACGACCCGCAGCACCATGCGGACAAGGTCGATTGGAAAACGATTGGGTGGTAAAAGGCCACTGAACCGGGATAAACCGGTTCAGTGGAGTGGGATTGGTTACGCAGCCGTTGCCGTGTCGTCGATCAGTTCGCCCGCAAAGACTTCCCGAATCGAAACGCTGACGAACATACCGTCTTCGACCGGCTCAGCCGAGCAATAGGCGATATCGTGCAACGTTGTGCCGCGTTCACCGTGGATGGGAGAAAGCGGCAATGGCAGATGCTCTTGCTGCCGTGTGATCAGCCTGAGCTCGACCTCATGCAGCTCGATACAATACCCGCCATATTCCGTCGTTACCGACTCGATACGCGAAATGCCGGTGTCGCCGATTTCTTCGCGCTTGCCGATAACGATGCCACCGTTACGCTTTTCCAAGCCACCATATTCCGTGGGTATAGGGAATGTGTCGTGGCGTTGCCATGCGTCTGGCAGCTTTAGCAGGTAGACTCCCATCAGCGCGCCGAGTTCTTCTCCTTGCCGGATGACCCATACAAAGAAAAAATCGTTCTGCACGCCGATCATGCAATGCTCGTCCTCGAAGAAAGTATGTTCTAACTCCGGGCGAGGGTAGAGGGAGAGGCGGCCATGCAGCGTCGTCAATATGCCGCGCGGCTTGGTTAGTATACTCTCCCAAATCGATTCAGGCATCGAGATCTCCTGTGCCTAAAACCAACACCAAGCAGGATTGCTTGGTGCCTTGAAACTCGGTTCCAAAAAGCGAACCGGACTTTATCATGGAGGTGATGGAAACATCAGCCATCATGAAAGAGTGTCGGCGGCTTTATAACAGGCGCGGGCACAGGCTGCCAGCCAGCGCGCGCAAACTTCACGAAATTGTCACATAGCGAAACAGTCGCCTTTTTCCCGCCTATTGCAATAATTTCGCCACGGTGATGCAGGAATGTTGCATCCACGTGGATGAAGATGGAAAAATCCTTGCGCATCAGAATGCATGTCGCGTAACGTCAGTCGAATCAGGGAGTTCAGATGGCCGAGCCTTCCAAAGAATCCGATCAGTCGATGGAGGATATCCTCCAGTCGATCAAGCGCATCATTGCGGATGAGGACGAACCCGCGGCCGCGATTCCCGGCTCCGATGTACTCGAGCTGACCGAACTGCTCGCCGAAGACGCGGCCCCGCCGCCGATGCCTGCGCCGACCCCGGCACCCGCACCTGCGCCAGCCGTAAGTGCACAGGACGATATCGACGCGCTGTTCAACAGCCCGCTGCCCGCCGCAGAACCCGAACCCGAGCCCGAACCTGTTGCGGCTGCGCCGGAACCCGAGCCCGAGCTCGAACCGGAAGTATTCCACGAGCCGGAGCCCACACCGGCCCCAGCACCCGCTATGGCCGCTGTCGCTGCCCCCGCGCAGGACGATCACCTCATGTCGGAAAGCACGCTCACCGCGTCGCTTGAGGCGCTCAAAGCCCTCGCCCATAAGCAGGAAGTCGCGCCGACGCGCGGCAGCCAGCATTTCCGCTCCGGCACCACGGTCGAGGACCTCGTCATGGAGTCGCTCAAGCCGATGCTGCAGGAATGGCTGGACGGCAATTTGCCGACCCTCGTACGCTCGCTGGTCGAGCGCGAGATTCGTCGCCTGAGCGGGTTCTAATCCACCGCTTTTCCACGCACCATTCCCAGCCTATCCACAGGGTTGTGCGCAGGGATGTTTACCCGCGTCCTGCCATTTATCCACCGACTTATGCGCAGATTATTCAGTGATTTACCCACAGGCGTCGGGTCCAAAAGCTTTCTTCGTTTCTTCAAAAATAGAGAATTTCTCGTTAATTTTTTTTGATATAATCGTCAAACCAGCGCTCGATTTTCACTGCTGTCGACGCTACAATCTCGCTATGGGTTACCGAGCTAACGAAAGGGAGGGGCGAATTGTTGCTTTGCTGGCACATTGTTTCAGAATTCGATGATTTTAAATGTGTTAAATCCGATTTTTGATGTGTAAAATGAGCAATGGCCTTATTACATAAACGCATGAGCCTTCGCGTGCAATCGATTGAAATGAAATTAAAACAATTGGGTTTAGTGACGCTCTTGGTAGGAGGTTTGTGCGTGAGTGCTTTTGCACAAACCTCCTCTCTTTCTTTGCCCTCGTTGCCCTCGATTCCCAGTGCCGCACCGACGAGTAATGTTAATGCTCCGAGCGCGCCATCCGTTAACGTGCCGCAAGCGCCGGTCGCCCCTTCCGCTCCCCAACCCGCCTCGCTGACGTTGCAGCCCGGCTCGGCGACGGCGAACGCCAACCAGAACAATGTCGAAACCGTGGCGAACGATAATAGCCCGGTGAACGCCATGCCGCCCGTCGCCCCCACAAAAGCGGTCGCGCCGGAAGCGAAAGAGATCGCGAAAATCAGTCATACGAATCCCGCGGCGGTTACGGCCGCGACGGGGTCGAACCCAACCCTTGGCGCGCTGCCGGCCATCGGCACCCTGCCGAACCTGCCCTTGCCACCGAGCACCGCCGCGGGTACGATTACCCCGCCGCCGATGCTCGATATCGCCCCGACCTCGCTGCCGGAAGTGCATGTGAATAGCGAAAAGAAACAGGTCAAAACCTGGCTGACCAAGCTCGAACCCACCGTGGTCATCCCCAAAACCAACTTCAACTATAAGCGTGAAATCCTGCCCGACGCGATTTACCGCGACAGTTACAACGCCGAAAATTCCCATCTGCCCAAGCGCGTCACCCGCGAGGATTACGAAAACCTGCTGTTTGCCAGCGCCGCGCGCAACGATGTCGAGGCCACGCGCGCACTGTTGAACGCGGGCACGGGCTTGGGTGTGACGAACGCAGACGGTGAAACGCCGCTCATGGTCGCCGAGCGTAGCGGTGCGATCGATGTCGCCGCACTCCTCACCGCCCGCGGCGCGAAATAGCCGCCCGCGCGAGGCTTGACCAACGCGCACTTCCTACCTAGGTTGCCCTCTCGAACGTTAAAGGGCATCCCATGACCAAAACCTACGGTAAATCGAAACTCGTTTCCCGCCACGTCACCGAAGGCACCGCGCGCGCGCCACACCGCAGCTATCTCTATGCGATGGGCCTTGGCGAAAAGCAGATCAACCAGCCGCTCGTCGGCGTCGCCACCACCTGGAACGAAGCCGCGCCGTGCAACATCACTTTAGCGCGCCAAGCGCAAGTAGTAAAAAAGGGGGTTGCTTCTGCAGGCGGCACCCCGCGCGAATTCACGACGATCACCGTCACGGACGGCATCGCGATGGGCCATCAGGGCATGAAATCCTCGCTCGCCAGCCGTGAAATCATCGCCGATTCGGTCGAACTCACCATGCGCGGCCATTGCTACGACGCGCTGGTCGGCCTCGCGGGCTGCGATAAATCGCTGCCCGGGCTGATGATGGCGATGGTGCGCCTCAACGTGCCGAGCGTGTTCATCTATGGCGGCAGCATCTTGCCGGGCCGGTATAACGGGCGCGACATCACCGTCGTCGATTTATTCGAGGGCGTAGGCCAAGTGGATGCCGGGAAAATGACGATCAACGAACTGAAGAAAATGGAGCAGGCGGCTTGCCCGAGCGGCGGCAGTTGCGGCGGCCAGTTCACCGCGAACACCATGGCCTGCGTGTCGGAAGCCATCGGCCTTGCGCTGCCCGGTTCGGCGGGGGCGCCTGCGCCGTATGAATCGCGCGACCGCTTCGCGTTCGATTCCGGCGAGGCCGTTATGGCGCTGCTGAAATCCAAAATCCGCCCGCGGGATATTGTGACGCGCAAAGCCCTCGAAAACGCTGCGGCGGTCGTTGCGGCCACCGGCGGCTCGACCAACGGCGCGCTGCATCTGCCTGCGATTGCGCATGAGGCGGGCATCGATTTCGACATGCATGCGGTCGGCAAAATCTTCAAACGCACGCCGTATCTGGCCGACCTCATGCCCGGCGGCAAATACACCGCGTTCGACCTCTACCGCGCGGGCGGTGTCGAAACCGTGATGAAGACGCTGCTCGATGGTGGCTTCCTCCATGGCGATTGCATTACCGTCACCGGCAAAACCGTGGCGCAAAACCTGAAGCCGGTCGAATTCCCGAAAAACCAGGACGTGGTCTACCATTACAGCAAGCCCATCCGCAAAGAGGGCGGGGTGGTCACGCTCAAAGGCAACCTCGCACCGGAAGGCGCGATCGTGAAAGTGGCGGGGCTGAAGGAGTTGAAATTCACCGGCCCGGCGCGCTGTTTCGATTCCGAGGAACTATGCTTCGAGGCGGTGAAAGCCAAAAAATACAAAAAAGGCGACGTGCTCGTCATCCGTTATGAAGGCCCCAAAGGCGGCCCCGGCATGCGCGAAATGCTGAGCACCACCGCCGCGCTCTACGGCCATGGCGATGGCGACAAAGTCGCGCTGATGACGGATGGGCGCTTCAGCGGCGGCACGCGCGGCTTCTGCATCGGCCATGTCGGGCCGGAGGCTGCCGTCGGCGGGCCGATCGGCCTGCTGAAAGATGGCGATATCATCACCATCGACGCGACGAAGGGGACGATCAGCGTCGCGCTCACGGAAAAAGAACTCGCCGCACGCCGTGCGAAATGGAAGCCACGTAAAACGGATTACCAGTCCGGCGCGCTGTGGAAATACGCGCAAACGGTCGGCTCGGCGGAAACCGGCGCGGTGACCCATCCCGGCGCGAAGGCCGAAACGCATGTGTTCGCGGATATTTAGATGAGTGACGAAACCAAACCCCTCCTGCCGAGCGAACTCGCCGAAGGCTACGGCAAATTCCGCCAGTTCAAATATGCGCGCCACGCCCAGCGCTACATGGAACTCGCGGTGCGCAGCCAGAAACCGCACACGATGGTCATCGCTTGCTGTGATTCGCGCGCCGCGCCCGAAACTATTTTCGATGCAAGCGCGGGCGAGTTGTTCGTCGTGCGCAATGTGGCGAACCTCGTGCCGCCTTACGCGCCGGACGGCGAGCGGCACTCGACGAGCGCCGCGCTCGAATTCGCGGTGCATTCGCTCGGCGTTTCCAACATCGTCGTCATGGGCCACGGCAAATGCGGCGGCATCGCGGCGGTGGTGAAAGATATGAGCCCGCTATCGAAAGGCGATTTCATCGGCAAATGGATGGTGGATGTGAAGGAAGTGGTCGACACCGTCGCGCTGCCGCATGATTGCGCCGACCACGAAAAACATACCGTTATCGAGCGCGCTTCAGTCGAGCATTCGCTGGAGAATTTGCTCAGCTTCCCGTGGATCGCGCGCCTCGCCGAAGCGGGGGAACTCGCCATCATCGGCGCGTGGTTCGACATCGCGCTGGGTGAGTTGTATGTGTATGATGTCGCTGGCAAAAGCTGGGAAAAATGCGACGCGGCTTAGGCCGAATCTTCACGGAATTGTCATATTTCTCTTTGGTAATGCTGCTAGGATAGTGGCATGGAAAAAGAAAAAGAAGATAGTATCCCGGCGCAAAGCAATAAGGTTGCCATGGCTTTTGTTGGGTTCACAAGCATGATTGGTAGCGCGATATTGGGTGGTATTGCGAGCGCAGGCGTCATGAAAATTTCTGGGCACGACAAATCAATCTCAGAATTAAGCACTCAGATATGGCGCGGTAAATTTGGAAATGTAATGAAAATTGGCACAGGCCTTGCTGCAGCGGGATATGCAGCATTCATGTATAAGATTACCGAAAACGCGGAGAATTTTCAGGCTTACATTCTCAAGCAAAATGACCAACTTCGCACCGACAATGTCGCCATGCGCAGCCAACTGAACCAGACCGGCAACACGCTGAATGCAATTGCGGACCAGCTTGAAAAGCCGCCCGTGTCGCACGTCGCAAAACTCGAGGAACAAAAGGCGCAAGCTGCATCCGCCGAGCCCGGCATCGGCTAATCATAGTAAGACGCGTGCAGTAATGCACCCGCAACAAAAAAGGGAGCCAACTGGCTCCCTTTTTCTATTCGCTTTCGCTACCCTCTCAGGCGGCGTTTTTCTCGTCATTCCCGATACCGAGCATTTTCAGCTTGCGGTGCAGCGCGCTGCGCTCCATGCCGACGAAGTTGCTGGTTTTGGAGATGTTGCCGCCGAAGCGGTTGATCTGCGCGGCGAGGTATTGCTTCTCGAACGTCTCGCGGGCTTCACGCAGCGGCATCGACATGATGTCGTTGGAAAGTTCCGGGCGCATGACGGTGATGTTGCTGTCGAGCAGTTCCGGCGGGAGCGCATCGGCGGTGATTTCGCCGTTGCTGCCCACTTGCGCCATGATGATGAGCCATTCCATGACGTTGCGTAACTGGCGCACGTTGCCGGGCCAGTTGTAGCTTTGCAGCACGGTGAGGGCATCCTCGCCGAGGGCACGGGTCGCAAGGCCCATCGCATCCGCCGCGCGCTTGAGGAAGTGCGTGCTGAGGGCAGCGATATCGTCGCGGCGCTCGCGCAAATTCGGCATGCGCAGCGGCACGACGTTGAGGCGGTAGAAGAGGTCCTCGCGGAAACGGCCCGCGGTGATTTCTTCCTGCAGGTCCTTGTTGGTCGCCGCGATCACGCGCACATCGACCGACACGCGCTTATTGCCGCGCACGCGCTCGAAGCTTTGCTCCTGCAGGGCGCGCAACAGGCGGCCTTGCGTTTCCATATGCATGTCGGCCACTTCGTCGATGAACAAAGTGCCGCCATGCGCGCGCTCGAGCAGGCCGAGCTTCTCGGCGCCGCCGTTCGGGTTGGTGTCCTCGGTGCCGAACAGTTCGGCTTCGATGCGGCTCGGGGTGAGGGCGGCAGCATTGAGTACGACGAACGATGCATGCCCACGCATCGAGCGCGAATGGATGAGGCGGGCGATGAGTTCCTTGCCCGTGCCCGGCGCGCCGGTGATGAGGATGCGGCTATTGGTCGGTGCCACTTTCTCAACGGTTTGCCGCACTGTGTTGATCGCAGCGGACGAACCGATCAGTTCGCTCTCGTTCGACCCGCGCTTTTTCAATTCGGTATTTTCGCTGCGCAGTTTCGCCGCTTCGAGCGCGCGTTTCACGATGATGACCATGCGTTCTGCGCTGAACGGCTTCTCGATGTAATCATACGCGCCCATGCGGATCGCGGTGACGGCGGTTTCGATATTGCCGTGGCCGGAGATCATGACGACCGGCACATGCGGGTATTTTTTCTGCACGATTTCGAGAATGCCCAGCCCGTCGAGTTCCGAACCTTGCAGCCAGATATCGAGGATGATGGCGGACGGCACGCGCTCGGCGAGGGCTTTCAGCGCCCGGTCCGAATTATTGGCGGTGCGTACGGCGTATTTTTCGTCGGTGAGGATATCGGAGATGAGCGAGGAAATATCGGCTTCATCATCGATGACAAGAATATCTGCGGCCATGGAAAGCAACCTTCTAGCGTTTGTTTCAAATTCACTTTTTACTTGCCGAAGCGCGCTATGTTTTTGCTGTTGCCCAAATGCTACTGTCTGCGGCGAATTTGTCCAGCACTAATTACTGTGGTGGGTGGTTTTTCTTCGCACCACCATATTTAGTAAGCCCCGCGGAATTAGCAGTGCACAGATACCACCGCTATGCCGCAAGAGCTTTCCGCAACCGCAACGAATAAAGATGCGATGTGGAAATCTAGTGCCCAACACGCGGGAAGGTCACCACCACGCGCGCGCCACCGTCCTCGCGGTTGCTGAGCGTCAGCGTGCCTTTATGCTCCTCGACCGAGCGCTTGACGATGGCGAGGCCAAGCCCCGTGCCTTTCGCACGCGTCGTTACATACGGTTCGGTGAGGCTTGCGATTTTGTCGGGCGGGAAGCCAGGGCCGTTATCTTCGATGGTGAGGATCGCGTTCTCTTTCGTCGCCACCAGCGTGATGCTGATTTTTTTCTCCTCCCGGCCTTCGAGCGCTTCCGACGCATTCTTCAGCAGGTTGAGGAAGGTCTGGCCGAGCTGCGCTTCATCGCAAGAGATGGTGACTTCTTCCGACGGCAAGCTCTGCACATAGGTAATATCCGGCGTCGCGGTCTTCGCCGAAAACACGCTGCGGCTCAAGATCGTCACTAAATTTTCCGGGCGGAACACGCTTGCGGGCATGCGCGCATAGGCGACGAATTCCTCGACCATGCGGCCGATATCGCGCACATGGCGGCTGATGGTTTCGATGTATTTGTCGAAGCTCTCGCGCTCCTCGCTGCCCGCTTGGGGGCTGAATTTTTTGCGCAGGCGCTCGGTCGAAAGCGTGATGGGCGTCAGCGGGTTTTTGATCTCATGTGCGATGCGGCGCGCCACATCCGCCCAGGCGGCGCTGCGTTGCGCGGCGACGAGCGCGGTGATGTCGTCGAACGTCACGATGTAACTTTCGATGGCACCGCCGAAGCGCTCTGCGGTCACTTGCACATGCAGCGTGAGGCGGCGCTCCTGGTGCTGCACCATGATCTGGCTGTCGGCGCTGCGGTCGGGTTTTTCGCTCACGGCTAGCACGAGCGGGCGCACATCGGGCAGGATTTTTTCGATGCTGTCGCCAACGAGCGACGCGTTCGCATCGTACCCCAGAAGCTCGAGCGCCGTACGGTTATGCAGCGTGATGCGGCGGCTATTGTCGATCGCGATCACGCCGGCCGACACGCCGAGCAGCACGGTTTCGGTGAAGCGGCGGCGCTCATCGACGAGGCGGTTCGCGTCGATCAAATCGCGCCGCTGCGAATCGAGCTGGCCGATCATGCGGTTGAACGTGCGCCCGAGATTGGCGATCTCGTCATCCGCACGCCCTTCCGGCACGCGGATCGCGTAATCCCCGCCGCGCACATGCTCGGTCGCGGCCATCAAGGCGCGCAACGGCTCGATGAGGCGCACCGCGAGCAGGATGCCCGCCCAGAGGGAGGCGAGCAAAATAATCAGCGCGATGAGGATGAACACGATGAAAAACTGCTTCTGCAATTGCGCGAGGTCGCCCTGCAATTCCTGGTATTCGTTCACCGTTTCGCGCGCGGCTTCCATGTGCTGTAGCACTTTCGGATCCACCACGCGCGCGACCATGAGGTAGAGATCCGGTGCGTGGCTGATTTTGACGACGGCCTGGATTTTGTCTTTATCGTCGCCGAAAATGGCGGCTTGTCCAGCATCCGCCCGGCTGAGCACTTCCTCCGGCAGCCGTTCGAAAGTGAGCGAGAAGCTCAGCATCGTGCGCGCCAGCACGCGCTGGCGGTTGAACACGATGGCTTCCGATAAATTGCGTTCTGAACTTTGCTGCGAAATAAAATCGCTGAACAAAGCGGGGTTCGTCAGCATCATGCTTCCCGTGCTGCGAATCGCGTCGCTCATGCCGAGCGCGTCGTTGCGGATCGCGTCTTTATGCTCCTCGATATAAGCGGTCGCGACGACGACCGAATCTTCGAGTGCGCCGGAGACTTGCGTGTCGAACCACGACTTGATGCCGACATTGAAAAACAAAATCGAGAAGGTCGCGACCACCAAAGTGGGGATGATCGCAATCGTCGAGAACATGAAAATAATGCGCGATTGCAGCCGCGTGCCGAGGATGCCGTCATGCGCGCGGGTCCAGAGCAGGCGCGCGCGGTGCTGCACGATATAGACCATCAGCACCAGCATGATCGCGAGGTCGAACAGCACGAGGATCATCGTGCGCTGGGGCGAGACATTGCCGAAAATCGCCGTGTCCGCTTTCAGCACCAACCCGATGAGCGCGAGGAACAGCAGCAGCAAAATACCGCCGAGGATTTTCCCGCCGCGCATGCGGTAATGCGCGCGCGCGGCTTTCATGTAGGACCCGGCGGGAAGTGTGTCGGCCATGCTCATGCCGCGTCTTTCAGCATCAGCGATTTGGCGTTGATGTTGAGCTCGCGCATTTTTTTGCGCAGCGTGTTGCGGTTCAATCCGAGAATTTCCGCCGCTTTGATCTGGTTGCCGCCGGTGGCGCGTAGCGTCGCGACGATCAGCGGTTTTTCGAGGCGCGCGAGGAGGCGGTCATAGAGGCCGTTCGCGGGAAGCTGCTTGCCGTGCGCGTTGAAATAGGCCGCGATCTGCCGCTCGAGCAGGTGCTCGATCTCCGCCGCCACACCCTCATGCGCCGCACGGTTGACGGCGAGTTTCGGCCGCGCTGACGTTGTTGCATCACTGCCCGCACGCACCGTTGCGCCGAGCAGCGGGGCGATGTCCGCTGCCGTCACTTTGCTGCGCTGGCTGAGTGCGCAGAGGCGGTACACGAGATGCTCCAGCTCGCGCACATTGCCCGGCCAGTCATGCTGCATCAGCGCGCTAAGCGCTGCTGCGTCGAGCTGCTTGGCATTGAGGCCGCGCTTGCTGGCAAGGCCCATGAAATGCGCGACGAGCAGCGGCACATCTTCCGCGTGTTCGCGCAGCGCGGGCAAGGCAAGCGGCACAACATGCAGGCGGAAATAGAGATCCTCGCGGAACTTGCCCGCCGCCACCAGCGCCGCCAAATCGCGATGCGTCGCGGCGATGACGCGCACTTCCGTTTTCATCGCACGCGTCGCACCGATCGGTGTCACCTGCTGCTCCTGCAGCACGCGCAACAGGCGCGTTTGCGCTTCCATCGGCATGTCGCCAATTTCGTCGAGGAACAGCGTGCCGCCCGCTGCCTGCTCGAACGCGCCGACCTGTTTGCTGTGCGCGCCGGTGAACGCGCCTTTCTCATGTCCGAACAGCGCCGACTCGATCAACTCGCGCGGAATCGCCGCCATGTTGAGCGCGACGAACGGGTTGTTTTTGCGCTTCGACAACGCATGCAATGCCTGCGCCACGCGTTCCTTCCCCGTGCCGGATTCGCCGGTGATGAGCACGGTGAGGTCGTTGCCGATGAGCTTCGCGAGCGTCGCGAACATCTGCTTCATCGCGGGCGATTTGCCGACCAGCACCAGCTCGTCGTGGATGCGAACTACACCTTCGGTGTCGTGACCGGTGACAGGTGACAGGTGATTGGTGGCGCGCTCCAGCGCTTCCATCAATTCGCTGAGGTCGAACGGTTTGGGCAGGAACGTCACCGCGCCGAGGTCGCGGGCTTTCGCCGCGTTCAGCAATGTGTTATGCGCGCTCATGACGATCACCGGCAACTCGGGGCGCTTGGCCTGCCAGCGTTGCAAGCCCTCGAGCCCGTTGCCGCGCGGCATGGTGATGTCCGTCACCACCGCATCGCCGAGGCCTTGCGTCACCCAGGCATCTACATCGGAAATATTTGCGCTGGCCATGACTTCGTAGCCTTGCGCTTTCATCGCGCGCGTCAGCACGGTGAGGATGCTCGCATCGTCATCCGCGAGCAGGATGGTTTTGGGATTCGTCATGGCTTGCCTGCAATGATTGTTTTTGCCTAATTTTTAGGCAGCAATAGCGGGGAAACGGAGGAAAAGCAAGCGGGAAGGGGCGGGTGGGCGGCAAAAAAACAGGAGGGTGCTGATGCACCGCTCCTGATTACAATGGTAGTCTTTACACTTACCCGCCGTCATATTCCAACGTCGCCGTTTTCGACGAAGGAATGCCGACCGCGAAATGTTGCGCTTCGCGCCCATTCACCGATACGACGAGATACACTTTGCGTGCCTTGCGATCGACAGTGACTTGCATCACTGCTTCGGTCGTCAGGTAAATCGTCGCTCCGCCGGTCTTGATGCCGGTTGTCACTTCGAAAGTGGTGGAATCTGTGTCCTTATGGACAAAGACTTCCTTGCCTTCGTAGTATTCGAGCTTACTGACGTCGCGTTGCATGGCGATTGCCATGCGGGTGAGCTTGCCGGATTTATCGTACAGAAAGCGACAAGCGATCCCGAGCGCGAATGCAGGGAGGGTTTCCGCGATGTCGCCGAAATTCTTGCCGCTTAAGGTGAGACTTACCTTATTGACATGAACAACGCCTTTGACACGGTGGAATTTAGTCCAAAAATCAGTCATGGCAATTTCCTTTTTGCTGACTAAAAAGCGAGTCGGGATATCCGAAACGCTAGAACACTACGTTTACGCGGCGAGGTGCGACGACATCGGTATGTATATGAATGTCGTGTTGCCGCCGAGTACGAGGCCCTTGCCGTTTTCACGAACACGGGTGCCTTTGTATTCGACCCAGCCATCGTCGTAGAACTTCAGTACGGTTTTGCCGTTGGTGAAAGTAAACGACGCCGCATTCCTGCCGAAAGTGATGCTCACATTTCCGAATTGGAAAATGCCCTTCTTGCTCGGTTTGATGAGGTTCATGTTGTGATAAACATGCTCCTCGTAAACCATGAACTCGCCATCGTCGGTATCGAACTGAACTTTGAATTTATGCATCTCGAGTCTCCTTTCAAAGACTAGGAAAAAGCGTTGGAGAAAAACTCGTACGCTACGCTCACAAGGTTTGGGTCGCATGAAAAACCAATCATACGAACAAAGAAACCAGATGAACTTCCAGCCTAGCAAATCTGCCCGTGTGCGGCAATGCAGGCAGGCCAAACTTCACGCAAATGTCATATTTCGTCCGTCGCGCGATGGGGTGGTATCACCCTCGGCGCGCTTTGGTTAAGTAGCTGACAAATTTGTAAAATATGCCCTATGAAACATTTCGGCGGTGAAACCCAACAAAACAGGGGCGGTTTCGCCGCATTTCCTCTATAAGCGCGCGCATGCACGCTACGCCACGCATCCATGCCCTCGTCGTCGCTGCCGGAATCGGCAAGCGGGTAGGCGGCAGCGTGCCGAAGCAATATGTGCCGGTTGCAGGCCAGAAACTGCTTATTTTTTCGCTGAAATCGCTGTTTTCGCACCCGAATATCGGCGGGGTTCAGGTGGTGATCCATCCCGACCATGCGGAGCTTTATGCCGACGCGACGCGCGATCTGAAATTGCCACCCCCTATCCATGGCGGCGCGGAACGCAGCGATTCCGTGCGGGCGGGCCTTGCCGCACTCGCTGCCGACGCGCCGGATTACGTGCTGATCCACGACGCCGCGCGGCCGTTTCTTTCGCGTCGCATCCTCGACGACTTGATCGCACAACTATCGCCCGATGCCGCGGTGATTCCGGCATTGCCCGTCGCCGATACGGTCCGCCGGTTCGAGGGACAAAACTGGCAGGAAATCAGCCGCGACGGCCTGTTGCGCATCCAGACGCCGCAGGCATTTCCATATAGAACGCTCTGCAAAATTATGGGCGTGGGAGGGGCAAGCGCACCTGTCACCGCCACCGACGAAGCCGCTCTCTGGCTTGCCGCGGGCTTGCCGTTGCGCTATGTGCAGGGGGATGAGGATTTGCGCAAAGTGACCAACGCCGCCGACATCGCTTGGGCCGAGAACCACGCGCGGACTGCGACGCGCCTCGCGGTCGGCATGGGCTACGATGTCCACGCGCTCATTCCCGCCGGGCCTGAAAACACCATCCGCCTCGGCGGCATCGCGATTTCCCACACGCACCAGCTCGACGGCCATTCGGATGCCGATGTGGTGCTGCATGCGATCGTCGATGCGCTGCTCGGCACCATCGCGGCGGGCGATATTGGCAGCTTTTTCCCGCCCACCGACGCACGCTGGAAAGGCGCCAATTCCGCGATTTTCATCGAGGAAGCGCGCGCGCAAGTCGCCTCGCGCGGCGGCGTGATCGAGCATCTCGATGTCACCATCATCGGCGAGGAACCAAAAATTTCCCCGCACCGCGAGGCGATGCGCGCGAGTATCGCAGGCTTACTGAAACTGCCGCTGTCGCACGTCAGCATCAAAGCCACCACCACCGAAAAACTCGGCTTCACCGGCCGCAAAGAGGGGCTTGCCGCGCAAGCCACCGCCACCGTTTCTTTACCGAGGGAGTCCGCATGAAACGCGCCTGTCTTTCCACCATGTACGGCACGGGGCTGATCCGCATTGGCCCGGGCACCTGGGGCTCGCTGGTCGCGGCGCTGATCGCGTATCCGATCCTGAAATTTGTGCCGTATGGCTACCTCGCGCTCACCGCGGGCGCGGTGTTTTTCACCTGGATCGGCACCGTCAACTGCAACCGCTTCATGCGCGAATTCAACACCGCGCACGACCCGAGCGAAGTCGTCATCGACGAGCTGATCGGCCAGTGGCTGACCTACTCCGTGTGGTATGGCTGGCTGTACCTCATGGCGGGCAGCAGCGACGCCGCGCGCGATTTGCTGAACGAAGTTTCCGCCTCGCCGCTGTACCTCGCGCTTGGCTTCGTCTTCTTCCGCTTTTTCGACATCTTCAAACCCTGGCCGATCAGCTGGGCGGACCGCCACATCAAAGGCGGTTTCGGCGTGATGTTCGACGACATCCTCGCGGCGATTCCGGCGGGCAGCGTGCTCTATATCGTCTATCTTTTCTCGCCGTATTTGCTGGGGCAACCGCTCGAGGTGATGCCGTAGCGAGGTTCGCATGTTCACCCCCGAACTCCTGAAATCCGCCGAAACCCTCCTGCAGCAATTGCGTAAGCAACGCCTCACGCTCACCACCGCCGAATCCTGCACGGGCGGGCTGGTCGCCGCGCTGCTGACGGAAATCCCCGGCAGCTCGGACGTGGTGTATGGCGGCTTCGTCACCTATGCGAATGCGGCAAAAACCGCGATGGTGGGGGTGAGCGATGCGCTGCTCGAAACCCACGGCGCGGTGAGCGAACCAGTCGCACGCGCGATGGCGGAAGGCGCGCTCAGCGCCGCACACACGGATATCGCGATCGCCATCACCGGCATTGCGGGGCCGGGCGGCGGCTCGGCGGAAAAGCCGGTCGGCCTTGTCCATCTCGCCTGCGCACGGGCTGGGTTTGCGACGCTGCATGCGCGCGAAATCTTCCCCGGCGACCGTCGCGAAGTGCGGCTGCAATCCGTCGAAGCGGCGCTGGCGTTGGTGGGGCGAATGGTGGGGCGCTAGCACCACCCTACGCAACACACCGGCCACCGGGAAGGCACAATCGTGCCCTATGGCGCGAAACGCCTTTACAATTGACCAGAATCGGCTAATTTATCCGGCGAACAGCGAAGTTGTTCTTGGGGTGTCGTAGCCCTTACACAAGCGGCATTTGTGCAGCCGCAATCGCACTCCTCGACCATGGTCGGGGAGGCATACGTGCATGTCCAAGGCGTTAAGCCCAAAGACGTATGCAGCCTCTCTTGTGTAGGTTTACGAACTCCCCGATCACCAGAGGAGGAAACCGTGAACCACACCTATACCATTCGCACCACCGCATCCGACAACCCACCCACCGCCGCCGCCATCCCCGTCGCGCTGCTGATCGCTATCGGCACGCTGCAGGGGCTGGTTTTGGGGTGGTTGATTTGGGGTATTTAGTATATTAGCCAATAATCGAAAGGCATTTATGAACACTATTCTTGCATGGCTTCCGTTAATAATAATGGCCTTTATTGGTATAGCTATTTTCTGTTGTAGAAATTGGCTAATAACGAAAATCAAAGCGAGTATTGAGCATGATTTCAATGCTAAATTGAAAACTCTAGAAAGTGAGTTGCGTACAAGGGAAAATGAAATTTCCACTTTACGCGATACTGTGTTCAGAGGTTCTAGTCAAAGACAGGCGATAGTTGATAAACGCAAAATCGAAGCGGTAGATAATATTTGGAAAGGTGTAGTCCAACTACAGCGCTTTAAAGCTATATCAAGTGTAATGGCCACGATAAATTTAGAGAATGCAGCAAAAGAATCAGTAAAAGATCCAAACGTAAGAAAGTTCTTTGAATCGATAAATAAAATGGCTCCCAAACTTGAGAGTCTTGAGCTTGAAACTGCCATTACGGAAAGACCTTTTGTAACACCTATTGTATGGACCTATTTCTCTGCCCTTCAAATTATTCTCTGGGGTGCACTTACAAGAGCGAAAATGCTAGAGCTGGGTGTGGTTGACGCTGATAAATTTATAAAAGCTGATTATGAAAAGAAGTTACTAAAAGCAGCACTACCTCATCAGCAAACATACATAGATACTTATGAGGCTGCAGGCTATTACTATCTAATTGAAGAATTAGAAGAAAATCTTTTAAAGGAATTAAACAATATCTTAGATGGTAAAACAAGCGACCAAGAGGCTTTGAAACGTGCAAGCGATCTACAAAAAGAGATGGATAAAATGAATGCAGAAAATGGTTCATCAGCTCTTTAATATACATCCCTTGCCCCACCCCCCAATCTCCGCTATAAGCCCGCGCCTATGCACACGCCCGCGCGCCAGTTGAACCCTATCAAAATCGGTGACATCACGCTCACCGAGAACGCCATCCTCGCCCCCATGACCGGGGTGAGCGATCTGCCGTTCCGCCAGCTCGTGAAATCCTTCGGCGCGGGGCTGGTGGTGAGTGAAATGATCGCGAGCAAGGCCGTGGTGCTCGAAACGCGCAACGCGCTGCGCATGGCGCAATCGCCGGTGACGGAGCGGCCGTTCTCCGTGCAGCTTGCGGGCTGCGACCCTGAGATCATGGCCGAGGCCGCGCGGCTCAACGAGGAGCGCGGGGCGGATATCATCGACATTAATTTCGGCTGCCCGGTGAAAAAAGTGGTGAACGGCATGGCGGGCAGCGCGCTGATGCGCGAGGAGGGGCTCGCCGCACGCATCCTCGAGGCGACGGCGAAGGCGGTGAAAATCCCCGTCACGCTGAAGATGCGCATGGGCTGGGATCATCAAAGCCTGAACGCGCCGAAGCTCGCGAAAATCGCGGAAGACGTGGGCATCAAGATGATCACCATCCACGGCCGCACGCGCTGCCAGATGTATAAAGGCTCGGCGGATTGGAGCTTCATCCGCAGCGTGAAAGAGGCGGTGAAACTGCCGGTGATCGCGAATGGGGACATCACGACGCTCGCGGATGTCGACCGCGCGCTGGATGAATCGGGCGCGGATGGCATCATGATCGGGCGCGGGTCGTATGGCCGCCCGTGGTTCGTGGCGCAGGCCTGCGCGCATCTGAAGGGCATCCGCGCGGAGGAGCCGCCGCTCGATAAACAGCGCGAGATTATCCTGAACCATTACGACGAAATCCTCGGCCTCTACGGCACGGATAACGGCGTGCGCGTCGCGCGCAAGCATATCGGCTGGTATTCGAGCGGGCTGCCGGATGGCGCGGCGTTCCGGCACGGCGTGAACCGCATGAGCGATGCGGCGGAGGTGAAGCAGGCGATCCATGTGTTCTATGATTCGATGCTGCAGCGGGGGATTACCAGCCGCGCGCATATCCGGGTGACGGAAGGTGAGTAAGCCGAAGCCCACCAAACCCGCACCGGTCTTCCCCGCGCCGGAATGGACCTCGCTTTCGGCGCAGCTCGCGGCATCGCTGGCGCATGAAATCCGCAACCCGTTGCTGTCGATCAAAGGCGCGGCGCAGTTGCTCGAGGCTTCCGTGAGTGCGGAGGATAAGTCGCTCGCGCAGCTCATCGTCACCGAGGCGCAACGCATCGAACAGCTCATCGCGACGCTCGACCCGCTGACGCCGGATCCGTCGCGCGTGGCGGAGCCGCTCAACATCCATGAAGTGACGGAATATGTGCGGTTGGCGGCGCGTTCGTTCGCAGGCAAAGCGGTCATCACCGCGCAGTACGATCCGTCGCTGCCGGAAGTGAAAGCGGTGCGCGAGGCGCTGATCCAGGCGCTCGTGAACCTTGTGAAAAATGCGGTGGAAGCGGTGGCGGAGGCGGCGAATCCGAGCGTTACCATCGGCACGCGCTACCTCATCGGCGAGCATATGCAGCGGCCCGATGGCGCGCGGCTGAACATCGAAGTCAGCGTGACGGATAATGGGCCGGGTGTCGCGGCGGAGCTTGTGCCGCGGCTGTTCACGCCGTTCAGCAGTGGCAAGGAAAATGGCAAAGGGCTGGGGTTGGCCATCGTCGCGAAAATTGTCGAGGAACATGGCGGGCTCATCGCCTATGATGCACCGGCCAGCGGCGGCGCGCGGTTCAGCATGTATTTGCCGATGGCTTAATATCTTCGATGGACCCTGAAACGAGTTCAGGGTGACGCTGGTGGCACGGCTAGTTCCACAAACTCCGTCATGCTGAACTCGTTTCAGCATCCATCAGGATTACGCCTTCTTCTTCGCCAATTTTTCTGCCGATTTCTTGCTGCGGAATTCCTTCGCGGCGCCGGTTTTTTCGGTTTGCTGGCCGCGGGCGATGCCGAGCGCGTCGGCGCTCACATCGGCGGTGATGACGGAACCGGCGGCGATCATCGCGCCGTCGCCGATGGTGACCGGGGCGACGAGCGCCGAATTGCTGCCGACGAACACGCCCTTGCCGATCACGGTTTGGTATTTCAAATAGCCGTCGTAATTGCAGGTGATGGTGCCCGCGCCGATATTTGCTTCTTCGCCGACGGTCGCATCGCCGATGTAACTCAGGTGCGAAATTTTCGCGCCGTTCGCAACATCTGCCGCTTTGATCTCGACGAAATTGCCGACGCGCACATCGTTACCAAGCTGCGTGCCGGGACGCAGCCGCGCGAACGGGCCGACGGAAGTGTTGGCGCCGATGGTCGCACCTTCGATATGCGAAAACGCCTTGATATGCGCGCCTTTCTTGATGGTTACGCCGGGGCCGAAAAACACGTTCGGTTCGATCAGTACATCGTTTTCGATCACGGTATCTGCAGCGAAATAAACGCTGTCCGGATCGATCAGCGTCACGCCATCCGCCATGAATTTCTGCCGCGCGCGGAACTGGAAAATCGCTTCGGCGACGGCGAGTTCGCTGCGGGAATTGACGCCGAGCACTTCGTCCGCATCCCCTTCGACGGCAAGCGCGGTATGGCCCGACGCGCGGGCGAGCGCGACGATGTCGGTGAGGTAATATTCCTGCTTCGCATTGTCGTTTTTCACCTGCGCGAGCAGCTTCCAGACGAGGTTCGCGCGGATGGCCATGACGCCGGAATTGCACAGTTCGATGGCGAGTTCGTCCTCGCTTGCGTCTTTCGCTTCGACGATTTTGTCGAGCGTGCCATCTTCGTTCAGCACGAGGCGACCGTAGCTGCCCGCCTCGTCCGGGATGAAGCCGAGCACGGCAAGGGCGCATTGATCGTCGCTTTCGAGGGCGTCGATCATCTGTTCAAGGCTCGCGGTGGTAATCAACGGCGTGTCGCCGTAGAGCACGAGGAGGATGCCGTCGAGCTCGCCGAGCGCGGCGCGGGCGGCAAGCACGGCATGGGCGGTGCCGAGCTGTTCTTTTTGCACGGCGATATCGACCTCGCCCGCGATGTCTCGCGCGACTTGGGCGACCTGATCCATGCCTTGCGAAATCACGACGGCGATGGGCGCGGCGCCGACATCGAGCGCGCGTGCGACGACATGGCCGACCATCGGCAGCCCGGCGACTTTATGCATGACTTTCGGCAGGGCCGATTTCATGCGCGTGCCTTTGCCCGCGGCCAAAATGACGGCGGCGATGGATGTTGATTTGTGGGCCATAAAACCTCGTGAATTTACGCGGCGAGAGTGCTATGGTCGGGTCCGATAGTCAAGGGAGAGCTTATGTTAGCAGCGGTATTGGCGGTGATTTCCGGCCTTTTATGCATCGCGCTGTTCGCCGTGTGGCGCAGCAAAACCACCATCGAGGCGCATGCGCGCGAGGATGCGAAGGCACGCGCCGCGGCGGAAGCGACGCTCGCGCCGATGGAGCAGGCGCTGAGCAACAGCAAGGACGAAATCGCGAGCCTGAACCATGAAAGCGACGCATTGCGCGAGCGGCTGGTGAGCGCGGAGAAAAACGAGGCGCTCGCGAACCAGAAGCTCGAAGGGCTCGAGCAGCGGCTGAAAGATTTCGAGATGCTGAAAACCCAGTTCGAGCAATATGCGAAATCGGCGGCGCTCGAAACCGGCAACCAGCTTTCCAACAAGCTGATGGCGGACCATGTGCGGGCGCGCGAGGAAACGCACAAGCAGTTCGAGCAATTCACCAAGCTGGCGAGCGAGCAATTGCTCACCAAGCAGCAGGAATTGGCGACGACGCTGGGCCAGGTGCAGGGGCAGATGAACGACTCGAAGGCGCAGCTTTCCACCCTCGTGCGGGCGATGCAGAACCCGATCGGCGCGGGCGCGGAGGGCGAGATCGTGATGAATAATATCCTCCAGCAGCACGGCTTCACGCCGGGGGTGGATTACGAATTGCAGGTACATCTGGCGACGGATGAGGGCAATCTGCGCCCGGATTGCGTGGTGTATTTACCGCAGCAACATGCGGTGATCGTGGATGCGAAAGCATCACAGCATATCTTCGCGCTGTTCCGCGCTGAGGGCACGCCGGAATTCGACGAGGCGTTCCGCGAAATCCAGACCAGCATGCGTGCGCATGCGAAAGCGCTCGGCGGCAAGACCTATCAGGATAGCTTGCGCAAGCTGAAGAACCATCACGGCCAGCCGATCACGCGCACGACGCTGGTCATGTTCGTGCCGAACGACGAGGTGGTGACGCGCCTGATGAACAAGGACCCGAACCTGATGCAATATTTGCGCGACCATGACATCGTGCTTGCAGGTCCCGTCACGCTCTCGGGCCTGTTCCTCACGGCGCGGGCGCTGGTGCGCGAGGCGCGCCAAGTCGATGAGCAGCATGCGATTTTGGAGATGGTGAGCGCGCTGATGGGCGATGTCATCATGGCGGTGAAACATGCGGAGAAAATCATCGGCGGCATCAAATCGAGCGCGAGTGCGTTCGACCAGTTCTCGGCGAGCATGAACCGCGGGCTGTCGCGCCTGCGCAAAATCCAGGGCAAGGGCATCAACCCGCCGAAGAACGTCGCGCTGCCGGGCAATTTGCCGCGCTACGACATCAGCAAGGCGGATGAGGTGATCCAAGGCGAGGCGGAGGAAACGGCAGAAATCCTCAGCCTGCCGAAAGACGCGGCGTAGCTTAATCCTCCGCGCCGACGCCGAGCGTCTGCGCATGCATCAGCGTCACGGTATGGGCGGCGAGTTTGGTCTGTGCGGGCAAGTGGCCGGTCTGGCCGTTGCGGTTGAACGCCATGCCGCCAAAGCGTGGCGCACTGCCGTTCGGCACGGTTTGCATGTTGCCGGTGACGGGTTGCAAATTGCCGTTCAGCGGCGTGCTCGCGCGGTTCGCCATCGGCATCGACAGGATGGTGGTGGGGGCGGCGAAAATGGGCATGGCTTCCTCGTGATTTCGTAGTGGTTTCCCGACATAATGCAGCTTCCATGCCAGCATCGTTTTCGCGGCGGCCATGCTTGGTTTTAACGCTTCGCTTATGTCCGAAAACGCTTTCATTACAGCATCTTTATATCCGTTTTAGTTAACTCATCGCTCCAATCATCCAAGGAGAGAACGATGACGAACCTACGTAAAATCCTGCTGCCGCTGGTGGCAGTAGCCCTCACTTTCGGCGCACAAGCGGCGATGGCGGCGGAAAGCACCAAAGCCGACCTCGACCGCGATTCCGGTGAAGCACTGGCGCGGCTCGAGCAGGCGAACCCGACGGCGGCGGACATCGCGAAAAAAGCGAAAGCCGTGCTGATCTTCCCGAGCATCGTGAAAGCGGGCCTGATTTTCGGCGGCGCTTACGGTGAAGGGGAACTGAAAATGAACGACCAGACGGACGGGTATTATAACTCCGTCACCGGTTCGTTCGGCTGGCAGGCTGGCGCACAATCCTACGGCTATGTCGTGTTCCTGATGACGGATAAAGCCGTGAAATACATCCATGAAACGCATGGCTGGGAAATCGGCGTCGGCCCGACCGTGGTCGTCGTGAACGAAGGCGTTGCGAAAAACCTTTCGACCTCGACGCTCAAGGATGATGCTTATGCTTTCATCTTCGACCAAAAAGGCCTGATGGCTTCGCTGTCGATCGAAGGCACGAAGATTTCGCGGATCAAGAATCCGTAGTCACGAGTTAGCGCTTCTTTGAGGCGTTTAGAAACGCGGCATTGGCGAGAGCTGGTGCCGCGTTTGTCTTTTTGGGGGTAGTGAGTTAATAACTCACCCGCGCGCTCAGCGCCGCGCCGATGGTGCCGTCATCCATGTAATCGAGCTCGCCGCCCATGGGGATGCCTTGGGCGAGGCGGGTGATGGTGATGGGTGCGCCACTGTCATTTCGAGAAACATCTTTCGGTGTGCCGTCTTCGTTCTGCGACAGCGCGCTCAAGCGATCCGCGACGTAATGTGCCGTGGTTTGGCCGGCGACGGTGGCGGAGAGTGCGAGGATGATTTCGCGCGACTGTTGGCTCGCGACACGTGCAAGCAGCGGCTCGATACGCAACGCATCCGGCCCGCGCCCGTCGATGGCGGAAAGCGTGCCGCCAAGCACGTGGTAGCGGCCACGGAAAGAGCGCGAGCGCTCCATCGCCCAGACATCGGCGACGTCTTCTACGACGCAGATCACGCCCGTGTCGCGTGTCTCGTCGCTGCAGATGGTGCAGGGGTCCGACTCGTCGAGCTGGCCGCAGGTGGAACAGGTTTTGACATGCTCGAGCGCGTGGGTGAGGGCGGTGACGAGCGAGGGGATGCGTTGCTCGCGCTGGCGCAGCAGGTTGAGCGCAAGGCGCCGCGCCGAGCGCGGGCCGACCCCGGGGAGCTTGGCGAGTTCGGCGATCAGGCGGTCGATGGTGGTGGGTTTAGGCATATCATTTATTTCGCTGTTTGAGCCATTGATAGAGAATGTAGATCAATGTGGTGACAATAATAAAAATAGCACTACAGACGGCAATAAAATCATACCCTACATAGCACGCAAGCAAGTCGTCATGGTCTTGACAAGGCACGAATTGGTAGAGGAGATGGCCGAAACTACGTTTAAAGTTGCGTCCTGAATAAAACGCCTCGTAAACGATGAAAGCCAGACATCCGAGGATAACAAAAATCGCTGGCTGATATTTAGGTTCTCGACGAGCCATCACTAAAACGGCAGCTTCAGCCCCGCGGGCAGATTGAGGCCGCCGGTGAGCGAGCCCATCGCATCGTTCAGTGCGGCATCGGCCTTGTCCTTCGCGTCGCGGTGCGCGGCGACGATGAGGTCCTCGAGCATGTCTTTTTCCTCGGCGCGCAGGAGCGTCGCATCGAGCGCGATTTTGGTCATCGCGCCCTTGCCGGTGAGGGTGATTTTCACCGCGCCGCCGCCCGCCTGGCCCTCGAATTCCTTCGCTTCCATTTCGGCTTGCATGCTGCCGAGCTTGGCTTGCATTTCCTGCGCTTGCTTCATCATTTTCTGGATGTTCATATCGTCCTCTGATGTTTGTTATAGGCTTCTGTCGTCATAGTCCAGCCGGGTCAATTCCTCTGCCATAGTATCGCTGACCAAACCCGCATTCACCAAGTCTTTAGTAAATACAACGACCTCACACATGTCTTGCTCTTCCAAGGGAAGATGGGTGAGATCGGAAAAATCCTTTACCGCTTTTACACCATGAGTTGCCAAATTGGTCACAAGCGTATCGGCTTTAGTGGCACCAATGACCGTGAATGCCTTTCCACTACCAGTTTCAAATTGCTCCCAATAGCGATCTTTCGCATCGGGATCATGCAATTTGGGATATTCATCTTCTTCCATGGCGAGCAGCTTTTTAGGATTTATCCGGTACAAAATCGACGGGCGTCGCGCCGGGGAAGAGGTCGATCACGGCCTGCACTTTCGGGTGGCTGAACGCGTAATCGCGCTGTTGTTTGGCGGCGGCCGCGCGCTGCTCGCGGATGGTGGGCTCGCCCTCGGCGCGCTCGTTATAGACGAGGGCCCAGCGTGCGCCGGTCCATTCCTGCAGGCGGCGCTGGATGCGCGCGGGCACGTCCGGGTTCATATGGCCGACGGGCTTCACTTCGATGCGGCCGGGCGCGAAGGCAACGAAGCGCATATCGCCGGTGAGGTGGTTGGCGAGGATCGGCTCGCGGCGTTCCTCGAACAGTTGCACGAGGTCGGCGTAGGAGTGGATTTCCGCGAGCGCGACGGGCTCGATTTTCGGGGCGAGGGTAGTGTTGCCGGCGGTCATCGTAATGGCAGGGGAGGCCGCGTGTGCCGGACTTTCGGCACGCGCCGTTGTTTCATGGATGGATGCGAATGGTGCAGCCGGGGCACCCCCTCCCCCATAGGGGGAGGGTTGGGGTGGGGCCGAGTTGGGGTGGGACTCTGCCATATCTTGGCCCCCACCTAACCTCCCCCTTAGAGGGGGAGGGATATCCCCAGCCGCACCGCCTGTATTTCTATTTCCCGCACCTTGCAACCTGCGCACCAGCTCGCCCGGTGTCGGCAACGCGCTCGCATAGCCGAGGCGCACAAGGATCATTTCGAGGATGGCGTTTGTATGGTCGGCATGGCGCATTTCATCCGCGCCTTTGGTGAGGATTTGCCACGCGCGGGTGAGGGCGGGGATGGAGAGCGACGCGGCCATGTCTTTCGCGAGCGCCTGCTCGGCCGGCGAATAATGCAGGTTGCTGGCAAGCGCGGGCGCGACGACGATGCGCGTGAGGTAATGCACGATGTCGAGCAAATCGGACAGCAGCATCGCCGAATCGGCCCCTTGATGGTGCAGCTTTTGCGCAGCCGCGAGGGCTTCGTCCGTATGGCCGGTGAACAGCAGTTTCAGCAGCGCGAAGCTTTGCGTTTTATCGGCAAGGCCGAGCATGTCGCGCACGCTCTCGCTCTTGATGTCGACATAGCCTTGCGCATCCGTATGCATAGCAATCGCCTGGTCGAGCAGCGAGAGCGAATCGCGCACGGATCCCTCGGCGGCGGCGGCGATCAGCGTTGCGCATTCCTGCGGCAAAGCGATGTTTTCCTTGCCCGCGACATTGACGAGGTGCTGCGAAAGCTCGTCCATTTCGACGCGCTTCAGGTCGAATTTCTGGCAGCGGGAAATGATGGTGACGGGGATTTTGCGGATTTCGGTCGTCGCGAAAATGAACTTCACATGCGGCGGCGGTTCCTCGAGCGTTTTGAGGATGGCGTTGAACGCCGACTTCGATAGCATGTGCACTTCATCGATGATGTAGACTTTGTAGCGGGCGCTCACCGGCGCGTATTGCACGGAGTCGATGAGGTCGCGCATGTTATCGACGCCGGTGTTCGATGCCGCATCCATCTCGATCACGTCGACATGGCGGTCCTCGGCGATGGCGATGCAGTTGGGGCAGGTACCGCAGGGGGTCGTCGTCGGCTCGCCCTGCCCATCCGGGCCGATGCAGTTGAGGCCGCGGGCGATGATGCGCGCCGTCGTGGTTTTGCCGATGCCGCGGATGCCGGTGAGGATGAACGCATGGGCGATGCGCCCGCTCGCGAAGGCGTTGGTCAGTGTGCGCACGAGCACTTCCTGCCCGATGAGATCGGCGAAAGTCTGCGGGCGGTATTTGCGGGCGAGGACGCGGTATGGGCTTTGGGTCATGGCCCCAATATAGAGAGCGCCAGATGGCAAGGCAAGCGCAGGGGCCATGTTATTCATAAGCGCTTCGCGCCTGACGAGGGGCTTACCCCCTCGAGCTCCAGCTGCTTCGCGGGTCGGCCCTTGGCCGCCCTCGGCTAATGCTCAGGTTTTTCCGCGAAATAGCTGGGGTTATCCCGCGAAAAAAACGCGAAGCCGAAGCTTCGCGTTGAGGGTTTTGAGGTTGATCGCCGCTTAGTCGTCATCGTGCTTATGCTGGCTGCCCCAAGTCCATGCATGGCACATAAGGCCACCCACGTAGATAGAGCCCGCCAGAAGCGCGAGTACGCCAAGCGAGATGCTTAAGTCATGGATAATTTCACGAATGAACATCTCCATTCCTCCTTCGATAAAGCCCTTTCTTCATTCTGAAGTCAGGGCATGCTAGAGCCTGCTTTTGCAGGGCGGTTGACCGTGTCAGGCCGCCGAAGCGGTTTGCGACGGAAACGATTTGAAGTGTTCCGTACCCCTGCCGCCGATGCGCCAATGCGGCTCGAGATCGTTATCCGGCGTCAGTTGAACCAGCAGGTGAATGCCGACGTAACCGTCTTTATTTCCCGGCCAATTGCTCTGGCGCAGCTGTTCGACATCGTCCGGCGTGCTGCTCAGGTTGAAGTTCACGAAATCCTTCGACTGCGACATTTCCTGCTTGGCCGAATAGTCGAAAGTGATGTCGTAACCGTTCAGGTAGCCGACCAGCACGTCATAGGTGATGACGAGTTTGGCGATGGCATACGGATAGAAACCGGCCGCATTGAGTTCGGCGATTTGGTCGTCGGGAACGACAAATTGCAGGCGGTTTTTGTCAATGGTATCAGACATAAGACACGTCCTTTCTTTGGGTGTCTTGACAAGCGCGGGTGGTAAAACCAGCGCCCAAACAAGGTTCGAGAGATTTCGAACCGGTGAAAAAGATCCAGTTTCAAAAACGCGAAAAAGAATCAAAACCGCGGCGACTGTAAGTGGTTTTGCCGGATGAAACAACGGGTGGCGGGAAAACTTCACGAAACTGTCATATGGAAACCGCGCCCCACGACCGCGAGGATTCCGCATCCGATACGAAGATTTTCGATAAAAGTTCCAGCATGTTAACTAAGCATTAACCTTCGGGCGCTATGTCCCTCGTCCGACAAAAAACAACAGGACATGATTGTGCGTTACCGACTAACTGAACTTGCCTACCGAACGGCCGAACGCGGCCTTTTCATACTGCTCGTCCTCGCGGCGCTGCTGCCGCTGCTGCTGGTGGGCGAGGGGCCGATGCGCGCGCCCACGCCAAAGCAGCTCGATGTGGCCTATGCGATGCTAGATGTGGGATAAAGGTGGCTGACGGACGACCCGGTAACGTATCCGATACGGTTGCTGCCTTTCGGCCCTGGCCGGGTTTTCAAAAGAAACCGCCCGCCGCCAGCCGGAGCCGTATGTAGGGTGGAATGGGGTGCGGGGCAAGGGGAAAGAAAAAACAGGAGCAAGTCACCCCGCTCCTGTTTTCTCATAAGTTACTGCTTCGCAGGTTATTGCACGAAGAATAACTTATCCGGCGCAGTGACGGTGACGCCTTCTTCGAGCGATTCGACCGTGAGGGTCGTATCACTCTCATCGAACCCTTCCGCGGTGAGGCGCAGGGGAATGATGCGGCCGTCGGCGAGCACGATTTCCGTTTCCGCGACGGCTTTCCGATCGGAATCGAAACGCACTTCCACGGGTGCGGCATCAGGCAATTCGCCTTCTTCGTCGAAGGGCTGGAGTGCGATGGATACAAATGCCCCATCTTTATCCATCCCGAAAACGCCGTTGACATCACCACGGTCGGTGAGGAATTCGTCATTCTCAACGAGCGAAAAATAGTCGCTGAGTTTGAACGTGTCGCCTCGCGCAACGATGGTATCGTCAGTGGTCAGAGCAGAAGCCTCAGCCATGTGTCTCTCCTTGTGAGAACGAGAAAAGCCGAAAATCTTAAGTCTCAAAGAAAAACCGGCAGAAAAACCCTAGGGTTATTTCTGCCGGTACGCTTACATATAACTGGCTATGCCAGTTTCAGTTCAGGCGGCGACGCCGACGAGGTCGAGTTCACGGTGGTGAACCACGATGTCGTGCCGGGTCAGGCCGTCATGCTGGGCGTCGGCGAAAGCGATGCCGTTCGGATCATTCAGAAGCGCGCGCAGGCCGTGGAGGCCGTCGGACTTGTGAATGTAACCGGGCTTTTCGCTTTGGTCGGACAGCTGATGGCCCATGCCGGTCTTGTCAGCGCGGTGCTTCGTCGTGCCCGTCGCGTCATGCATGTGCGTCGTATGGACCTGATCGGTCGACAGAACGGTCGTGTCCCGGTCGATGATATGTTCGGTCGAATGGTGATGCACATGCAGGTGAGCGACGGTGCCGGCGCGATGCGTGTCGCCGATGGTGTCCGAGTGGCCGTGGCGCGTCGTGGTGACGAGCGAGGTGACCGAATCCCGGCGTTCCTGAGCGACGACGAGCGCAGCGAGGGTGGCAGACGTTGACAAAGCGGTGTTATCGCGTGATGAAGCATGCTTACGCATGGTTCTTCTCCTGATTAGTAGGCGGTTGTAGTAACCCTTAATCCAAGCCGAAATGCCTGTGTAAGGGGTACGCTTACTGACAATTGGATTGCTCCAATTTTTTTGTCAGAAGCACGTTCTGTCAAAGGGGCCGAAGCTGAAACTTTGAAACAGAAAATGCAGGTGACGAACCCACTATGCCGCGTCGCTTAAGGGCTGACAATAGGGCGGGGCAAAACTTCACGAAATTGTCATATTTCATGCAACCTATGGGCGCTGGCATTGCTGCAACGCTGCCTGAAAATCGGCGGATGGGCGGGGTTTCGCGGCAGGATTGCTTGTTTTGGGCGGGGTGGGGTGGTAGATTAGCGGCAAGATTCCGGGCTTTTTGGGCTACGGGACGGTATGTCGGCAGTGTAAGAATAATCATGAGCTTGCGGTGGTGCAGTAGCGCCGCCCCAAACTCCGTCATTGCGAGCAAAGCGAAGCAATCCATCTTGGGAAAGCCCAAAAAAAAGATGGATTGCCGCGGCCTGAAGGCCTCGCAATGACG
>OUNJ011008039.1_pt1 | contig 33702 bp, 32 predicted proteins | sample 1755361 | NCBI WGS metagenome assembly OUNJ01 (sample SAMEA3914825, study PRJEB12502) | metagenome | biome: forest; material: soil | place: USA | collected 2012-03-12 | depth 0.1 m
GCGACGGCGCCGGCGCGGCGGGTGGCGCCGTCCATGACGCTGGCGTCGAGTTCGTAAAGCCCGGCGGCGTTGGGCGAGGCGCCCTTGCCGGCCACGTAAAGACCGGAGTCCTCAAGCCGGCGCACCGTGTCGACGGCGACGTCCAGCGCGTGGCCGCCGGCGCGCAAGGCTTCGCGCGCCAGGGCCGCTACCTCGCGCATATGGGCGATTTCGGTCGAATAGTCGTGGCCGGCTTTAGCACCGGCGCCGCCATGCAAGGCCAGCGCGATCATGGGAAGCAACCCCGTTGCAGATGCAACTTGCTATGGCTCAGGACTGCGCCGGACGCAAGCTCAGTCCGCGGCGGCGGGGGCAGCGCCGGCCTGGGCCATGGTCCTGCGGCACAGCCAGATGAACGGGATCAGGCACAGGATGATGATCGACGATACACGGAAGAAATCGAGCGTGGCGCCGAGATAGGACTGGCTGAGCACCTGGCGCATCAGGATGCCAGTGCCCTGTTGCGCCGATAGGCCGAGCGCGTGGGCGCCGGCCAGGGCCTGCTGCACCGGGCCGGAACCGCCGCCGGCGCCGCCCAGGGTCTCGGCGATCCGTGTCTGGTGGTTGTCTTCCAGCCGTTCCCAGATGGTGGTGGCCAGGGACGCGGCGAAGCTGCCGGCCACGATGCGCGCGAAGTTGCTGAGGCCGGACGCGGCGGGGATCTGCTGCGGCGGCACGCCGTTGAGCGTGATCGAGACCATGGAGATGAAGAAGAAGCTCATCGCCACGCCCATGACCAGCATCGGGGCGGCCAGGATGAAGAAGCTGGCGTCGGGGGTATAGAGCGAGCGCATGTAGAATGACGCGGCGAAGAAGATCATCGAGACGGTGGCCAGGATGCGTGCGTCGTAGCGGTTGAGCATGCGGGCGGCGAACGGCGTCATGATGACGGCGACCACGCCGGACGGTGCGGCAACCAGGCCGGCCCAGGTGGCGATATAGCCCATCTGGGTCTGCAGCCACAGCGGCATGAGCAGGTTGGCGCCGAAGAAGACGGCGTAGCCGGTGCACAGGACGACGCAGCCGAGCGCGAAATTGCGGGTCTTGAACAGCGACAGGTCGACCATCGGGTTCCTGTCGTTCAGTTCCCAGATCGCCCACGAAATGAAGCCGACCACGGCGATGATGGCCTCGACGACGATTTCCGGCGCATTGAACCAGTCCACGTCCTTGCCGGTGTCGAGCATGATCTGAAGCGCGCCGACCCAGACGACCAGGAGGGCGAAGCCGGTGCGGTCGATGGGACGCTGGAAGGTCGGGGTCTCGCGGTCGGACAGTCCGCGCCAGCAGATGAAGGCGCAGATGGCTCCGATCGGCAGGTTGATGAAGAAAATCCACGGCCAGCTCATGTTGTCGGAGATCCACCCGCCGAGGATCGGGCCGCAGATCGGCGCCACCAGGGTCGTCATCGACCAGATGGCCAGCGCCGTGCCGCGCTTGTTGGGTGGGAAGATCATCATCAACAGGGCCTGGCTGCCCGGGATCATCGGGCCGGAGACCGCGCCCTGCAGCACCCGGAAGGCGATCAGGGCGTCGATGTTCCAGGCGATGCCGCACAGGAACGAGGCGATGGTGAACATGATCACGCTGGCCACGAAGACCTTGACGACGCCGTAGCGGCCCATCAGCCAGCCGGTCAGGGGCACCGATATGCCGTTCGACACGGCGAACGAGGTGATGACCCAGGTGCCCTGTGACGTCGAAACGCCCAGATTGCCGGCGATGGTCGGCACGCTGACATTGGCGATGGTCGAATCGAGCACCTGCATGAAGGTGCCCAAAGCCAGGGCGATGGCGACGATGCCAAGCCCGATACCGGTCAGCGGCGCCGGTGCGGCATTGGCGGTGGCGGAAGGTGTGGAAGCCATGATTTGCCCCGTGCCGACGATGGTCGGCCTGAATTTATCTTTGATCCACCTCTCCCCACCTGAGGGGAGAGGACGAGAGGTGAGCTTCGAAGAAGCGACGCCGATCGGGTGAGGGGTTTCGGACGGGGGTGTACCCTTCATCCGGCCCTTCGGGCCACCTTCTCCTCTTCAAAGGGGAGAAGCGAGATTATTAGCACGTGTACGCTGGATAAAAAATGCCCCGGACCGCAGGGGGAGAAAGACGATCCGGGGCCAGGGAAGCCTGTTACTTCGAGGTGTCGATCGTCGCCGTCATCGACAGGCCGACGCGCAAGGGGTGGGCGGCGACTTCGGCCGGGTTCAGGTCGATGCGCACGGGCAGGCGCTGCACCACCTTGATCCAGTTGCCGGACGCGTTCTGGGCCGGGATCAGCGAGAAGGCCGAGCCGGTGCCGCCGGAAATGCCGCGCACCGTGCCGTGGTATTTGACGCTCTTGCCGTAGAGATCGGAGACCAGGACGACCTTCTGGCCCGGGACGACCTTGTCGAGCTGGCCTTCCTTGAAGTTGGCGTCGACATAGGCGTGGGACATCGGCACCACGGTCATCAGCGGCGTGCCGATGGCGACCTGCTGGCCGACCTCGATGGCCTTCTTGGCGATGATGCCGTCGGTCGGCGCGCGCACCACGGTGCGGTCCAGCGCCAGCTGTGCGGCGTCGAGCTTCGCCTTGGCCGCCAGGACCTCGGGGTTCTGGTCGGCGGAAACGCCGGCGAACTGGGCGGCGTTGGTGCGGCGCTGGCCGGCGGCGGCGGTGACGCCGGCAACGGCGGCGGCGCGGTTGGCGACGGCGGTGTTGTAGGCGGCCTGAGCCTGGGTATAGGCGTTCTGGGCGGTCGAAAGTTCTTCCTGCGACACGGCGCCCGAGGCGGCCAGGTTCTGGCGGCGCGTCAAGTCGATCTTGGCGTTGTCGAGCGCGGCCTGGGCCGAGGCGATGCCGGCATTGGCGCGGGCGACCTCGGCCTGGCTGGCGCCTTCGGCACCGGCAAGGGCGGCGTCATCGGCGTACATGCCCGCGACGTGGCGCTGGGCCTGGGCGTAGGCGGCCTGGGCCTGCTCGACGGCGATACGGGCATCGGAATCGTCGATCTGGGCCAGGATGTCACCGGCGTGGACGGTCTGGGTCTCGACGACGTTGATCCTGGCGATCGGGCCGGGGACCAGGGCGTTGACCTGGGCGACGTCGGTGCCGACATAGGCGTTGTCGGTGGAAACGAAGTGCGAGGCGTAGAGGCCGTAGTAGGCGCCCCAGGCGACGGCGCCGACGGCGACGGCGGCGCCGACATAGGTCAGCAGGCGGCGGCGCTTGGCGTTGGGGGTTTCGGCGGGCTTGACGGGCGAGGCGGTGTCGATGGCGGCACGGTCGGCGGTGGGGGCTGCGGAGTCGGGCATGGGAAAATCTCGGTTATGTGCGTGTTTTGGCAGGATCAGTTGGAAGCGAGCGTGGCCTGGTCGTACGAGCCGCCCAGCGCCTTGATCAGGGCGACGTTGAGCGTCAGCGCCCGGCTTTGCAGGTCGGCGACCGCGCGGCGTTGCGCGATCACCTGCTGTTCGGCCAGCAGAAGGGTGGCATAGTCGGTCAGGCCGCCTTCGTAGCGGGACTTGACCAGGTTGTAGGCGTTCTCGGAGGCGGTCAGGGCCTGGATGTTGTCGTCGAGACGCTGGCCCAGCGCCTTTTCGCTGGTCACCGCGTCGGCGGCTTCGTGCATGGCGTTGACCACCGCGCCGTTGTAGCTGGCGATGGCGACGGCGTGCTCGCCCTCGGCGCCCTTGAGGTTGGCGTTGAGCCGGCCGCCGTCGAAGATCGGCAGGGTGACGGCCGGACCGGCGCTGGACATGGTCGAGCCCATATTGGCTGGATCACCCAGCATCAGCTGGCCGACGAAAGCCATCAGGTTGATGTTGGGGTAAAAGCTGGCGTGGGCGACCTTGATCTGCTGGCTGGCGGCCTCGGCGCGCCACCGCGCGGCCACGACGTCGGGGCGGCGTCCGATCAGGTTGAGATCGATGCGGGCCGGCAGGGTGACGGCGTCGGGCAGTTTCAGCGCCGGGCGTGTCAGGGTCTGGCCGTAGTCGGGATCGAGTCCGGCCAGGGCGGCGATCCGGTTGCGCGTCAGGCCGATCTGTTCGTCCAGCGCCGACAGGTCGCTCTGGGCGTTATAATAGCCGGAGCTGGCCAACTGGACCTCGGCGTCTGAGGTCAGCCCCTGCGTCTTCTTGTTGCCGACGAGGTCGAGGTTTTCCTTCTTCAGCGCCACGGCGCGTTCGGCCAGGTCGCGGTCGTCGTAAAGACGGGCGAGGTCGATATAGGCGCCGGCGATGGCGGTGGTCAGGACCAGCTTCGCCTGGGCCTGGTCGGCCTGGGCGGCCTCGGCCTGGTTGCCGGCGGCGGTGATGGCGGCGCGGTTCTTGCCCCAGAAATCGAACTCGTAGCCGAAGTTGAGGCCGGCTAGGGCCACGCCCGAGATCGGCGCGTTGTTGCCGAGCGCCAGGTCGCCGCCCAGGAAGCTGGCGGTCGGATATTCGCTGGCCCGGGCGCTGCCGGTATAGGCGTCGGCCTTGTACAGGCGGCCGGCGGCGGCGGCCAGGTCGGGCGAGCTGTTGAGCGCCTTGTCGATGACGTCGTTGAGCTGCGGGTCGCCATAGGACGTCCACCAGCTGTCCTCGGTGGCGACGTCGGCGATCGGGTTCGTCTTGGTCGACGCGCTGTTTTCGGCGGCGAAGGGCGCGCTTTGCGGAATCGTGGTACAAGCCGTCAACGCCGTCGTCGCCAGCAACAGGGCGGCCAGAGCGGCGCGGGAAAGGGAGGGTAACGTGTTTGTCATGGTCGAGCGTCCGGGGAGGATCTTGAAATAACCGTACGGTATGGTCATTTTGTTGACAACGCATATAGGCCGAGATATCGTGCCTGTCAATATGACCGTACAGTACGGTTGGAGATTTTTTCGCAATGCAAAATCTGAAGCTCGCCGACACAGCCGCGGCCCCGGAACCGAAACGGGGCGACCGGCGTGAGGCAATCCTGGACGTGGCGTCCGAGGTCTTTCTTGAAGAAGGCTATGCCGCCGCGTCGATGTCATCGATCGCCGCCCGCCTGGGCGGTTCGAAGGGCACGCTTTATAACTACTTCAAGAGCAAGGAAGAACTGTTCGAGGCCTATGTGCAGCGCCACTGCGCGTTTCACCGCGGCGACCTGAACGACCTGCTCAACGAGGACGGCGACGCGCACGATATCCTCGACCGTTTCGCGCGGCGCTATCTGAAGGCGTTCACCTCGGAGCGCACCCTGCAGAACTGGCGCGTCATCGCGGCGGAAAGCTACAAGTCGCCGGAAATGGGGCGCAGCTTCTACGAAAGCGGCCCCAAGCGCGGGGTCGAGATCCTGGCGGCCTATCTCGACCGGGCCGTCGCGCGCAGCGAACTGAAGATCGACGACACGATGATGGCGGCGCACCAGTTCATCTCGCTGATCCATGGCCGCATCATCAAGGCGCGCCTGCTCAACTACATGCCCGAGCCGGCCCCGGCCGAGATCGATGCCGAGGTCGCGGCGGCGATCCGGGTGTTCTTTGCCGCCTACGGGGCGTAGCGCAAGACAATCCTTCGTGGTAAATCGCGAAGAATGAGGCTCAGGTTGTTGTTCTTGATGGCCGGTTTCGCCGCGCTGGGCATGGCCCCGGCGCGGCCCGCCGCGTCCGGCGGACGGATGCAGGCCTGCACGGCGCAATGGAAGGCGCAGGGGCTGAGCCGGGCGGAATACCGGCCATTTCTGGTGAAGTGTCTGAAGGGCGGGGCGTCGACGGCACCCGCGCCAGTCAAGGTGGCCGTGGTCAGGACGACGGAGGCGCCCAGGCCCCCCAAGATCAAATCCGCCCGGCACGGCAACGGCGTGCAGGCTAACCGCATGAAGACCTGCGGCGCGCAATGGCGCCAGATGAAGGCGGCCGGAACCACTGGCGGCCAGACCTGGCGGCAGTTCGTCAGCGGCTGTCTGAAGAAGACGCCTTAAGCCCGCAGGCTGTTGACCAGGTTGAAGACCATGGCCTTGGCCTCGTCATCGTGGCCTTCCTGGGCCATGCCGTAGAGGGTCTGCATGACCGTCTCGCGGACGGGCTCGACGTGGGCGGCGTTGACGACCTCGAAGATGCCGGGCAGGACCGGTTGGCGGACCTCGTTGTCGTCGACCAGGGCCTCGGTGATCTTTTCGCCCTCGCGCAGGCCGGTGAAGGTGATCTTGACGTCCTTGCCGGGCTTGAGGCCGTAGAGCCGGATCATGCGCGTGGCCAGGTCGAGAATCTTCACTGGCTCGCCCATCTCCAGGATGTACAGGCCCGACATGTGCTCGGGCGTCTGGGCGTTGTGCATGGCGGCGGTCAGGACCAGCTGGACCGCCTCGAAAATGGTCATGAAGTAGCGTTCGGCCTTCTCGTCGGTCAGGGTGATCGGGCCGCCGCGTTCGATCTGCGACTTGAACAGCGGCACCACCGAGCCGGTCGAGCCCAGGACGTTGCCGAAGCGGACGACGCAGGCCTGGTGGTCATCGGTGATCTGGGTGCGGATCAGGTGCTCGGCCAGGCGCTTGGTCGCGCCCATCAGCGACGACGGCGCCACCGCCTTGTCCGAGGAGATCAGCACCAGTTGCTTGACGCCGGCGGCCTTGGCGGCGTCGATCACGTACTGCGTCCCCAGCACGTTGGTCAGCACGCTCTCGCACGGGTTCAGCTCGACCATCGGCACGTGTTTCAGCGCGGCGGCGTGGAAGATGACATCGGGCTTTTCGGCGGCGACGACGGCGGCGACGCGCTCCTTGCGCCGGATCGAGCACAGAAAGGGCCTGGCCGAGGCGCCGGGGAAGTCCTGGCGGATGGCACGGTCGATTTCGTAGAGCGCCAGTTCCGAATGGTCGACCAGGGTGACGTGCGAGGCGCCGAGCGACAGGGCCTGCTTGACGATTTCCGAACCGATCGAACCGCCGGCGCCGGTAACCAGGACGCGCTTTCCGGTATAGAAACCGTTCAGGCCCTCGGTGTCCAGCTTGACCTGCGGCCGGTGCAGCAGCACCTTGAACGACGCCGGGTCGGACGGGTCGGGCAGGGGAAAGCCGTTGGAGGTCTTGCCGAAGGAGGCCAGCCGCGCCAGGAAACGAAGAAAGCGGTAGCTGGACAGGCTCATGAAGGTTCCGGAAGGCGGCGTCGGGCGGATAATGCGCTGGCGGTACGCGGAATATCAAGCGCTTAAGTTGTCGCGCCGGAAATTTTTGCAAATCGGACGGCGCGGCGGTAGACAGGCGCCATGATAACGGTGCTTTTCTTCGGACGGATGGCCGATGCGGCGGGAACGCGGCGGATGGAGATCGCCATGCCGGAAAGCGGCCTGCGGCTGGCGATGTTGCGCGCGCAGGTCCTGCCGGGTCAGACGGGCGCGCGGATGAGCCTCAACCGTGTCGTCATACGCGACGACGCGGATGTGGCCGACGGTGACGAGGTAGCGTTTTTTTCAGTCTTTTCAGGAGGTTGAGCATGGACAGGACAGTGGTGCTCATGGAAACGCCGCTCAATGCCGCGACGGCGCACGCCGAGTTCCTGGTGTCGCATGGTCATCACGGCGCGGTCGCGGCCTTTACCGGCGTGGTGCGCGGCGAGAACGGCCTGGGCGATGGCCTGAACAGCGGCAGGATCGATCACCTCCATCTCGACTGGTATCCCGGTATGACCGAGGCCAGCCTCGACGCCATCGCGGACGCGGCGGCGCAGCGCTTCGATATCCGCGCGCTCGGCATCCTCCACCGCTGCGGCGAGGTCCAGGCCGGCGAACCGGTGGTGTTCGTGGCGGCGGCTGCGCGCCACCGGCGGGCGGCCTTCGACGCAGTCGACTACATGATGGATCGGCTAAAGTCCGAGGCGGCGCTGTGGAAGCGCGAGGCGGGACCGGACGGAGAGCGCTGGGTCGAGCCGACGCAAGAGGACGGCGACGCGCTGAAGCGCTGGCCATGAGCGGGTTGTCGCACATCGGCGACGACGGCCGCGCGCGCATGGTCGATGTGTCGGACAAGGCGGAGACGGCGCGTACGGCCGTGGCCCGTGGCCGCCTCCTGTGCGCGGCGGACACCTTGCGCATCGTCGCCGAGGGCAAGGCGCCCAAGGGGGCGGTGATCGCGACGGCGGAGCTGGCCGGAGTCATGGCCGCCAAGCGGACGGCCGACCTGATTCCGCTGTGTCATCCCTTGCCGCTGAGCGGGATCGAGGTGCGGATCACGGCGGGCGAAGACGGATTCGACATCGTGGCGACGGTCAGGACCATGGCCCGCACCGGTGTCGAGATGGAAGCGCTGACAGCGGTCTCGGTGGCGGCGCTGACGCTCTACGATATGCTCAAGGCGGTCGACACGGCGATGCGCATCGACGGCATCGAAGTCGTCGAAAAGACCAAAGCCTAGGAGTCGATCTTGACCACCGACACCACCTTGGTGAACAGGGCGTTCATGGCGTCGGAAATGCCCTGGTTCGGACCGACCTCGAAATAGAGGTCGGGCGAGGCGCAGGCCTGCATCTGGGCCGCCAGTTGCGAGGTCGGCGTGACGTACTTGGCCAGGTTCTGGTTGTAGAAGCTGTTGGTCGGCAGCGGCAGGTAGGTCGTGTACAACACCGCGATGCGGACGCCGCGCGCCTTCAGCGCCGTGCAGGTGGTGATGTCCATCGGCGTGATGCGCCGGCAGGTCGAGCCGTTGGAGTAGGCACAGTCATAGGCGTCGTTGGTGCCGTCCGACACGAAGAACAACACTTTCTGCGGCCGGGTGGGGCCGGAACCGTCGCCGGCGGCCGGAATGTTGTCGTTCATGCTGGTCAGGACCGAAGCCAGGTTGGTCTGGCGGTCTGAATTGTAGTTCTGGTACGGGATCGACATCAGGTCGATGGCCGCCGCCTGGCTGGCCGAGCTGTCGAGGTCGGCGGTCAGGGAACTGATCTGGTAGGCCGGCGGCGCCTGCTGGTCGATCGTGTCGGCCGACAGGCCGAAATCGTAGATGGCCACGCGGAACTGGCTGTCCAGTGTTTCGGTGTTCTTGGCGGTCGCCATCAGGTTCTGCGTCGCCTGGCGGACGACGTCGATGCGCGTGGTGACGCCCAGTGTCTTGGCCAGGGCGTAGTAGTCGCTGCCGGGCTTGTCCTTTTCGTGGCAGGCGAAGGCGCAACTGGCGTCGGAGGCATTGTTGGCGGTGGCGGTGACCATGGCGTTGATGTCGTTGGTCGTGGCGCCGACGCCCATCGATGGGCTGTTGTCGAGCAGCAGGTAGAAGTCGATATAGGGCGGGAAATTGGCCTGGGACGTCGAGGTCACCTCAAGCGGCAGGGCCTTGAAACCGATCAGGTCGAGAATGTAGGGCGTGTAGTTGCCGGTGGCGGTGACGGTCGATTGCAGGCCGGTCTTGGTCTTGACGACCTTGGCCACCACCTTGAGGTTGGACAGGTCGGTGTGGCTTTGCATGTTGTTGGTGAACATGGCGCGTGCATCGGTCTGGCCGATTTTCAGAATGTTGCCGTTGCCGGCGAACAGGCCCTGCTTGAAGGCGGCGGAATTGACGGCGATCGAGCCGACGCTGGCCAGGTCGGCGGCGTCCTGCATCTGCATGCGCAACTGCATCATGCGGCTGAAATCGACGGCGCCGCCGATGACGAGCGCAATCACGGGCAAGGCCAGGCCCACCATCATGGCGGTGCCGCCCTTGATATTGCGCCAGAAGCCGCCTTTTGCGCCGGCCACGCCCGTTTTGCTGGTCACGATTCCGCGCCCTCCGCCTTTTGCGAGGCGCCAGTGTGGCATAAACTGCTTTAGAACTGACTAATCCTGGGGTTCGCTCGGCGCCAGAGTCCGCATGGCCAGGGCATGGACCGGACCGGCCAGATCCTCGGCCAGGCAGGCATTGACCAGGCGCTGGCGGGCGACGCGCGACAAGCCTTCAAAATTCGATGAAACAATCGTTATGGAAAAATGACTTTCCCCCCCTTCACGCGCGCCCGCATGCCCACTATGTTTGGCGCTGTCGTCGGCAATCGTCAGAAGAGTCGGGGCGAACGCCCGTTCGAGCTTCGATCTCAGGCGGTCGGCGACGTCACCCATAATTCGGCCCTCTTTCTGCGCCATCGATTTTGGCAGTTGTTAAGCATTCAGGGATCATAGTTCCTCTTATGAGCGAAGGTTTCAAGTACAAGCCGCGATTCATGGACATGCGCATCCGTCCGCCCAAGGAAGGCGAGGAACAGACGCGCCGGCCCGAGGACGACGTGCTGCAGCTCAAGCCCGGCCAAACGCCGTGCGAATGGCCCGAGTGCCACAAGGCCGCCACCGCGCGCGCGCCGAAGTCGCGCGAGATGATGAACGCCTACTATAATTTCTGCCAGCACCACGCCGGCGAATATAACAAGAACTGGAACTTCTTCGCCGGCATGAGCGAAGGCGAAGCCAAGCGCCACCGCGAATCGATCGCCACCGGCGACCGGCCGACCTGGGCCTTCCGCGCCTCGCGCCTGTCGCGCGAAGCCGCCAATATCGCCGCCAAGGGCACCCAGTCGAAGACCTTTTTCGACCCGCACAGCGTTTTCGGCGCCGGCGCCGCGCCCCAGCGCGAACAGGCCGCGCCCGTCCAGCGCCAGTATGGCAAGATCGAGCGTCAGGCCTTCGCCGACCTTGATCTCGAAGTCGGCGTTTCGGCCGAGACCATCCGCGTGCGCTATACCGAGCTGCTCAAGCGCTGTCACCCCGACAACAACGGCGGTGACCGTTCGGCCGAGGACAAGCTGCAGCGCGTGATCAAGGCTTACAAAGTCCTCAAGAAAATGTCCCTGGCGTGAGGCCTTGAAAATGGCGATCTGCTGCGTCGGCGTCGCTTGCAGGTATAAGGCATACCTGCTGCGCTAGCCTCCTGGCATCTCATCCATTTTGAAGGCCTCATCTTGAAACCGCGGTCTTTGGCTCAAATCTCGCGATTTCAGGGCGCGGTGTCAGAGGCTGCTGAAGAACGGGTCGTTGACCGGCACGCCGCCGGGTTTGCGCAGGACATGGACCTGCATCAGCCGGCGCGGACGGAATCCCAGGCTTTCGTAAAGCGAGATCGCCGCCGCATTGTCGGGCAGGACATTGAGGAATGGCGTTGTACCGATGGCTAGCGCGCGGCGGCCGACGATCGAGGTCAGGCGACGGGCATGTCCGCGGCCCTGAAAATCGGGATGGACGCAGATGGCGCTGATCTCGGTGAAGCCGGGCGGTTTCATGCGTTCGCCCGCCATGGCCGCCAGCCGGCCGTGCTGGCGAATGCCGACGAAATCGCCCATCTCGATGGTCCGGCTGTAGAACGGGCCGGGCTTGGTCAGCACGGCCAGGTCGATCATTTCGGGCACGTCGCCGCGCCCCAGCGCCGGGGCATCCTCCGCGTCGGCCGGTCGGAAATCGAAGCCGGCCATCTGCAGGCAAGGAAAACGAATCAATAGGTCGACGGCCGTCGGGGCTTCCAGGTTTTCCGGCGACCAAAGAACCGCGACTTCGCCTTCGGCCATGCGTCGGCCAAGTTCGGTCATCGCCGCCGGTGTTTCCAGGGCGGCGAACGGCGATACCTCGGCCGGATAGCGCAGCACCGGCCTGTCACCGATGGCGAAATGCGCCTGGCGTCCTTTCAGGGCATGCCAGGCGGGATTGTCGAGAACCGTGGTGTCCATGGCGGCGTCATAGCCGAAATTGCCGGTATCTGCTGTCCGAATCTTGCGCTAGATTCCGCCAAAATGATGCGCGAGGGAAACCGACCATGACGCAGGTGCTGAAAGGCGGCTGCCAGTGCGGCGCCGTTCGTTTCGAGGTTACGGGGCCGCTGACCCATACCTCGATCTGTCATTGCCGCATGTGCCAGAAGGCGTTCGGCAACGCGTTCGCGCCGTTGACCTCGGTGCGCGGGACGGATTTTCATTGGACACGGGTTGAGCCGAAGCGGTTTCAGAGTTCCAACTTCGTACGGCGCGGTTTTTGCCCCGAATGCGGTACACCCCTGACCTACGAGGCGCCGGACGGCATGGCGGTGGCGACCTGCGCCTTCGACCATCCCGAACAGCTTGTGCCAACGATTCAATGGGGCGTCGAGGCGCGGCTGCCGTGGATGGACGCGGTCAATGACTGGCCCCGCAAGACCAGCCTTGAAGACGCCGGCGACGCGCCGTTCCTCAAGGACCTTGTCAGTTACCAGGCGCCGGATGAGGCGTGACACAAAAAAAGTGCCAAACCGCAACAGGGGGGTTGTCTCGCAGGCGCTAAAGTCTTAGCTGAAAATTCTTCGCCGTCCGTTTTGAAAGCCTTGTCCGCCATGCCCGCCCTCGAAGATTTGCCAGATCCGCTGTTAAGCCTCGCGCCCGACCGGATGGTGGGCATTCGCGAGGTCTTCGGCGTCGATTCCGACATGCAGGTGCCGGCCTTTTCGACGCGCGACGCCCATGTGCCGGACATCGATCCGGCCTACCGCTTCGATCCGCAGACGACGCTGGCCATTTGCGCCGGCTTCGCGCATGACCGCCGCGTCATGGTGCAGGGCTTCCACGGCACCGGCAAATCGACGCATATCGAACAGGTGGCCGCGCGCCTCAACTGGCCGATGATCCGCGTTAACCTGGACAGCCATATCAGCCGTATCGACCTGATCGGCAAGGACGCCATCGTGCTCAAGGACGGCCAGCAGGTCACCGAGTTTCGCGAGGGCATCCTGCCGTGGGCGCTGCAGCGGCCGGTGGCGCTGGTCTTCGACGAATATGACGCCGGCCGTCCCGACGTGATGTTCGTCATCCAGCGCGTGCTGGAGGCGCAGGGCCGCCTGACCTTGCTGGATCAGAACAAGGTCCTCAAGCCGCACCCGTTCTTCCGCCTGTTCTCGACTACCAACACCATTGGCTTGGGCGATACCACCGGGCTTTATCACGGCACCCAGCAGATCAACCAGGGCCAGATGGACCGCTGGTCGCTGGTCACCACGCTGAACTATCTCAGCCACGAGGCGGAGGTCGGGATCGTGCTGGCCAAGGTGCCGGAGTTCGATACCTTCGAGCGGCGGCCGCTGATCGATTCCATGGTCCGCGTCGCCGACATGTCGCGTTCGGCCTTCGCCAATGGCGACATCTCGACCGTCATGAGCCCGCGCACGGTGATTACCTGGGCGCAGAACACGCTGATCTTCAACAACGATCCCGAACTGGCGTTCCGCCTGAGCTTTCTCAACAAGTCGGACGAACTGGAGCGCCATACGCTGGCGGAATTCTACCAGCGCGCCTTCGGCCAGGACGTGAAGGAATCTGCGTTGAAGGTGAAGGTGATTTGATCATAAAGAACTCCCCCTGATTTCAGGGGGAGGTGGCCTGTAAGGCCGGAGGGGGTTAATCTTCGGAATGTACAGGTTGTGTCGCCGCACTTAACCCCACCCGGCGCTTCGCGCCACCCTCCCCTGAAATCAGGGGAGGTTAAGTAGGTCCAATGCCCGCCAAACCGACCATTCTTTCCGAGCCGTTCAAGAAGGCGCTGGTCCATTCGACCCGCGCCCTGGCCGAGGATTCGGAGCTGGAAGTCACCTTCGGCTCCGACGGGCCGCGGCTGGACGGCAACAAGCTGATCCTGCCACATCCGCCGCGCGATCTGGCGCCGCGCCAGGCCGGCCGCGTGCGTGGCCAGGCCGACCGGCTGGCCCTGCGCGTGGCCCATCACGATAATTCTGTCCATGCCCGCGCCCGGCCGCGCGACGACCTATCGGCCGAAGCCTTCGACGCGCTGGAAGCCGTGCGGCTGGACGCGATCGGCGCCCGCGCCATGCAGGGCGTTCGCGTCAATCTTCAGGCCGCGCTGGAAGGCGACCTCGAGCGTTCGGGCCTGGCGCGCAAGACAGACAAGGCGGAACTGGGCCTGCCTGAGATCCTGGGCCTGATGGCGCGCGAGGCGGTGACCGGCGATCCGGTGCCGGCCAATGTTCAGCGCGTGGTCGACCTGCTGCGGCAGGAGATCGCTGGCAAGACCGGCGACGGACTGGAGCGGCTGAGCGCTTTGGTCCACGACCAGAAGGCGTTCAACAAGCAGGCGCGCCAGGTGCTGCGCGCGCTCGACCTGACCGACGACAGCCTCGATGCCGAGGACGAGCAGAAGGAAGACCAGGGCAGCGAAGGCGAGGACGAGGGCGACCAGGACAATCAGGAGGCCGATGACAAGGACCGGCCCGAGGACGAGGCGCGCCCCGACGAACCCGAAGACAAGATGGAAGGTGCCGAAGGCGCGCAGGAGGGTGAGGACGACTACACCCAGATGCAGGGCGACCCGCAGACCATGTCCGAAACCGCGACCGACGAGGTGCCGGACGGCGAGGCGGGCGAGGCCGAGCGAAGGGACGCCGATGCGCCGGAGGGCAGGGCGCGTCCGGATTACGACGTCTATACCCGCGCCTATGACGAGATCATCACCGCCGAGGAACTGTGCGATCCGGAGGAGCTGGAACGCCTGCGCGGGTTCCTGAACGCGCAGTTGGCCAATATGGCGTCGGTCGTGTCGCGCCTGGCCAACCGGTTGCAAAGGAAGCTGTTGGCCCAGCAGAGCCGGTCATGGAGCTTCGACCTGGAAGAGGGCGTGCTGGACGCCGCCCGGCTGACGCGGGTCATCGTCGATCCGTCGGCGCCTTTGTCGTTCAAGCAGGAAAAGGACACCGAGTTTCGCGATACGGTAGTGACCCTGTTGCTCGACAATTCGGGTTCGATGCGCGGCCGGCCGATCATGGTTGCCGCCATCTGCGCCGACGTGCTGGCGCGGACGCTGGAACGGTGCGGGGTCAAGGTCGAGATCCTGGGCTTCACCACCCGGGCCTGGAAGGGCGGTCAGTCGCGCGAAATGTGGGTCAAGAACGGCAAGCCGGCCAATCCCGGGCGGCTCAACGACCTGCGCCACATCATCTACAAGGCCGCCGATAACCCCTGGCGGCGCACGCATCGCAATCTCGGCCTGATGATGCGCGAAGGCCTGCTGAAGGAAAACATCGACGGTGAGGCGTTGGCCTGGGCCTATGGCCGGCTGCAGGCGCGGGCTGAGCAGCGCAGGATCCTGATGGTCATTTCCGACGGCGCGCCGGTCGACGATTCGACGCTGAGCGTCAATTCCGGCCATTATCTCGAAAATCACCTGCGCAAGGTCATCGCCGACATCGAGGGGGCGGGGCGCGTGGAACTGGTCGCCATCGGCATCGGCCACGACGTGACGCGCTATTACAAGCGTGCCCTGACCCTGATCGACGTCGAGCACCTGGCCGGCGGGTTGATGGACAAGCTGACGGAATTGTTCGAAGAAACCAAATGACTCGTGCTTTTGGCGATCTGGTGCGTCGGCGTCGCTAGGCTGTATTCATATACAGCCGTCGCTAGCCTCCTGCCATCTCATCCAAAATCGCGGCCATTTGGACGCAGGTGAAAGTCATGAAATTCATTGCTGGAAGCCTGTCTCTTGCATTGGTGCTTTGCGCACTGCCTGTAGGGGGCGAGCCGGTGCCCTATGGCGGCGAGACGGTCAGTTTTCGCACTCTGCCGGCGGTCTCTGATCCGCATCCGCTCAATGTGCATGTTCGCTATGCCGGCGGCTATGAGCTGATTGCCCATGGCACGTCCCAGCTGGACGGGCTGTCGGACCTGCAATTGACGCCGGACGGCGATGGTTTCAAGGTCGAGGCCGAAAGCGATCTGGGCGCGGTGGCGACCTTCGGGCTCCATCCCGACGGCAAGGGCGGTTTGCTGGACAGTCCGCTGCGCATTGACCTGATCCGCGACGAGGAAGGCCACACTTCGATCGACCGCAGCTGGAACGATGCCGAGGACATGGCGGTCGATCCGGCGACCGGCGAGCGCTTCCTGTCGTTCGAGCGTATCCAGCGCGTCATGGCGTGGGCGCCCGGCACGGCATGGAGCGGCACGCCGCGCCGGCTGCCTCTGGGTGGCCTGCCGCCGTTTCCCGACAACGAAGGCATGGAAGGCTTGGTCTTTGTTCATGACGGCCAGGGCGACGGGCTGCTGATCGGCGTCGAAGCAGGCGGGTTCTGGCGTTGCCGGCTGACGGACTATGCCTGCACCGAAGTCCAGGGGCCGCCGGCGCCCGGTTTCCTGTACCTGATGACGTCGCTGGCGCCGGTGCCGGACCATGCCGACGAGTTCCTGGCGCTTTACCGCTATTACGATCCGTTCAATGGGCCACGCAATATCCTGACCCACGTGCGGCTGGATGGCGACCGGCTGGTCAAGGTCGAGGACATGGCCAAGATCGCGCCGCCGCTGCCGTTCGACAATTATGAAGGCGTGGCGGCGATGAAGACGCAGGACGGTTATCGCATCTATCTTATCTGCGACGGTCTTCATGACGGCGACAGGCCGAAAATCCTGATGTACGACTGGCGGCCATGAAAAAACCCCGGCCAGGGACCGGGGTTTTTCAACTGGACAGGAAGGACGCCCTAAGCCTTGGCGACTTCGAGCTTGGCCTTGATCTGCTTCTTGAGGCGACGGGCGCGCAGGGACAGGTCGGCGTCGTCGGCCTTGACCAGGAAAGCGTCCAGGCCACCCTTGAAGTCGAGCGTGCGCAGGGCGGCGTTCGAAATCTTCAGGCGGAAGGATTGACCCAGCGCATCCGAAGCCAGCGCGGTTTCGCGCAGGGACGGCAGGAAGCGGCGCTTCGTCTTGATATTGGAGTGGCTCACTTTGTGGCCGACCATCGGACCGACACCGGTGAGTTCGCAGCGACGCGACATGGTGAACTACCTTCTGATAAAACCTTTGGGCGCGTCCAGACCCTGTCCGTCGCGCGAGAGGCGGTTCAATAGCCAAAGGCGGACGGCGGGTCAAGGGGAGATGCTGAAAAACTGCGACCGGCGCCGGTTTGCCCTCGGCAGGGTTGCTGTGGGGTGTGAGGCTTGTCCTTATTTTCGTGTCAGAATCGACAAGAAATTGCCATGGTTTTGCCGCAAAGCCGATCTACGCCGCAGCCGCCTCGCGCGCCTGCGATGCTTTCATTTTCGCCGCAGGATACCCGCGTGCACGTCTTAGCGCCCCCCCATACTACGCCGCCCGCCGGCCTGGATCCCGTCACAGCCGTCGTCGTCACCATTTTCCATGCTCCGGGCGCCGCCCTGGCCATGGCGACGGTGCTGCTGCTGTTCGCACTCGGCCTGATCATCACTTCGGGTATCCGCGAGTTCAATCCGCTGGCCCACGAACTGCGCGATCGCTGGAACATCCTGTCGGAAGTCCGCCAGAAGGCAGCCCGCAAGTCGTTCTTCAGCCAGTTCGAGGCCATCGACCTGCGCTTTTCCGGCGTCTCGACCAGCGCTTCGGCGCCGGCGGCGCTTGTGCTCGGCTGGGCCAACTATCGCAGCCTGCTGGTCGAAAACGACGGCGAGTTCACCACCACCATCCGCGCCGCCGAAGCCTTCGACCGGCTGGATGCACCGGCGCGTTCGCTTGAATGGTGGGCCAATATTCTGGTTTCGGTCGGCCTGGTCATCACCTTCCTCGGCATCGTGGCGGCGCTCAGCGAAGCGACGGTGGGCATCGCCGGCGCCGCGGGCGACCCCGGCGCGATGGAAAAGGCGCTGATGGGCCTGCTGATCATCGCGGCGACCAAGTTCTGGACCTCGATCGCCGGTGTCTTCGGCTCGATCGTCCTGCGGGTCGTGGCGCGCTTCTGGCGCCGCCGCATCGAATCGATGGAGGCCAATGTCTTCGAAACCCTGGACGCCTGCGTGCAGTTCATGCCGCCGGAAAAGGTGATGGTCGAGCAGCTGAAAAGCCTTGAGCGCATGGAAGCGGCCTTGTCCCGGTCGGCCAAGGGGACGGCCGCATGAGGTTCGCCCATCGCCGCGCCGAGGAACTGGAGGAAGGCGAAAGCTACTACGTGTCGATGACCGACATGATGGTGGGGGTGGTGTTCATCTTCATCATCATGTTGAGCTATTTCGCCCTGCAATACCGCCAGACGACGGTATCGCTGACGCGGCCGCTGCAGAACGCCACGCTGGCGGCCGAAAGCGGCGGCGACCCGATCATGACCCTGCCGGCGGATGCCATCTTCGTTCCGGGCGGGGCCGACCTGTCCGACAACGGGCGGGCGGTCGCCAGCGGGCTGGCCACCACGATCGCCACCCGCGTTTCCTGTTCCAGCCTTGCGCCGGTCAGCAGCGACTGCGCCGCCGTCGGCCGCATCAACCGCGTCATCGTGATCGTCCGGCTGCTGGAAGACACAAAAGGCACGGCCGACCATGACGGTCAGGTCCTGGCTTCGGCGCGCGCCAGAACCCTGGGCGGGGCCATCCTGCGGGCCCATCCCGAACTGAATGCGTCCGGAAAGACACCCATGCTGTGGGTCATGGCCTCGGTCGTGCCGACGCCCGGTCTTGTCACGCCGGCGTCGCGTGTCGCCGTCCGCTTCTTCGGCGCGAAATAGGGCAGCAAAAAAGCCTCCCGGCGGACCGGGAGGCTTTTTCATTGGCCGGCAAGGGCCGGATATCAGGCCGCCTTGGTCAGGTTCTTGTTGAGCAGGGCCACGGCCGCGTCGCGGTCGATCTTCTCGATCGCCGCCACTTCGCGCGCCATGCGGTCCAGGGCCGATTCGTAGAGCTGGCGCTCGGAATAGGACTGCTCGGGCTGGCTTTCGGAACGGTGCAGGTCGCGCACGACCTCGGCCAGTGACACCAGGCAGCCGGAATTGATCTTGGCTTCGTATTCCTGGGCGCGGCGCGACCACATGGTGCGCTTGATGCGCGCGCGGCCCTTCAGCGTGACCAGGGCCTGGGACATGACGGCTTCGGCGGCCAGGTGGCGCAGGCCGGCGGTCTTGGCCTTGCGGGTGGGCACGCGCAGGGTCATTTTTTCATGGTCGAAGGTGACGACGAAAACTTCCAGTGTCAGTCCGGCCACTTCCTGGATTTCGACCGCCGCGACGGTGCCCACGCCGTGGGCCGGATAGACGACCTTGTCGCCTACGCTGAAATCGTGACGGGTGAGGGTAAGGGTGTCTGCTGACATGGTTCAAGCCTTTCGCTCAAGCTTATGGCGTGGGTAGGGGAGGCAAATTCGTCCTTCAGGCGTCAGGAGCCTACGGGTCTAAACCGGGGAGGGAAAAGCCCGTAAACGCGAAAGCGCAGAAATCCGAGACTTCGAGAGCATGACTCTTTCCGCCTGATTTTCCGCGCCAGTTCTTGACTAGGACAAGGTTGTCATCCGACCTGCGTCGATGGCGCGTCCGTTTCCGCGAAGACATCGCGGAAGAGACGCTATAGAAACAAACGATGATTTGCGTGAGGTCTTAGGGACGGTATCCGTTAAGGACAGGGGAAGGCCACCGCGACTCTTGCAATGATGATAGCAATATCACAATTTTACGACAAAATAAAGTCTTGATGGGCGTTAACCCTGGTCCGCGTCAAAAAGTTGCAGGGCAACCGTTTGCGCCGCAACATGCTTTCCGCCGCGGGGTTTATATGAGCACGATCGCCGCACAGACAAGGGCGACCTGCGTGGCGATGACAACACCGACCTTGACGATGAAGCCGGGCTTGCGCGTCTTGTGGCGGAAGATTTCGGCCGCCGCCAGCCCCAGCGGCCAGCCGCCGATGGAGCACAGGGCCAGCAGCGTCGCCTCGGAAATGCGCCACTCGCCGCGCACGGCGCACTGCTTGTCATAACCCCACACCGCCGCGGTGAAGAGGTTGACGAGTCCAAGATACAGGGCAAGCAGCAGCCACGGCGTCATGCCGCCATATCAGCGCGAACAACTTAGGGTTTACTTACCGTCACCCGGCTTTTCGGAAAAATATTTCTCGAACTTGCCGGTTTCACGTTCGTACTGCTCACGGTCCTCGGGCGGGGTGCCCTTTTCCGAAATGTTCGGCCACACGGCGGCATATTTGGTGTTGATCTCAAGCCACTTGGTGCCTTCGTCCTCGGTGTCGGGCTTGATGGCGTCGACAGGGCATTCCGGCTCGCAGACGCCGCAGTCGATGCATTCGTCCGGATTGATGACCAGGAAGTTCTCGCCCTCATAGAAGCAGTCGACCGGACATACCTCGACGCAGTCCATGAACTTGCACTTCACACAGGGGTCCATAACGATGTAGGTCATGACGCAATCAAACCTTTCAATCCGTGTGCGTCATGCAATTTTGCGCCGTCCCGGTCAAGCGTCTTGAACGCCATTTGTTCTAATCCATCGGTTTAGCCGCGAGACGGTAGAGGCTCTGCGCCTCGGGTGCCGGTCCACGCCGTTCGCCTATGTCAAGCACTTCAACGTCGATCAGCCGGCTGCCGATGGCGAAGATCAGCCGGTCGCCGGGTTTGATGGCCTGCGAGGATTTATCGACGCGGGTGATCTGGCCGAAGCGCTCCAGACGGACATGGCCCGACTCGCAGACTTTCGCCGACAGCGCACGCGTCTTGAAGAAACGCGCGCGCCACAGCCAGATATCGAGTCGGATGGAGGATTCGCTCATGTGGCCGCCCTGGCGATCAGTGCCCGTTCGATCACCGCATTGAGGGCGGCGTTCTGTTCGCGCAGGGCGGCGGCGTCACGGCGCACGCTTTCGACCTCCAGGGCATGATAGTCGAGGCCGATCTGGTGCGTCGCCCATTGCAGGGCCTCGGTCTCGTCCGGACGGTAGCCGTTGCCGTCGGGCTTGGCGGGCACCAGGACGAAGCCGAAAACCTCGCCGCGGTGCGACATGGGCAGCGCCAAAGCCGCGTGCAGCTTCGAGGCCAGCCGCTCGGGCTCGACGGCGGCGTGGCGGGCGCGCATGGCGACCAGGGCGGGATCATCATAATCGACCGCGCCGCCGCGGCCGGAGACGGCGACGAAGCGGCCGTCCTCGTCGCGGATATAGACGACCTGGCCGGTCTGGCCGGTAAAACGGCGCAGCTCGGCGGTGAAGGCGGCGACCAGGGCGTCGGGCTGGCTGATGAAATCGGCTTCGCGCACGAAGCGGCGCAGGGCCTCCTCGTTGGCGTGCCACTTGTGGAAGAACAGGTTCTCGATGAAGCGCTCGACCGTGTCCCTTACACGATGAAAGACGAGATAGACACCCAGCGCGATCAGGGCGTCGAGGACATCCTTCCACTGGCCCGCCAACCAGCGTTCCGGGATGACCTTTTCGGCGCCCCATTCGACCAGGCCGAAGACAACCAGCAGAATGGCCGAGATAACGCCATAGACGACGGCGCGGTTGACGACGAACCCGAGGTCCAGCACCCGGTCGCGCAGAACGGCATAGGCGAACAGCAGATGGCCCGCGGCCGACAACCATTCGGCGGTGATATACAGGGCACGGTACTGAGGGCTGCCGAAGCCACCGAACAGCAGGTTCTGAAACGAGAACATGACATCGCAGGCAATCACCATCGAAATCGCCACGCACATGATGGCGTAGCGATTCTGCAGCTCCCGGCGGCTTCTGCGCCAGCCGATGACGAGAGCGACAAAGGCCGCGATAAAACCGGCCTCTGTCAGGGCGAGGCCGTAGGCTATGGCGTTGACCATCAGTGGCAAGGCATAGTTCAACATGGTCAGTGAGGTCACGCCGGCCGTCACCATGGCGAAGACAAGGGTATAAATCCAGAATGCCAGCCACACGGCGCGCGGCACCGGCCCGTTGTTTTCGCGCCAGAACAGGATGCCGAACAGCACGAAACCGACGGCTACGCCGAACGACTGCACCACCGTCCAGCTGGTCGTGTACCAGAAGAAGGCGTCCGGCGTCTGGTTCTGCGGCAGGACGGTCGAGTAGATGGCGAAAGCGATGAAGCACAGGCCGAGCGTCACCAGGGCATTGGAGCGCCGCGACCGCAGCAGGATCAGGCTGCCGATGGTCATGCTGAGCAGAGAGGTGCAGTTGTCGAGGATGGCGAGGAAAGTGAAACTTGAGTCCTTCTGCGGCATGGTCGCGACGACGATATGGTGGGGCCGCGGAGCCAGCACGGTCATGCCGATGGGTTCGCCGGCGCGGAACAGGCGCTGCAGCTTGCCGTCGTCCTCGGCGCGGTCGAAGGCCACGTCGTCACCGGCATGCACGCCATAGGCGGCGAGGGGCGAGTCGGGTGCGACGCGCGTAACCCGGTCGTGCTGCTGGCCTGGCCCGATCGTACGGGTGAAGTCTGCGTCAAGAATGCCGCGGCCCGGCGCGCCCTGCAGGAAGAACAGGATGGTCAGAATCGAGCCGATCGTGCCGCAGGCGGCCAACAGGAGGCCAAGGACACGGGCGGAGGTCCGGACGATGGCGGCAATGTCGGGGCGGGCTGCGGCTTCGGTCACGTGATGGGTTCCGGGCGGGTGCTGAGGCGATTCCTGCGCGGGCCAGTGATGGCCTGGCCGATGGCGCCGGAAAGGGCGGCGTTCTGCTGGCGCAGGGCGGCGGCCTCGGTTTCGAGCGCTTCGACCTTGAGGGCATGATAGTCAAGGCCGATCTGGTGGGCGGCCCACGTCAGGACGTCTATCTCGTCGGGGCGATAGCTGGCGCCTGACGGGCTTTGTCCGACCAGCACGCCGCCGAAGATATCGCCGCGATGCGAGAAGGGCAGGATCAGGGCGGCAGTGATTGCCGAACCCGCCGCGGCCGGTTCAACCGCCGCGCGGCGGGCGCGCAGGGCGACGAGCGCCGGATCGTTGGTGTCGAGCATCTCCCCGCCGGCGACGAAGTGACCAGCTTCATTGCGCAGGAAGACGTCGGTTGAAGCGCCATGGCAGAAGCGCGTGACCTCGGCGGCGAAGGCCTTCAGAAGATCGCGCGGTTCGGTGATGAAATCGGCCTCGTGGACGAAGCGGCGCAGGGCCGCCTCATTGCTGTGCCACTTGTGAAAGAACAGGCGCTCGATGGCGTGCTCGACCGTATCTCGGACGCGGTGAAAGACGAGATAGACGCCAAGCGCGATCAGGGCGTCGAGGACGTCCTTCCACGCCTTGCCCTGGGCCAGCCAGCTTTCCGGTATCACCTTCTCGGCGCCCCATTCGATCAGGCCGAAGGCGACCAGCAGCAGGGCCGAGATGACGCCATAGACGACAGCGCGGTTGACGACGAAGCCGAGGTCGATGACCTTGTCGCGCAGCACGGCATAGGCGAACAACAGGTGCCCCGAGGCCGACAGCCCCTGGGCGATCAGGATACCCGGGCGGGCGATGTTCGAGCCCAGGATGGTGATGTTATCGAGGTAGAAAACAATGTCGGCGGCGATCACCAGGGCCACGGCCACCGTCATGATGGCGTAACGTTTCTGCAATTCGAGACGGCTGCGCCGCCAGCCGATGAAGACGCCGATCAAGGCGGAAACAAAAACAAGCTGGGAAAAGTTATCGATGACTGTCTGCAACGCGCCGAGCGGAGCGCCGCTGACTTCGACAAAAAGCCGAGTCGCCATCAGCGCCAGACTGAGCGCGCAGACGCCAAGGCCCACCCACAGCCAGCGCCTGACCGGGCCAACCGTTTCGCGGTACAGCAGGATGCTGAAGATCAGGAAGCCGTCGCCGGCCAGGGTCTTGAAGGTGTAGGTAGTTACCAGGGCCACCGGAAAGATATCGGCGAAATAGCGTTCCGGGAGGGCCATGTAATCGCAGAAGGCGATGAAGCTGAATCCCAGTGCGAGCAACGCCCAGCTGCCGCGGGCGCGCAAAACGATCAGGGCGCCGACAAGCACGCTGATGAAGGTGGTGCAGCCGTCAAGCAGCCAGGGATAGACGACGCTCATGCGGATCAGCCGGTCGCCTTCCGGTGTGCCACCGACGGGTATCGCTGTCACACTCAACCGCGTGGCGGCCGGACTTAGCTCGGTGAAGTGAACCGTTTCACCGGCGGTGAAATCGCGCCGCTCGTCGTCGAGCGGGCGTTCGAGGACGATCAGGTCGCCCTCCTTGACGCCGGCGGCTACAAAGGGAGAATTTGCCGCGATGCCGGTTACCCTGACCGAACGCGGTGCCGTGCTGTGGACCCGTTCGAAATGCGCGCCGAGCGTGCCGAGATGGGGCGCGCCCTGAAGCGCATAGATGTCGGTCTTCACCGCGCCATAGAGCGCATAGGCCGCCATGATCAGGCAGATGGCCTGAAGCCACGGGAACAACTTCGACCATTGGTGAGGGGGTTCAGACATCAGGACTCGCTTTGCGCTTGCGAAGGTCCGATGAACGGGCAAGGGCTACAGTCTGTCAAGGAACCTTTTTCCCGGCAGGTCCGGTTTGCCGCTTGCTCCCGCTGGCGGGCAGCGATAGGGTCGCCTTGATATCGATTACAATGAGGCCGGACAAGCGGCCCGCGCAGAGAGGGTACACCATGAAGCGGACTTTGCTGGCAGCGGCATCGTTGTGGGCGTTGGCGGGAGCGGCGAGCGCGGATCCGGCGCTGAAACTGAACGACAAGGGCTATTTCGAAACGCCGGGACTGAACGTCACGGTGTTCGCCGACATCTATCCGGACGGCCATCAAACCGGCGTCACGGTGATCCAGCACGGCACGCGCGTGGCCGCCAACGGCGACCTGCGCCTGGAGCCGTCGCCCGGACAGTGGTCGCCGATGCCGGCCGGCGACGGCACGGCAACCTATGATGCCGCGACCAATACCCTGTCGCAGACGCTGCATTATCCGGACGCCTCCAAAAACCGAACCGGCTTCAACCCGATCGACTATCCCGACCTGAATTTCAGCTACCACGTCCGCGTGACGCCGGGTGAGGGCGACAGCTTCAAGATCGCCGTAGACCTCGACAAGCCGCTGCCGAAAGACTGGGAGGGCAAGGTCGGCTTCAATTTCGAGCTGTTCCCCGGCGACCTGTTCGGCAAGGCGTGGATCATGGATGGCCAGCAAGGCATCTTCCCGCGCCAGGCCGACGGCCCGGTCGAGGACGATCATGGCCAGGAGATCGCCGCGCCGATGGCCGAGGGCAGGACCCTGGTCGTGGCCCCGGACAGCGACCTGCAACGCATGAAGATCGAGAGCCAGACCGGCCAGCTTGAACTGATCGACGGACGCGGCAATTTCAACAACGGCTGGTACGTGGTGCGCGAAGTTACGCGGCCGGGCGCCACCACCGACGCCATCGACTGGGTAGTCACGCCGAATGTCGATCCGGACTGGCGTTATAAACCGGTCGTGCAGGTCAGCCAGGTCGGTTATCGTCCGGACCAGCCGAAGACCATCGTCATCGAACAGGATGCGCGCGACAGCCAGGCCGATCCGCTGATCCTCTATAAGCTGACCGACGAAGGCCGCCAGGAAGTGCAGCGCTTCCAGCCCAAGGAATGGGGGCAATGGCTGCGCTACAATTACCTGACGGCCGATTTGTCCGGTGTGACCGATCCCGGCATGTATGTGCTGGGTTATCGCGACGAGGTGACGCAACCGTTCAGGATCGGCGATGACGTCTATGACCGCTATGTCTGGCAGCCGACGCTGGAATACTTCCTGCCCGTCCAGATGTGCCACATGAAGGTGGTCGAAAACTACCGTACCTGGCATGGCCTGGATCACCAGGACGACGTGCGCATGGCCCAGGTTGGCGATCATTTCGACGGTTACGCGCAAGGGCCGGACACCCTGACGAAGTACAAGCCAGGCGACCACGTTCCGGGCCTCAATTCCGGCGGCTGGCACGACGCCGGCGACTATGACCTGCGCGTTGAAAGCCAGATGGGCACGGTGTGGCTGCTGTCGAAGATGGTCGAGGAGTTCAATCTCAACTACGACGCCACCACCATCGACGAGACCAGGAAGGAAGCCGACATTCACAAGCCGGACGGCCAGAACGACGCCATCCAGCAGATCGAGCACGGCCTGCTTTCGGTGCTGGGCGGCTATCACGCCCTGGGGCGGACCTATCGCGGCATTATCGAGCCGCACCTGTCACAATATACCCTGCTGGGCGACATCTCGACCCAGACCGACGGCCTCGACTACGATCCGGCTCTGAAGCCGGGCGAGAAGACGGCGACGACCTCGGGCCTCGACGACGACCGCTGGGTGTTCACCGAGGACAATCCCGACCGCGAACTGGAAACCGCCGCCGAACTGGCCACCGCGTCGCGCGTGCTGAAGACAGCCAATCCGGCCATGTCGACCGATGCGCTGGCGGCGGCGCAGGACCTCTATGCCCATGCCATCGACCGGGCGCAGTCCCTGCACAACAAGGTGTTCGTGCTATCCGAACTGGCGCAGACGACGGGCGATCCGGCGCTGATCAAGCGGCTGGTCGGCATGAAGGCCGACATCGTCGCCCATATCGATGACACCGGCGCCGTCCTGGCCTCGGCCATGCCACTGATCCGGGACAAGGGCTTCAGCCGTGACGTGGCGGCGGCGGTCAAGACCTACCAGGCCTCGCTGACCCAGGCGGCGACCGAGACGCCCTACGGCGTGCCGTACAAGCCCTATATCTGGGGCGCTGGCTGGGACATCCAGAAGTTCGGCGTCGACCAGTATTTCTTCCGCAAGGCCTGGCCGCAATATACGCCCGATACCCTGCAACTGGAGGCACTCGACTTCGTGCTCGGCGTCCATCCGGGGGACAATACCGAAGCGTTCGCGTCAGGCGTCGGCGCAAGATCGGCGACCACGGCCTATGGCGCCAACCGCGCCGACTGGAGCTACATTCCAGGCGGGGTGATTTCGGGCACGGCGCTGATCCGGCCGGACCTGCCGGAACTGAAGGTCTGGCCTTACTTCTGGCAGCAGGGCGAATACGTCATGGGCGGCGGCGAGACCAACTACATGTTCCTGGTCCTGGCGGCGGCGCAGAAGTCCGGAAGCTGACGGCGTCCTGACCCGCCGTGTCGGGCTTTGTCGTGTTTACAGGCACCGGAATCGATGATCAGCTGCCGCTCTGCTTCATGCCCAAGCCAGGGGAGTCATGGCCGAGCCGTTTTCGCCGGCGCGCAAACGCGCCCTCATCATCGCCACGGCGGTATTCGCCGTTCTTGCCATCCTCGCCCTTGTCTGGCGGCTGATCGATGGCGGCCGCTGGGTGCGTACCGACGACGCCTATGTCGAGACGCCGTCGGTGACGGTGACCGCCCTGGTGCCGGGGCCGGTGACGCGGGTAGCGGTCGTCGATACCCAGGTTGTCGGTGCCGGCGATGTGCTGGTCGAACTCGATCCCGCCGAGGCGCGCCTGCTGCGTACCGAAGCCGAGGCGCAGTTGCAGATGATCCGCGGGAAGGTGCGCACCTACTACGCCACCGGTTCCAGCCTGCGCAGCCAGGCCGCGGTGGCCGACAGCGACCTCAGGGCGGCCGACGATGCGGTGACCCAAGCGCAGGCAGCCGTGACGGCGGCCGGCGCCGCCGCGCCCCTGGACCTCAGGAAGGCGCTGGCCCAGGCCCAGGCCGCCCGGCGTGAGGCGCAGGCGCAGGTCATCGCCGTGCGCGGCCAGAGCCAGGCCAATGGCGACCTGATCGATCGCGGCGACCTGGCCGACCATCCGGAAATCGTCGCCGCCGAGGCCAAGCTGGGCGAGGCGCAGTTGAACGAGGATCGCATGGTGATCCACGCGCCGGTGGCCGGCGTCGTCGCGCGCAGCAATGTCGCCGTCGGCCAGTTCGTCGTGCCCGGTGCGCCGCTGATGACGCTGCTGCCGCTCGACCAGGCCTGGGTAGACGCCAATTTCAAGGAAGCGCAACTGCGCCACGTCCGCGCCGGCCAGACCGTGGTGATGACCTCCGACCTTTACGGTCCGTCGGTGAAATTCCACGGCAGGGTTGCGGGCATCTCCGGCGGTACCGGCTCGACCCTGGCCCTGATCCCGGCGCAGAACGCCACCGGCAACTGGATCAAGATCGTGCAGCGCATTCCGGTCCGCATCACGCTGGATCCGCGCGAACTGGCGGCGCATCCGCTGCGGCTGGGCGTGACCATGTCGGTCGCCATCGATACCCGAACGCCATGACCGGGACGGGCACGCTGCGCGGGCCGTTGCTCTGGGCGTGCGGCATCCTGCTGGCCGTCGCCAATTTCGTCGCCATTCTCGACGTATCCATCGCCAACGTCTCGGTGCAGGATATTTCCGGCGCGCTCGGTGTCTCGCCGACGCAAGGGACGTGGGTCATCACCTCCTACGCCGTGGCCGAGGCGATCACCGTGCCGCTGACCGGCTGGCTGGCGGCGCGCTTCGGTACGGTCAGGGTGTTCGTCGCCGCCTTCATCGGCTTCGGCCTGGCCTCGGCCCTGTGCGGTTTGGCGCCGTCCCTTGGGATACTGGTCGCCTGCCGCGTGCTGCAGGGCGTGTGCGGCGGGCCTCTGATGCCGCTGTCGCAAACCCTGTTGCTGACCATCTTCCCCAAACATCAGCATCCGACCGCCCTGACCGTGTGGGCGCTCACCACCATCATCGCGCCGATCCTGGGGCCGGTGACCGGCGGCACCTTGTGCGACACGCTGGGGTGGGGCTCGATCTTCTGGGTCAATACACCGCTGGCGGTCGCGGCCGGCCTGCTGGCGTGGCGGTGGCTGCGCGCCTATGAGACGCCGGGCCGGCGGCAGCGCATGGACTTCGTCGGGCTGGGGTTGCTGGCGCTTTGGGTCGGGGCCTTGCAGATCATGCTGGATATCGGCCGCGCCCATAACTGGTTCGCCTCGCCCTTGATCGTGGGTCTGGCGGTGACGGCGGCGGTCGGCTTCGTCTACTTCGTCATCTGGGAACTGACCGATACCGAACCGGTCGTCAACCTGCGCGTCTTTCGCCACCGGGGCTACGCCATCGGCATGGCGGCCCTGGCCCTGACCATCGGCGCCTTCTTCGCGACCAACATCATCATCCCTTTGTGGCTGCAGACCATCATGGGCTATACGGCGACCTGGGCGGGCAAGGCGGCGTCGCTGCGCGGCTTCACCGCCCTGATCGCCGCGCCGATCGCCGCACGACTGATGACGCGCGTCGATCCGCGCGCCGTCATCTCGGCCGGCGTGATATGGCTGGGCGGGGTCAGCCTGGTCTTCGCCTTTTCCAGCACCGACATGACCTTCGGCCACGTCGCCTTCTGGATGTTCGTCACCGGCTTCGGTTTCCCGCTGTTCTTCCTGCCGCTGATCGCCATGACCGTGGCCGATGTCGACGCATCGGAGGTGGCCAATGCGTCCGGCCTGCAGAACTTCATCCGCACCCTGGCGACGGCGGTGGCGATTTCCGTCTCGACGACGCAATGGGAAAACGCCGGCAACCTGCGCCAGGCCGATGTCGCCGCCACCATCGGCGCCGGCGGTCCCATGCAGGCGGCGCTGACCGCCGAACAGATGCGCGGCGGCGATTTCGCGCGCCTGCAGATGCTGATGGAAGCCCTGGTGCACAAACAGGCGGTCATGCTGGCCACCAATGGCGTCTTCATGGCATGCGCGGTTCTGTACCTGTTATGCGCTGCAGGCATATGGCTGGTGCCGCGTCCGACGGGTGAACTGAAAGGGCCGGGTGGGCACTAAGGTTCAAGGCGCGTCCAGTCTTCGCGGGCATGGCAGATACGAAGAATGAAAATGTCGTCATTGTCCTCTATTCTGAAGACAATCACGTGTGCCTGAAAAGGATGGATGCGTACCGGTGGACTGTATTCGTCGCGTTCCGGTGCCGCGCGCGGGTATTGCGCCAGAACATCAAGTGTGTGCTTCAGACCGGTTTCATATTTGGCGACCTGCCGTGCGCCAAAAAGATCAAGCCCGTCAAATGCTATGCGAAAGAGGTCGAACTGTGCCGCCGAGCTCAGCCGGTAGGTCATTTCAAGCTATCTTTTTCTGCCTGGCATGCTCAGCGCGCGCCATGTCGAAAATCTCCGAAACGGAATAAGGGCTGACGCCGCTGGCTATCGCTTCATCGATCTTCTTCTGCATCGCCGCGATCTTTTCTGCGCGTTCCTGGTCGCGGCGGATCAGATCGCGGACATAGTCGCTGGAATTGCTGTAGCGGCCCGTCTCGGCCTGCTGTTCGACCCATTGCTTCATGGGATCGGGCAGGGAAATGTTCATCGTCGCCATGGCGTACCTCCGGCCATCAGCGTGCGCCTTATGGCAAACTTTGTCAAAATTATTTCTTCAGTGCCGCCAGCACCGCGAACGGCGAATACGGATTGACATAGGGTTCGCGCGTTTCCGGGCGCCGTTTTTCCGGTCCACGCTTGTTGTCATTACCGGAGCCCTTTTTAGGTCCGTGCTTGTGGTCAGGCTTGTCGCCCTTGCGTGAACGCGGACGGGCATCGTCCCCGGCTTCAGCCTTCGGCTTCCGGTCGGGTTTCGGCGGGCGCTTGGGACGCGGCGGGCGCGGCTCGTACGACTTCTGGCGCCAGCCGATGCGCTCTTCCGTCTCCGCTGTTTCGATCGCCGCTGCGGTGTCGACCTGCACAGTTTCAACACTGGCTTCCGCAACGGGTTCAACGGCCTCCAACTCAGTCGTTGCGCCCTCGGGTACTTCCGTTTCCAAGGCTTCAGGCGCGGATGCGGCTTCCGGCTCGGCGGCGATGGGCGCAGGAGCCTTGGTCACCGGGAACATCTGGGCCGGCATCTTGACGAAGCCCAGTTCCTGCAACAGCCGGTCGCGTTGTTTCTCGTCCATCCTCAGCGCTGCGAAATCAATGTCGCGCACATAGGTGGCGCCGTTCTTCCACACGCCGGCGCCCATGATCTTGTCGAGCAGCGACAACACGCGCGTCGAGACCGGCGCCATCTCGCCCAGTTTGAGCAGCCCCTTGGCGGTCAGCTTGCGCTGGCCCTCGCCGCCAAACGCGCGCATGTAGTCGCGCGCTCTCTGGTCCAGCGCTTCGGGCAGAAACCAGGCATAGCGGTGACCCGATATGCTCAAGGCCTTCAGTGCGGTCTTGTCCTCGGCCGACAGCTTCAGGGCTTCGTCGCGCCGCAGCAAGCCGCCGTTTTCGTAAAGCTGAAAGGCGATGGCGCGCACCGGCGCTGCCGTGCCCTCGGCCTCGGCGGCCTGCTTGACCTTCCACAGGCCTTTCAGCCGCGTCAGGCTCGACTGGCGCAGATAGTCGCCCAAGCGTTTGACGGCGCGCGCATTCAGCGCCGGATGGTCGATGTCGCCCAGCAGCCGGACACGCGGCGAGAACCAGTCGGACGGCTCGATCTCGGCCACGGCCGCGCCCTGCCACCATATTTGCGAGCCCTTGATCGCGAAAGCCTTGGACGCCGCCTGGCCCAGGTCGCGCAGGCGATCGTGCAGCAGCGGAAGCACGGCACGGTTGGCCGCCTGGCGCAATGCCTTGTCCGAGATGATGCTTTCACTGGCGCCCAGTTTGAAGACCAGCCCCTTCAGCTCGCCGACCGTATGGCCTTCGATAATGACCTGGCCGTCGGGGGTCACTTCGGGGCGCATGTCCTCGTCGGCGTTGAGCGCCTTGAGCAGCGCGCCGGTGCGCTGGTCGATGAAGCGCTGCATGAGCGCCTCGTGCAGCTTGTCCGACAGGCGCTCTTCCAGGTCGCGCGCCGCGTCGCGCCAGTATTCGGACCGCTTCAGCCAGCCGCCGCGGTTGGCGATGTAGCTCAGCGTCCGGACGCCGGACAACCGCGACGACAGGGTGTCGATGTCGCCTTCCATCTTGTCGAGGTCGGTCACCTGGGCGGTAAACCACTCCTCGGGCACCACGCCGTCGGGCGACAGGCGCGCCCAGAACAGGAAGCTGACCAGTTTCAGGTGTTCGTCCATGCCGATCTTGCGGAAGTCGGGCAACTGGCAGGCTTCCCACAGCGAGCGCAGGCTGATGTGGTTCCTGATCTTGGCGGCAATGTCGTCGTCCTTGGCCAGGGCGCGCAGGGCGGCCTCGTCGATCGCTTCCTTGGCCAGGTGCAGTCCGATGGTCGTCGGTGGCTGGGTCAGGGATTTCAACAAGGCTTCAAGCGTCGAAAACTCCAGCTTGTGGTTGCGCCACTGGGCGGCCTCCAGCGGCGCGAAGTCATGGTTCTCGACGGCATGGACCAGGTCCTCATCCAGTTCGTGGCATTCGCCCGTCACACCGAAGGTGCCGTCGTTCATGTGGCGGCCGGCGCGGCCGGCGATCTGGCCGATTTCCTGCGCCGTCAGGTGGCGGGTGTTGCGGCCGTCGAACTTGCTGAGGCCCGAAAAGGCGACATGCTGGATGTCCATGTTCAGGCCCATGCCGATGGCATCGGTGGCGACCAGGAAATCGACCTCACCTCTCTGGAACAGGTCGACCTGGGCGTTACGCGTCTTGGGGCTGAGGCTGCCCATGACCACGGCCGCGCCGCCGCGCTGGCGCCGGATCAGTTCGGCGATGGCGTAGACCTTTTCGGTCGAGAAGGCGACGATGGCGGTGCGCGGCGGTAGTCGGGTCAGCTTCTTCGGGCCGGCATAGCTGAGGTGCGACAGGCGTTCGCGCAACATGACCTCGGCGCCTGGCAACAGGCGGTGGAACAGAGGCGCGAAGGTTTTGGCCCCAAGGAACAGGGTCTCGAAGCGGCCGCGCGCGTGCAGCAGGCGGTCGGTAAAGACGTGGCCGCGTTCCAGGTCGCCGCACAGCTGGATTTCGTCGACCGCCAGGAAATCGACACCGCGTTCCAGCGGCATGGCCTCGACCGTGCAGATGAAATAGGACGGCACGCGCGGAATGATCTTTTCCTCGCCGGTGACCAGGGCCACCGCCGCTTCGCCTTTCAGCGCCACGACGCGGTCATAGACCTCGCGCGCCAGCAGGCGCAGGGGCAGGCCGATCATGCCGGTGGCGTAGCCGCACATGCGCTCGATGGCATAGTGCGTCTTGCCGGTGTTGGTGGGACCCAGAACGGCCATGACGCGGGCATCGCTGGCCGAGTGTACGAAGGATTTCTGCGGGGAAAGGGTATTTGACACGCGCCCTACATAAGGGGCGAAGGCGCCGTTTGCAAAGCGAATTTGAACAACAGGGCGCGTGTAAACGAAAGGTTATCGCCCTCCCGAACGGGAGGCGTACAAACCGTGCACGAATCAGTGATGTTGATTCGTTCCTTTTTCCTTCTATACCACATCTGGTGGCTTCGGTACAGATTAACCATAGGCGCGGTGTCGGGCAAATAATTGCCGGCGTGCCTTCCCATCGCGGGGCTGCCTTGCTAAGAGGCGAACCGCAAGTGGCCGCGTAGCTCAGCCGGATAGAGCAAGGCTTTCCTAAAGCAGAGGTCGGGGGTTCGAGTCCCTCCGCGGTCGCCACGCTGTGCGTTTATGAAGGCTACTTAAGAATTTCCATTTTGACGGCTAAGAATTTCCGATTTAGCCGTCAAAACGGAAAACGCCAGCGAATTTGCCTGAAGTCATAGGTGGCGCGAATATCAGGAAATCTATGCTCGATTGAGCCTTAGCCGATGGAGGGCCAAACGTTCTCTATGCATATCGGTTAGCGGTAAGGGAGAAATCCAGGATAGTACGTTCCGCGCTGAAGGGCTAAGATCGGAAGAGAATTCCGGGCATCCGTCATCGTCGAAGGTGACAAGCGCTTTGTCGAAGGCGGCGTCCCAAAGAGCGGACAGCAGTAAGCCGTTGTGGACGTTAAGTCTCTCAGTATCATTCTCACACTCTGACCATGTGACCCAGCCCCCTGAAATCCGGCCAGTAATTTGCAGAGTCCTCGATGAAGAGGATGATGAATGCGCAAGAGCAGATTTTCGGAAGAGCAGATCATAGGGATCATACGGGAGCACGACGCGGGCGTGGCGACGGCGGATTTATGCCGCCGTCATGGTCTGTCGGAGGCGACCTTTTACAAGTACAAAGCCAAGTTCGG
>OUNJ010002850.1_pt1 | contig 33321 bp, 29 predicted proteins | sample 1755361 | NCBI WGS metagenome assembly OUNJ01 (sample SAMEA3914825, study PRJEB12502) | metagenome | biome: forest; material: soil | place: USA | collected 2012-03-12 | depth 0.1 m
GCTGCGCGACCAGACCAGGCTGTATTCGCCGTCGTCGTCCTGAAACAGGTTGGCGAAGATCGGTGCGGCGAAGGACGGGTCGTCGAGTTTCAGGGACAGGTAGGCCTTGTTCTCGCGGGAGGTCTTCGACCAGGCGGCGCCGATTTCGGCGCGGCCCGCATAGACCCGGTGGGTCGGCGCTTCCTCGTTGGCCGGGGTATCTTCCCGGACGATCCGGACGTTCTGAAGCTGGACGTTGATGGTGAAGATCTCGCCGACGATTTCGCCGTTGGTGGTTTGGAACTTACCGATGACAGCCATGTTGGTCTCCTTGATAGTGGGGTTCCGAAGCCGCCCTGTGCGGCCTCGATGGCGCCGAGTTTCAGGAGACATGGCCTGCGTCATGGTCGATGCCGGTCTTTTTTGACTCGCGAGGAACTGACGGAAAGCAAAAAGACGCGCGCTCACGGCGCGTCCTGCGAAACCCGTCAGGGGGAAAAAAGCCGGCAGCGGCCATTGACGCAAAAGGACAGGGCTCATGGAAATGTGCGTCCGTCGATGGCTGTTCAGGGTTGCTCCGCGATCACTGCGCCAAGGAAACCCACATGGCTGTCATCGGTAAGTTCCGGGCCGCACTGCGTCGTCACTCACCGACTTTCTTTCTCCACGGTCCAGACTCACGACATCCGCTTCGGGCGTAGTCGGGCCGGTCGGACGACGTCCCGACCCATCGCATCTTCGTCGGCTGTACCGCCATCGCTGGCGGCTGGCCAGGAGCACCACGCGATCGGCCAGCCTGCCCGCGCCCGGAGCCTGCGGTTCGCTCATCCCGCCGTCGCGGTTCGACTTCCTGTTCAAGGACGGGGCGGCTAATACAGCCTGGTCTGGTCACGCTGCCGGCACCATCTGACAGAGCGACTGGTCCTCGATTGGTACTTGTTTGCCGTCGCTAGGAGTCTTTCAAAAACTCAGTCCAAGGCGCACGTTTGAGAAGGAAACGTGCATTGGCGACGTAAAGGTCTGCTTTCAGATTGCGGGCGACGCCAGCCACAAACGCCAGGGCCGCCTTATACGCCTTGTAAGCTTGGATCTCCGAAGGTGGCGAGGCCTGTCCGTAGCGTGCGTCCATCTGCGCGCGGTCAACCGGGATGTCTCGTAGTTTGGTACGCAGCCCGGCGGGTAAGTGGTCTTTAACGTCATCGAATAACTCGAAGAGGTTATGAATTTCGCGAAAGCTGCCGTTTTGCTGGAGCGCCAAAGCCTTAAGGACTTTTTCGCAGGCAATGTGCATGGGCCACATAGCGCCCTGCCTGCCGGCGGCGTCACGCTTCAGGATCAAATGGGCTGAGGCTTCGAGATCGGACACCACACCTCGCAGAAGTCCATGTATGACGTCGTTGTCTTTACCTGGTCCCATCAGAAATATCCTGATGGTGCGAATGTCTCCTGCGGCTTTAGAGATGTCTCGACGTATTTTAGCGATCGACTTTGCATCAAGGCCTGCCAAAGGCGGCGCGTGATGCAGCCATTTGAGAGGATTTTCGCACGGATCGACCTGGGCGGGAAAGATTAACCAAGCTGTCACGCCTTCTTCCTCAACTTCGCTTCTAGTCAAGGGAACACGGACCTCAACCACCGCGCCTCGCACCTCGGCCAAGACAACGGCGTTGCCGCCCGTGTCGAAATTTTGAAACGCTTCGCCATAGCGGTCCTTATACCATGCCGTGAAATGGGCAAAAATGACGGCGAACGATCTCGTTACCAGGTAATTCTCTTTCGGCGCTTCGGACAACGACACGATGAAATGGTCGACGAACTGTTGCGCTGCCATCATCGGACGTTGGTTCAATTCAACGCCGCGATTCCGTAGATCGGTATCGAGAAGATCGGCGACCCTTTCGATGTAATCCTTTAATTCGTCACCACTAAATGTGTCTACGTCCGCGTCCGCCATGTTGATCTCGTATCGTGCGCTATCTGCCCGTACTATACATGGTGTTGCCAAACGATCCCTTCCAGTAGGAGTTCTGCCTAACGAGCGCAGTGACGGCGAGGACAAGCGCCGATGAAAGTGATAGGGCAATCCGCCAGGCAGGGGCTGGCACGTTTGGGGCTATAAGCGTCTCTGAAAGCATGAAGACTAGCCAGCCGACCGGTAGCGCGACACAGGTCCGCATATCAAACGAATAGGCCAAAAAGCCATAGCGAAACCGAGGCGCAGGGCCGTCGATACCACTGCGAACATGAGCGCCGCGGCGGCTACAACTCCAGGCCAGCCGCCACCGGTGGCGAACGCCGCTCGGGCTGCCAAGACCGCGCAAACAAGCGCGAATAGATTTTCCGACAGGAAGATTATCAGCGAGACGGCGACGATGAGGCCGCTCGCGATGAGCATGAGGGCGAAGACAAGCATGGGCAATCGCGGCCGGGCCGCGCCTCCGACGATGTGAGGAAAGATGCGGCAAAAGGCGGCTAGGCGCCGCCTCGCCAGACCGGGATACCGATGGCTCGCGCCTTGTCGGCGAGATTGTCCTGCACGCCCGAGCCCGGGAAGAGCACCACGCCCGTCGGCATCATATCGAGGAGCGTGTCGTTCCGCTTGAAGGGCGCCGCACGCTTGTGACGCTGCCAGTCGGGCTTGAAGGTGACCTCGGTGACCTTGCGCGTCGCCGCCCATTTGGAGGCGATCAGGTCGGCGCCGGTCGGAGACGCGGTATTGAGAAGGACGAGGTCGGCGTGTTTCGCCAGGAGCCTGTCGAGCACGGTCCAGATCGCGTTGACATCCTGAAAGTCCGTGCCGCCGCTGAAGGCGATGTGCGTGCCCGTCGGCGCCAGGAGCTTCAATCGGCTCGCCTGGCGCGCGGAGATGTAGTCGCGGCTGTCGAGCAGGGCCGATGTCATATGGCGCCGGTTGGTCAGCGATCCCGCCTTGGGGCGCCAGGTATCGTTCGTCGCGAGGGCGAAGTGCTCCGCGGCCAGGTCGCGCAGGGTTTCGAGCGCTTCATGCCTGGCGGAAAGGGCCCGTCCACGCGCGACCAGGCGTTCCAGTTCGACCGCTTTCACCTCGGAGCCGTCCTGCTGCCGCTGCCAGGACTGTTGCGACACCGTATTGTCGTCGAGTTGCTGGTCGAGCCGCTCTGTGGCGCGATGGAACAGGTTGACCAAGCCCCAGAGCAGGCCGTCGCGGTCTTCCTCGAGCGGGCTGTCCGACAGGCAGAAATCGAGCGCGTCGAACATGTCGGCGATCGCGCTCTGCATCTGTCCCTGGTCGGGCAGGTCGCGAGTGTCGGGCTCGTCCTCGGAAAAGACCGGGCCATAGAGCCGCATGTGCTGCATGGCGTCTTCGGTTTGCGAGATTTCGCCGGTGAAGTCGTTGGTATCATGGGGTGACATGTCCTTGTCCTCCGATCTGGACCCGTGCCTTTCGCGGGCCTTACGGCGACTGGCTCGCCACGGCCAACGGCCCGGCGCAGCCCTTCAGGGCCTGACCGGCCCGGAGGGCTATTTTGCCTCGCGATGCAAAGCGCGGCCTCGTGCCGCGCGGCGGAAAATAGCCGGAGGGGACCGGTTGCGCCGTGACGGTGGCCGTGGCGCTGTCGCCCTCTCGAAGGCCCGAGGGTGCGGTCGGGATAGGTGGCAAGGTCAAGCCCGGTCCAACGCCTGGCCCGGCAAGCTTCGGCGCGCTGTGGCAGGTGCGGCTAGGCCGCCAGTTGTTCGAGCAATGAGGCGCGATAGGCGGCAAGGCCAAGGGTGCGCAGGTCGCGATTGTGATCTTCGCAACGCGGCCTCAGGATCGTGACGGACAGGCCTGCGAGGCGACTGCGATCAGCCAGGGTTCGAGCGGCCCACCATCCGGCGCCGTCGTCATCGACGGCGATGAGCAGGTGGCTGACGATCTGGGGCGGCCTGTAGGACGCCAGGTTGCCCGCGGTGAGAGCGGCGTGACATGTGAGTTCGGGCATCACCGTCCGGATCGACAAAGTGTTTTCGATGCCCTCGGCTACGGCGATCATCTGCGCGGGAGCGCCAAACCGCACGGCATTGCCATGGACCCGTCCAAGGGATCGCTTAGGCCGGTCCAGTGGTGCCTTGCCTTGCCGAAGATCGGAGGGGCCGGACGGATCGAGATAAACGCGATGAACCCCGGTGAAAACGCCGTAGTCATCGGTCACCGGAGCGATGAGCGCTGGCCAGGCTGCCCGATCGCTTTTGTCGCTGGGGCGGCAATAGCAATGGGGTACGAAGCGTAGGACCGAAGCCAGCGAAGGGTCGATGGCCCGCTCGAGGAGGTAGGTTTCGGCGAGCGTGCCGTGTATCGAACCGGCGTTGCCATAAAGGGATCGTGCCTGGCGCAGATGGTTGCAGCGTCGTGGCCGGTCGGCGCGGAAACGGTGATGCGGAGCCGCAGCGCAACCGCCCAGGAAAGACTCTGCTTCGGCGAGTGCGTCGGTGAACCGGCCGGACGGTACCGCCAGGCGGATGATATCCAGGAGATCCCCAAATTCTCCCGTTGCGGCGTCGGTCCATCTGCCGGCCGCCTTGCCCGAAGGGCCCTTGAACAGGCGGACAAAGGTCGACCGGCCGGGGGTATTGCGCACGTCGCCGACAACCCAGTAATTGCCGACACGCTGCCCGTTCGGCAGATAGTGCCGGCAAACCGCCAATGCGCGCGCTGAAAGCCGCGCCACCAAGTCGGATGGCTCTGTCATGACAGGCTCCGAAAGGCGAAGCCCGGCGCGATGGCCGGGCTTCTGGTTGAGTCCTTATTCCGCGGCCTGGGCGAAGCTTTCGGCTGCCGTCATATCGGCATCGTCGGCCTCGTTGTCCGGCTCGTCACCGGCCGGTGCCGCGTTGCCTTCCGGCGGTTCCGGCGCCGCGACGGCCTTGGGACCCCGAAGCGGCTCCGCCAGCCACCCAGCGTCCTTGAGAAGCGTCTCGGCCTCGGCCGCCATGTCGGGTTTCTTCAGGTGATCGATACGGGCCGCTGCGTCGGCACCGCAGCCTTCGGCGACCGCCAGCAGGATACGAGGCTTCGGGACCCGCCCCAGGTAATTGTCGACGGTCGGCACCCATCCGCTGGCGACGAGATCCAGTCCGACGGCTTCTGCGATCCTGTCGGCATCCTGCAGTCGATGGGCGATGCTTGTGGCGGAAGATCCGTTGTAGCCCGGTCGTGCCGGCTGTTCGTAGAGGGCATTCAGGCCCGGCGCGACGAGATGCGCGAGGAGTTGTCCGCGCGAGTCGTCCGGCAGGTCGCTGAGGAACGCCCAGAGATCACTGACATCGCTGGGCATCAGGTCACGCCACGCCGCGGTACGGGCAGCGATCGAAGTATGGGCCGGGCAGTCCTTGAGATTGGGGCCGCCGACAAAGGCGAGGCTGGTCGATGCGACCCGGATTTCGAGGGCGTCGAGCAGAGAGTTTGGAAAAAAGGCGTCGCGACAAAGCTTGTGCAGTAATGCCGTAAGGGCGACTGCCGGATGACGGGCGAGCGCGTCGCGCAGGACGAGGGTTCGGAAGGCGGTCAGTTCCCGGTGCAGGCTGTCCGGCAAGGGCTTGATCGTGGTGTCTTCCAGTTCCACCGATTCCGCGCCGTTTGTGCGTTCTTCCCCGTCGTTCTCACCGTTCTGGCCATTGGTTTGGCCATCTTTGTCGAGACCATCGTCATCGCTGTCGTCGTCGGCTTGGCCATCCTTCACTTCGGCGTTGGGCTCGGGACGGCGATCTTCGGGCCGCACATAGCCTGGCTCAATGCGCAACTCACCCTCGCGGGTCAGCGAGACGAATACGCCGGCGATGGCCATGTCTTCCGGCTTATAGACGGGCGCCGGATTTTCCAGGTCGTGAATGAGGGATTCCAACTCCTCGACGCGTTCCGCCACGGCCTCCGGCAAGTCCTCGCCAGTGTCCTGCTGGCCATCGAGAATGCCGTTGTACTCGTCGACCAGAGTCTTGAGCCGCGCGGCATCGTCTTCGGACAACATGGGGATTTCCGGGACGAGTTCGTCCATCTGAAAGGTGAGGGCGTAGGCAAAATCGACGGCCACCTCGACCCATTTCCAGCCCTGGGAGCGGATGTCCTTCGCCACGGTCTCGAGTTTCTCGGTGACCAGGCGGTCGAGCAGGGCCGGGTCGCTCAGCCACCCGCCGTTGTCGTCGGTGAACAGGTCACGCAGGACCGTGCCCCCGGCCTCGACATAGGCGTCGAGCGTCAGGTAGAGGGCGCGCTTGTCCGACGCGGCGACGGTCGCTTCCGTCAGCAGACGCTTGATGCGATAGGTGCCGAGGTCGCGGCTGGTCGTCAGCTGCTGGAAAACGGCGGTCTGGCGCTCGACATCCGGATTGACCGTGAAGGCCATGACGATTTCGAGTGCGATGGCGCCGGCCTCGTAGGCGTCGAGAATGGCCGGGGCAACCAGGGCGAGTTTCAGGCGCTGCCGGACCACGTTGACGGGCACGAAGAAGCGCGCCGCGATGTCTTCCTCGCCGAGGCCCTTGTCGGCCAGGGTCTTGAAGGCGTGAAACTGGTCAAGGGGGTGAAGGTTCAGGCGCTGGACGTTTTCCGCCAGGGAATCCTCTTCCGCCAGGCCGTCGGTCCGGACGATGCAGGGCACGGGCGCGTCCTTGGCCATGCGCTTTTGCTTGACCAGGCGTTCGAGCGCCCTGAAGCGCCTGCCGCCCGCCGGCACCTCGAACAGCCCGGTGTCGGCGCCGGCTTCGTCGGTCGTGGGGCGAACCGACAGGCTTTGCAGCAGGCCGCGCCGGGCAATATCCTCGGCCAGGTCTTCGATGGATTGGCCGTCCTGGATTCGGCGGACATTGGACTGGGACAACCGGAGTTGCGCGAACGGAATATCGCGTGCGCCGGGCAGGGTGATCTTGGTGGTCTTGGTCATGATGTGACTCCTGACGGCAACCGGAAGCCTATCTCCCGCTTCAACCGTCATCACATCGCCAGCGCCCTCTTACTCCCAGGGGTGCCATATATTTTAAGGTGTTGGCCGCACCTGAACTTGAAGCGAAGGGGGCAATCGCCTATATTCGCAGTCGGCCGCGCGCCCATCACCCCCCCTCGATGGACGTGGTTTCAGGCGATGGGCGCCCTTGCCCCCCAAGGGTGCCCATCATCGCGTGCCGTCACCCCACACCCTCCAGCAGTTTCTTGGCTTTCTCCTCGAGATCGAGCCGTGCATCCTGGTTGGGCCGTTGCCTGGCGACTGCCGTGATACCCTGCACGAAATCGAAGATGCTTTCGGGTTTGCGCCCTTCCTCCCGCAGAACGGTATCGATGATCTTGGCCGTTTCGGTCTTGCCGAAGCCTCGCTTGCGCAGGAAGCCCTGACGGTCATCGTCGGTCTTCGCCACGATGGCCGACCGCGCTGCCTTGATGCTGTTGACGAACGGCGCGGGCGAAGAATTGGCGAACCGCTCCAGGGCGGGCGCGGCCTCAAAGGCGAAGCGGCTCGCCGCGTACTTGCTGTGGCGGATGGTGATCTCGGAGAAATCCTCGACGCCCCACAGATTCCGGTTGGCGCACACCGCCCGAAGGTAGAAGCTGGCCATGCCGAGGGTCTTGGCACCGACCTCGGAGTTCCAGCAGTAGAAGCCGCGAAAGAAGAGGTCCGGCGACCCATCGGGTAGCCGCCCGGCCTCGATCGGGTTCAGATCATCGACCAGGAACAGGAAGACATCCCTGTCGGAGGCGAAAAGCGTGGTCGTCTCGACGCTGATGTCGACGAATGGATTGTAGACGTTGGTGCCCCAGTCCAGCACGCCAGGCACCTTCCAGCGGGTATCGCCTGTGCCGTTACCGGCGATCTTTTGCACGGCGGAGACGAGTTCGTGGTCATAGATGCGACCATAGTCCGGACCGGTGACGGCACGCAGTTCCATCCGGCCGTCGTCAAGCTCCAACGTCTTGACCTGCTCCGCGCGGTACGACGTCAGGCCATATTGCAGGTTGATGGCGGCCAGCGGTGCCGGCAGATTTCGTAGATATGCCGCCGGCGCGCCAACGAGGCTGGCCAATTGGCCGAAACTCCAGTGCGTTGGCGCAATGGCGTTGTCCGATCCCGGGATGAGCAGGGTCAGGGCGTCGCCATCATCGCGCTGTGCTTCAACACGCACCGCGGCACTTTCGATCGTGCGGGTACGGCTGAGATCGGTCCGGCGGCGAACCGAGGCAAACAGCTCCGACAGCGACAGGTAGCGCTCATCGGCGGGCCTGGAAAACCATTCGGATGAGACGCGGCCGATCCTTCGGCCGCGGCTGGGATCAACTCTGAACGCGGAATTCGTTGGCTCACCAAGCGTGGTAGTAACATCTTGGGACATGGAAGGGCTCCGGACGATGGTCGAGACCAACTCTCAAACCCTTATCGTCACAAGCCTCCGTCACGCCTCTTACTCTAGTGAAGGTAAGGGTACGGGAGATGTCTTTCAGAGGCTGGCCCTTTGTCTCTCAGCGTCTCTCAGCGCGACTTCTGAACTATCATTAATGGACATCGAGGGCCTATTTTGCGGTTGGGCCGCGCAGTACACCACTAGTGACTGAATTCTTTTAATGCGCCGAGTAGGCGCGCCAGTTTCTGCTCGATTTCAGGCGAGCCATTCGTGATTTCGCCGACGAGCTTGGGCAAGTCCCGAGCTTCGTTCACGGCATGTTTCTCGAAAAGAGGGGTTAACGACACATCTAAAAAATTGCAAATTTGCATAACATTTTGACTCACGGATTTAAATTTTCCACGGCAAATTCGGCTAACTTGGCCCTGATTTACACATGATTTTTCAGCTAATTGGCTGTAATTTATCCCATAAAGTGATCTCGCCCTTTCAATGCTGGCGCTTAATTTAGCTATATCGTCTTGGGACAATTTCATGTAAATTTGCATAATCCAAATTCTAGTGATTCTCAAGGAAACTAAAAAATATGGATCAGTTGGACGAAATCAGGTTTTACCGGGCGAGCGAAAGGCCATGGGGAGCGCTCAGCAATCTTTATCGCCGCGCTATTACTTTTGAAGGTGAGGTTTTTGCCACGTCCGAGCATGCCTATCAGGCTGGCAAGGCGCGGAAACGTGAAGTCCGCAACTGGCTGATGGCCGCGCCATCACCATCGTTACTGGCGATGGCCGCGCACGGGCTGTACTATTGGGATGTCGCGCCTGGCTGGTCGAAAACGAAGTTCGACAGAATGCGCGATGTTTTACGTGCCAAATTTTCTCAGCACGACGACCTGCGCGAATTGCTGTTGTCGACGCAAGACGCGAGGCTAGTTGAGTCAACGACTACGGATAACGAGGTAAATAGGGTTTGGGGCGAGGTAAATGGTGTCGGGCAGAATATGCTCGGTGTTCTGTTGATGGAAGTTCGCGCGGAACTTCGGGAAAAAGCACAGGCCGAGCACAGATCTGATCTGACGTGGCCTAATGCCGCCGCCGAGTAATTAATTCGCGGTGCGCAACAGATTTTGTACGAAGTCGATTTCACGATGAACAAAGAGGCCGCGCGCACCAACAAATTCACAGTTGGCTGCCGCAAGCCTTTGCCCAGCCTTGGCTCCGCGCACAACGGTATCGAGGGGCAGATTATAACGGTGGCGCCCTTCATGAATAAGGTTATTGATTAAGCCCACACTGACCATATCACCGGATCCGGACGTGTCTTTGACAGCCCGGGCCTCGATTGCTTCACACCAGACTTCCTGCGACTGCGCGCGAACCTCCAGCCCTTCGGCGCCGTGGGTCATGATCACGATGACGTCTCTGTCTAACAACTTCATCAATAGATTGCGATCGAACCGATCGCTTGAAAACTTCACAATCGATGAGCAGGCGAGGGCGCGATTAAATAAATCGGGTTCTTCGTTGGAAGACGGCTCAAAATAGACAATGCTGCCGCCTTCCGCGGCCTTTTCCATCGCGGCAACAATGGCATCGCTTACGCGATCGGTATAAAAGACCATGCAGGTTTCCAGCACGGGGGCAGCTGCAGCAACATCCTCATTTCGAACTGGTGCGTAACGCGGAAATTTCTCGTGGGTTTCGGGGCAGGTGAAGCTGAATGTATGTGTGCCTTCTGCCGTGTTAGTGAACTGGACCAAGACTGGCGAGAGTTGGTTTTGATGCTGAGCGATATGGCTGGTGTCGGCGCCAACGCTTTCAAAATGTTCAACTAGGCAGCGGCCGACTTCGTCAGCGCCGAGCGACAAGATTGGTGCGACTGTGTGCTGGAGGCGGGCAAGCGACCAGAGGACGTTGCCACAGGAACCGCCTAACGCCTCAAATGATCGGGTTGATCCTTCATAGACCCTATCGAGGACCGTAAACCCAGTGCCGACAATATCTATCCGTCTCATTGAACCACCCTTCAAATCGATCCTTAGTTCTGCATATCAGACAAGTCGAGAGCAAATAGTCCATTGTCCAACGGCTTAAGCGCCGTAAGAATTCGAAGCAGCGCAGTTGGGCCGAAAACCGTGCTGTCAAAGAGCGTCCAGCATGTCTCCGGCCTATCGCAAACCTCTCCGACGCTCACGCCATGACGTCCGCCGAGCAAATCATGGTCATTGCCAAGTCTGCCGCCACTATCCCCTACGCATAGTATGCTAGAAGTAACATGATTCATCTCTCCCCCCAAAATTGTCAGTACGGAAGTTTTTGAACTAGACGCGGCGACAATGTCGATTGAATGACCTGATTGGACAATTTTAAGTGAGCCGTCGGTAATCAGCGGTGCCGGGCGTATTTCTTCGATGAGCTTCAGGCGATCCGTCAGGCTCTTCATGGTAATGGTGAGTTGTGGTCCATGATCTTTGATTTGCGGTGTCAGCTCCGGCCGCTTTTCCCCCAGCCAGGCGCGAAATTCGTTGATCTCCGGTGAAATCGGTGCGGGCTGATTGCGGATATCAATATCCAGATGGGTGACGTAGCTGCCGTTATAGTACCCCATCACAATGCCGCTGTGATACTGTCGTGGTAATATTTCGCGAAGGCGTTCGCCGACCGATCCGCCGCGACCGCTCGCGATACCCAATCTGAAGCCGCCATCCAACAAGCGCTTCAGTTCGTTTATAATGGCCTCGTCCGGTGGATTGAGGCGACCCTCGGTCGTGACGATAGTGCCGTCATAGTCCAGGGCCATCGCAGAGAACTGGGCCTCGCTAAGCGCTCGCCGATAAGCCCCATAGCTTTGGGCTGAAATATCAGGGTATGAGAAAGTCTGATCCTGCTGACGGACTGCACGGATTTTATGCCGGACCGGTGACGAAAGTTCTTCTCCGACCGTGGCCAACCAGGAGTCGTCATAAATAGCCCGGGCGCTTTCGCTCAAAGCCGGTTTGCCTGGATCTATGTTCACGGCGGCGCCGATAGCCTCGACGATCATCATTGCATCAAATATGGAGATATACTGTTCGAGGCGGCCAACGCCCTTGTAAAAGCTCGCCGATGAACGCAGGGAGTTTGGAAATTTCTCTATGAATGTCGTCCAAAGCCTTTCGGTCTTTATATCAAGCATGCCCACCAAGACAGTCGATGGCGCTCGTCGATGAACCCAGGCGTGACGCCCATGGGCGAGATTGCGCAGATCTGTTACCTGAATAGGGCATAAGCCTGTTTCCCAGATCGATGTCTGTAGGGCTTCTGCAGCCGCTGCCAGACGCGGTTCATGCACCAAAATCACGGTATCGGTTTCTGAGATCGATCCATATAGATTCTCGACTCTATCCATTTCGGAGGTAGAGCGTTTCCGGCTGATGGCCGAAATCAGGTCCGCCTTGCGATCCTGAAAACGATCAGCGCCAACGGCGCGATCAATCGCCAGCAGTAAGCTGGTAAGTGCGGCAAATAGCGAGTGGGTTGCAAGAAAGCCGTCTTTGACGTCTGCAACTTGAACCACGTGGGCATGGACGCCTTTGGGGGAAAAGGCGTAAATGAGCGGCGATTGCGGATTGCTCGTTACGAAATGTACATCCTTGCACCCGCGAGCGATAGCCGCACCGAGAGCGGACTTTGCGTCGTGGTTTTCGCCTTTGCCTGAGAAAACCCATACCTGATAGCCGTGCAAATGCTCGTCGCCGAAGACGAATTCGTATGGCGTCTGCACGAGCGTGGGGTGATCTGTGATGTCGGCACGGCAACAAGCCAAATACCTTGCGGCGATGGCAGAGCCGCCCGAGCCGACCGCGATGACACTTTTACCCGCACTGTCAATTAGGGCGTTTGATATAGGAAAAATGTCTCCTGTAGTGACAAGAGCGATTGTCCGGGCGACATCGTTGAGTTTTGCGGTGAGGACTGACATGTTTTCCCTCACACAAAGCCTGCGTATATTGGCCCATGAAGCCATAGGTGAACTAGATTAAAGCACTCAGCACTGTCCGCATCGCCCTCCATTTCAAAGCGAAGCGCTTCGACATATTGGACGTTGAGATCATACTTTATCGCTGCCATCATGGCGCCGGTTGCCATAACTTTGCTCCCTACGGGTGAGAGGATCAGTTGTGGGTCAAAGATGCCGGCTACCGTCTTGTCATAGCGCTTTTTCAGAGTTTCGATTGATCTGAAGCAATCGAGGGGATTGCGTTCGGATACATACATGAGGTCGCGGGCATCAACGTTCCACTCGTCACGCAGTTGATCTCCAAATTCCTCAATCAAGATATCGGCGCGACGAGGATCCGTCGCGGGAAAGGGGAGTACCGGACAGACCTTGTAAACGTCATTCAGCGTCGCTTGTATTTTCTCCAGAGCGGTTCGGCGTTTGGGGGCAAGATGTGGTAACCAAATCTTGGCCTTTGGATACTCACTGTCTGTGCTGGCATTACCGGTGAAGCCACGTACGGCTTGAACACGTTCCGCAGGCTCCCCGACAATGAGCGCGTCAAGTTCTGGCTGCGAAGCTACCAACAGGTGAAGATTTACGTCAGACGTTGATTCAGCAAAAGCCAGAAGGAATTTGGCCGCAGGAAATGCAATACCCATGGACAGGGCGCTCATGTCCAAGATTATATCCGTAATGCCTTTGGCTTTAGGTATTTCAAGGCTCAGAACATCGATCATTTTTGAGCCACCGACTGGCGCATTATCCTGTGGGTCAAAGATCGAAATGGGGATAACCTTGCTTGATGGAACAAGTTTGAGCAAGGCGGCTTCATGCGCATTGGCCTTACTCTGAAGTTCAGGGGCGGCTTCGGCTCGTTCTTCTCGAACGAACAAGGCTGTTAGGCGGTCAGCGCAGGCGCGGTTTAATGCAGTTGCGATAATTTTGGTTCGAGGATCGAAGCCCGCTCCTCCAATTAGAAGTGTCCGGCGCGTTTCTGTTGCGAAATATTCGTCGATGAACGCATAAGCGCCGGCATCAAAATGCGTAATGCAATTCCCCCAGTGATCCCTCATGATTGACCTGCTACGATGAGAGCTTCAAGGTCTGGCACTTCTCGTTCGAGGAAATTGCCCCGACCGAAACCCAGACCATATTTAATGCAAATCGGTCCCGACAACTCGATAAGGCACCATTTTTTCCCGCCTTGTCCGTAATCGCGGACGGCCGAAAACGCACCATAGGCCAGACCATATTTCAGGACCATCGCCAGTTCGGTCTTTCCGGCCAATAACACCTTCATTTCATCTTCGAGGATGCCGACGGTATTGGCTCCTTCCCCTAAAGGCGCGTTGGGTAGCATCGCGTTGTCTACGCATTGTTTCGCCAGGGCGTCCACAAGTTCGATCACCTTACGCACGTAGGGAAAGCCCCAGTTGCGAATGATATCGTCGGCTTTTTCCTGGAGCGCGCTTTCCTGTTGTGCAGGCGTGAGCGTGGGCTCCAGATTGCGGATCGCGCGCGTTTCCATACGTGTCACTAAGGAGCCGGCCAACTGCAGGAATAGTTCGGCGTTTTCGCCGCTTGCGTCGCACAGAGCATCAATACCGTAGTGGAGTGGGCGCCCAAATTGATGGTGGAGCTGAACTTTTGCGCCAGCCGACACTCCTGAGTTTGGTTTCACGGGTTGGGCGGGCTCTGGGTCATCGAAGAGTTCGATGGTTTGGTTGGCCACGCGTCCAGCATATCGGTTGGCCAGGACACGGACCATACCCACCTGGACATCGGGTGTGAGTTGATGAGCGTTTTTGGCTTTGCGGACGTAGTCGTTCACAACCTTTTCGAGGCTTTCGACGCGAATGGTCGATAGCTTCAAACGACGCCAGTCCTTCGCCGCGGCGTCCTTGAGGTCCTTCATTTTTCCTTGGGGTAGCTCAGGCGGTCGCTCATTCAAAAGAACCGCGAGGGAAGTATGCCCTCGATCGCGTAACGGCTCGACGTGCTTCAGATATTTATTGGCCATATCGATAGCCATTCGCCGAAATCGCTTCCGCTCATCGATCCTGTTGCTCGTGCTTTCCATGACGATATCAAGGAAATCTCTATCGTGTTTCAGGCCCGGCAGGGCATCATCGTCGGATGATCGGAAAGCTGCACTTGGGCTCAGTGCGTCCAGACGCATCAGCAGCCATCGTCCAATCTTGTTTTCGCGTTTCGCTAATGCCCGGAAGAGCGACGCATACTGTTCGGGGTGAAGATTGTGAACGTCGTCCAGGATGACAAGCGGCCTAACAGGGATCGTCTTGCTATTCCAAGAGATCTCAATTTCGCGGATGACTTCGAACGGTTGGTAAGGTGCTTGTACGGCTTCGGGTATATCTTCTAATTTCGGAGCGACCAGACTCGCGCCTAATGTGTAAACCATCTGCTCGACTTGGCGTGCGCGCTCACGAATTGCAGAGGTATCTGCCCCGCCGATTTGTGCTAACTGAGCTTCGGCGTCGGAGCGGGGCACAAAGGCGATCCCGTCGATATCGCGGTATTTATTGACGGTCAGTGTGCGTATCCATCCCAGAACCGCTCTGGCCTGGATCAGAGCCAGCATTAGCTTTGTTTTGACTGCGGCGTCGTACGGTAGCTCCCAAAGCTCCCGATATTCGGATTCCATTGGCAGGCGAACCGCGGCAATTAAAGGATGGTCGCCGGTGGCAAATTTTGCGGACGTTAGGGCGGCCGCCATCGCTCGGTTGCCCTCACTGCTCTGATCTCGCAAGACAGCTTCGACAAGTCTGAATTCCACCAGCGACGCCATCATTGTCTTGCCGGTCCCTGGGCTGCCGATAATGCGCACCGGGAGGTCAAGCAAATTACCGATTTTACTGTGTCTGGCGATAAAGGTTTTTAAAGGCTCGGGGCTGGCAATTGATAAGAATGCAGCTGTATCCCGAATATATTCGGTGGCCCTACGCAGGAATGGGTTCATCTTGATTATCCGTGACGGTCTCTACGTCGGAACAAAGGAGACATAGGATGCCCACCGTTCCTGCCCTCTGTTTCGGCCCAAAGGAGCGGGACGCTGTTGTTCGGGGTGTTATGGTCCATGATCAAGGGGAGGGCACAGCCAGCATATCCGAATTTAGCCGTAGTAATTGTGGATTCTGCCAGGTGCTCTGCCAAACGGACGTCCAGATCGACATCATAATATTTATCGCATAGTGCCATGATAGCGGGGTCTGTTTCGCTTGTAAGTTTCAGGGACGCTGGAAGCCTAAGACCTTCGGTGATCTCTACGGATCCAAAAGTCTTATCCTCCCATTTCTCTAAGGCTTCGGCGACCAAGGCATCCAGATTTATTCGGGCTTGGTCGCTTGAAATATAATGATGAATGTTCAGCGAAAACTTGTCTTGAAGGGGGAAACTATCTTTCAGATTACGTTTGGCATCGATAACCATTTGGTTGAATTTGGCCAACTTGCCTTTCCACTCGCCTTTAGTATGTCGGATGAAAGTGGTGCCAGACGCAGTGAAGTCGTCAATAAGATAAACATTTTCAAACTTGGCTCCCGTGCCCTCGGCTTTGACCAAGTCTTTCCCGAGCCCAACCCATTTTTTATCATCGAGCGCGTATGTCGCCACGACTTGTTCTGTGTTGATGCGTCCCGCGTTCGCCCGGCGAAATACGTCTATTCGGCTACCATCGCTCATTCCCATGAACAGGGTACGGCGCATCCTACTTTTGAAAAGTGCTGCGCCTTGGGCCGTTGACCAGACTTCGTATGGCTTAATTTGCATTTCGGCCGCGACCCGACGACGCAAGTTGGGCGTAACTACTTCTGGGACGAATATTTCTATGAGGCACTGAAGCTCTGCCGGCGAAATGTACACCAAGCGGGTTTTGAAAAAATGGTAGGCATTCTCGCGGTCGGCCTTGTCGAACTGCTTGAGCCACACAGCCAGACTTTCAATAAATCGCACGCCCGCCCGGAAATCCGCGTAGCCATCATATTTGATCGACGACATCATCTTAAGCCAAGCGTATTCCTTGGTGGCGGGACTCGTTTCACCTTCTTCCCAATCCATTACTTCAGCAATGAGATTAAGTGCCATGTTGCTGGCCATGATTGCTTCCCCCAACGTTTCACTATGATTCTCTGTGCCGCACGCTTCGCGGCCACAACGCCTAAGTTGTTTCGGAAAGATTGGCTACCGTAAAAAAATCCATAGGTTGTGGCGGTCGCATTCTATTCGCGTTCAGTTTGGGCATGTTGCGACGGGTTTTCCCGCTTGTGTAAATGCAGGGCGATCAGGGGGCTGAAATGTTTCATTAGCCAGAGGCGACGACAGCCTTGATCGATATGTCGAACCATCACCCCGCGCCAGTTTGAACGATTTAATTCGCAGTGAAAACATTGATCCCATATTCGTTTAGTGCGTTGACCTAGTCAGGTGACCGCACTTTCCTCGGCCTGCCTCGCTTCCGGGGCGGGTTGGCCGGTGCCTTCGTCGCCTTGGTCCGGGGCCTCGCCTCCGCCTGAGCTTCGACTCGGACTTTGGTCGGCTTGAACTTGGGCAGGTAGGGGGACTTGGGATCTTTTGGCTCCAGTGGCTCCGTGGCGACCCTGAGCCAGGGCCAGCTCTTATATTTGTCGCCTGACTGGCGGATGTGGGTGTAGCGCTTCAAGCTCTGCCAGGACCGGTGGCCGCTGACGGTCGCGACGTGCGGGATGTTATTGCCGAGTTCGAAAAGCCTGGAAATCCCATCATGCCGCAGGTCGTGGAAGTGCAGGTCCTGAATGCCGAGAAACTGGCAGGCGCGTGTAAAGGACGCACTGATGGCATCGGTGGTGTAAGGGAAGATGCGATCCTCGATCCGTGGCATGGACTTGATGATCTTCATCGCCTCCGGCGGGATATCTACCCAGACGTTGTTCCCGACCTTCTCGGTCGGGTTCTTCATATCCCGGATCAGTACCCGGCTGTGGTCCTCGTCCAAGTCCGGCCACCGGATCGAGACGATCTCCTCCTGGCGCCGCGTCGAAAAGACCGCGAAAGGCACAATCTTGGTCATCGGCAGCATTTCGACTTCCCGCTCCCGGGCTTGGTAGTGGGTGAGGATGATATTGAGTTCGGCCAGGGTCGGACGGCGGTCGCGCTCCTTGCCCTTGCCGGTCAGGCCCAGCTTTTTGGCGACGAGATGACCATCCTTCATGACGGCCGGATCGAGCGGATATCTCCAGGCCGCGCGGGCGATGGCGAATACGGCGCCGAGGTGGGACAGGTAGTTTGCGACGGTTGCGGGCTGGCGGGTCCTGCCCAGGTCGGTAGCCAGACTGGTAATATCCGCGCTGCTGATCGCGCTGCAAAGCATGTCGGCGATCTCGTGCTCGTCTTTCAATGTGTCGAGGACCTGCGTCTTGGTCCGCCCCATCGCCTTCTTCGATTCGGCCATGTAGCGCTCAATGACGGAGCGTAGGGGCGGGTCATCCTGGCGCACCTCGTCCAGCGCTCGCGGGTTCAGCAGCGCTTCTTCCGTCTTATCGATCCAGGCGCTGGCGGCGGCCTTGCGCTCGAAAGTGCGTGTTTCACGGTAGGCGATCCTACCGTCACGCTTTATAAGGACTTGAGCGTGATAGGCGGTCGTCCCGTTTTTCCGTTTTCTTGGAACGATCGTTCCCATGTCGCCTCCCAGCGGTACAGCATGGGCTAAAAAAGTACAGCATTGCTGTACTTTTGGCAAGAAAATAGGCGGAAACGGCACAGCATGAGTGAAAATAGGTTCTGTTGATAAGTCTAAATATGATTGAAAAAGAAGAAAAAATATCAAATAAAATGAGTTCCAGGTTCAGCGTGGCGCCCATGATGGACTGGACCGACCGGCATTGCCGGGCGTTTCACCGCGCGTTGACGAAGCGGGCGCTGTTGTACACCGAAATGGTGACCTCAAGGGCGGTGATCCACGGCGACCGGGAACGGTTGCTCGGCTTTGATCTCATCGAGCACCCGCTGGCCCTTCAGGTCGGTGGCTCGGAGCCGGATGAGCTGGCGCAATGCGCGCGCATCGCTGCCGAGCTGGGCTATGACGAAATCAATCTCAACTGCGGCTGCCCGTCAGACCGCGTCCAGTCGGGCAGCTTCGGCGCCTGCCTGATGCGCGAGCCGCAGCGGGTGGCCGATTCGATGCAGGCGATGCGCGAGGCCGCCGCCATTCCGGCCACGGTCAAGTGCCGCATCGGCGTCGATGACCAGGAGCCGCGCGACGCCCTGTTCGAACTGGTCGAGGCCTGCCGTCGGGCCGGCGTAACGACCTTTATCGTCCATGCGCGCAAGGCGTTGTTGAAAGGCCTGTCGCCCAAGGAAAACCGCGATATCCCGCCGCTGGACTATCCGCTGGTCCATGAACTCAAACGCAGCTTTCCGGAGCTGACCGTCATCATCAATGGCGGTATCGCCACCCTGGACGAGGCCGCGGCGCACCTGGCGCATGTCGACGGTGTCATGCTGGGACGTGCCGCCTATCACGAGCCGGCTATCCTGGGGCAGGTCGATGCGCGCTTTTTCGGTGGGGAAGGCGAGGTTGGGCCGTTCGCCGCGCTGGCGGCCTACCGACCCTATATGGCGGCCCAACTTGAGGCCGGCACGCCGTTGTCGCACATGGCGCGGCACATGCTGGGCCTGATGCACGGCCTGCCGGGGGCGCGCGCTTTTCGTCGTATCCTGACCGTGGATTCAGTTGCGTCGGGGGCGGGACTTGACGTTGTCGATCGTGCAATCGACGCCGTGCACCAAGCCCTCGAAGCCGCGCGGCAGCATCGCGAGATTTGGGCAGCCGGCACTTTGGGTGCCTGAGCGGGCAATTATGTGACTTTTAGAACGCGTGAGGCGGTGCTCTCACGCCACACTCACGGAAAAGTTATCAACAGGCCAAGGTTGTTGGAACTTTTATTAAATAAAAACAAGGCATTGCAAAATTTGTGTTGTGAATAAATTATTGAAGTTTAATAGCGCCGTCGCAAAACCATGGTATTTTTCCTGCCATGCCCGCGTGAGACGGGTTCTAAAAGACGACAGGACGAGACCATGGCGCATCGCGAAGACGACGGAACGCACCATATTGCCACGACAGTCATGGTCAGTGGCTGGGGTGGCTCGACACCGTCCCTGCACGAACCCGAAAAGGTCGTGCGACGCTATCCAAGCTGGCCTGTCCTGACGATCGTCGTCATCGTCGCGGTCATCGTGGCCAAGGTGTTCCTGTTCTAAGAGATCAGGGATGCAGTATCAGGCTGGACGGGGTCGCTTCAAAGCGGCTGAGCCTGCCCAGATAGCTCATTCCCAGCAGCGACGTCGACAGACCGTCCTTCAGCACCAGGGCGTCGACATCGTGCACCGTGCTTTGGCCCACGCCGACGGTGCTCAGGGTCACGGGCGCGGCTTCGGTAGGGCCATTGGCGGTGATGACCTTGTGGTCATAGTTCAGCGTCGACTGATCGAAGCCCAGGCGCTGCGCATCGGCGGGCGTCAGCACGACAACAGTGGCGCCGGTATCGATCAGGAAATGCACTGCTTTCTGGTTGACCACGGCATTGGCCCAGAAATGGCCGTCGCTGGCCTTGGGTATGGCGGTGACATGGCTGTCGGTGGTGGCGACCGTGTCAGATGCGGGCGCGCTGACGGCTTCCTCGGATCCGGCGGGGATGTCGGGCTTGCGGTCATTGTAGGCGAGAAGGCCCATGCCGGTCAGCGAGGCAAAGAACACGGCGCTGGCCATGGTCACTACGGATCTGAACATCGCCTTACGGCTCCCCTTCGAGTCCATTTTGGACCTGCCGACAAGGCTAGACCAATAGGGTTGCTTTAAAATGAATCACCCCTTTGGGCTAAAAGTCATCAAAAAGGCCGCTTTCTGATTTTATTAATCAAAATTAATATCAATAAAAACAATATATTAAATTCTGTGAGAAAAAAAATATGCTCCGGGTTCGGATTAGTTATTGCGTGACGTCAAAAATCTGTCATATTCAATTTCGACGCGAATACGGCTGAGAGGGTGAAAGCCCCTGGGAGTTTGCTTCGCGTCTTCTGGTCCACTTGCAATTTTTGGAAAAGGAGACGCACCCATGCAAGAACAAGACAAGAAGGCACACGCCATGACATCCTTCGCCCTGTTTGGCGGATTGTTCATGAGCCCGCGCGGCCAGGCGCCGCGCAATGTCAGCCGCCCGCAGGATTTCAAGCCTTACGAGCGCAAGTAACGCATCAAGCTTTTGCCGCCTGGCAAAGGTCAAAGCAAAACCCCTCGCGGCCATGCCGCGAGGGGTTTCGTCTTACTTACACCCTGAAGTGAACAAGGCTTGGAAAGGTTTGGCTCAATTGGCCGCCAGCTTGACGCCGCTCTTGGCTTCGGCCGCCGCCATGTTGGGGCTTTCCTTGGTCACCTTGGCCGAGGCGCCTGAGCCGTCGCCGTTGAACTTGGCCGAAACCTCGACCCAGTACAGGCCGTCAGCAGCCAGGAAGTTGTACTTGAAGTCGACGCTGTAGCTGCCGGCATGGAAGTCGCAGTTCTCGACATTGACCATCTGCTTGCCGGTCACAGCCACAACCTTGGAAACGGCGTCCTTGCCGACGCCCGCCGCCAGCATGCCGGCGGTCGATTCCTGGTCGTCGCTGCATTCCGAGGCGAAGGCCGGAACCGCGAAGGCAGCAAAAGCGGCGACGGCGGCGACAGCGACAAAAATCTTGGTTTTCATGTTTAGGGTCCTCCTTGAGGTTCTTCAGGGCGGAGTACAGCCTAAACGAAATTGAATAATCTTGCGTAAATCCGTGCGTTAGCCGCGCGTTAAATCGTCTGGCGCCGGTATCGATATCGCGCCGAAACCCAAAAAGGGAGGCGGGAAGGTGAGCCTTCCCGCCCGGATTATCCCTAGTTGGAAGCCAGCTTGACGCCGCTCTTGGCCGACGCGGCGGCCAGGTTGGGACTCAGGCTGGTGAACTTGATGTCGCTGACCGCGCCGCCGGCGATCTTGGCATGGCCCTGCACCCAGTACAGGCCGTCCGAACCGATGACATTGAACTTGAAGTCCGTCGCTATGGTGGCTCCCGACACGTCGCAGGTATCGAGCGAGATCATTTGCTTGCCGGCGCCCGGGATCATGGTGTTGACCTTGGCGGCGGCAGCCGAGGCGACGGCCTTGCCGACAATGCCTTCCTGATCGTCGTCGCAGTCGCCGGCAAAGGCGTGCGAAGCGAACAGGGCGCAGGCGACGGTCAGGGCGGCGGCGGGAAGCCAGGTCTTTGGAGATTGCCAGGTCTTCGGAGATTGAATGTGCATTTTGCAACGTCCTTTTTTGGTTACGCGATTACGCATGTCATGGCCGTGCATGAGGGGGAGGAACAGCGGCCTGATACCGTTCTACGTCCGGTAGATTTAATTTCACGTGAATCTATACCGCACCGCATTAAATATAACGCCGTCACCGGCGCCTTACGGCACAAGGCGTTGCGTAAATAAAAAGGACGGAGGTGCGTGTCCGCGCCTCCGTCCTGGTCGGTTACCCGCGGGGCCGCGCGGGCATGGAATACAGCGTCAGGCTGCGGTCAGCTCCGACAGGAAGCGGCGGATGTTTTCGCTCATCGCTTCCGTACGCTTGGTCAGCTGTTGAGCGGCACCCAGCATCTCGGTCGACGCCTTTTCAGTGTCGGCCGCCGATGCGCTCAGTTGCGATACCGACGACGACGCCATCGACGTGCCGTCCGAAGCTTCGTTGACGTTGCGGGCGATTTCATTAGTGGCGTCGCCCTGCTGGTGCACCGAGTCCGCGATCGAGGAGGCGATCTCGTTCATGTGCTTGATGGTCTCGCCGATGCCGCGGATGGCCGAGACGCCGTTCTGGGCGGCGGCCTGGATGTCCTTGATGCGGTCGCGAATCTCGTCGGTCGCCTTGGCGGTCTGCTGGGCCAGCGACTTTACCTCGGAGGCGACGACCGCGAAACCCTTGCCGGCTTCACCCGCGCGGGCGGATTCGATCGTGGCGTTGAGCGCCAGCAGGTTGGTCTGCTGGGCGATGGCGTTGATCAGGTCGACGACTTCACCGATCTGGTCGGCGGCGCGCGACAGCTCGGCCATCGAGGCATTGGTGCGATCGGCTTCGGACACCGCCTCGGCGGCGATTTCGACCGAGCGCACGGCCTGGTCGCCGATGACGCCGATCGAGGCCGACAGCTCCGTGGTGGCCGAGGCGACGTTCTGGACGTTGTCAGCGGAATTGCGGATCGACGACACAGCCTGTTGCGAGCGACGTTCGTTCTCGCCGGCGATGGTCAGGAGCGTGCGGCCGTTGGCGTCGAGATCCGAAGCGGCGTTACCCAGCGCATCCAGCATGTCCTGGGCTTCGTGGCGGAAGCGCTCGGCCAGTTCCGACATCTGGCGGGCACGCTGCTCGCGCGTGGCGTTGGCGGCGGCTTCCATCTGCGACAGGCGTTGCTTTTCCTCGGTGTTCGACTTGAAGATGTTGAGGCTGTCGACCACGCTCTTCAGCTCGTCGCGACGGGCCAAGGCCGAAATGTCGACATTGAGGTTGCCGTTGGCCAGTTCCTCGGTCGTCTTGGCGATGCGGTTGATGCCGGTCACCGTGGCGCGCGAGAAGAAGAAGGCGATGCCGCCCGAAATGCACGCCATGATCACGGCGAACAGGGTCAGCATGGAGACGGCGGCGGTCTGAGCCTTCTGGGCATCGTCGGCGGCCTGCTTGGCGCTGGCGATATTGGCGGCGATGACCTGGTCCGACAGATCCGACATCTTCTTGTAGCCGTCGTCGAACTGCGACATCAGCGGACCGACCGACTTGAAGTCGACGTCCATGACCGAACCGGCGAATTCGACGGCTTCCTTGTAGGTCTTGATTTCCTTGTTCAGGTCGCCGAGCAGCTTCTTCTGCGAAGCGTCCTTGGTGGAGTCGGCATCGGCCTTGACGCGGCTGCTGATCTTGCCCAGTTCGTCGACAACGGCGTTGACCTTGTCGGCGGCATTGGTCGTCGGATCGTTGGCCTTGTCGGTCATGGCATGCCACAGGGCGCCGTTGGCTTCCTTGATATCGGCCTTGATATCGCCGTACTCGGCCACCGAGGGCAGGTCCTGGGTATTGATGCGATCGATCGTCTTGGCCTGGCCCTGCATGATCGAGATGGCGCCGACGGTCAGGACGGCCATCAAGGCGGTGGCGACCGCTGCCGGCGCCATGAATTTGGCGGTGAACGGCCAGTTCGATATCTTGAACCCGCCGGCGGACTTGGCATTCGTTTTCGTCATTTTGGCCCCTGACTACTCTGGAATAGGTTTTTGCGCGTTGAACCGGTCTCGACCGCGCACGGGCGAATCGCCCATGCGGCATGGTTAAGACAAGCTTTCGCGACAAACTGTCAGATTAAGGTTGTTGAAATCCTAACGGCTTGGCGGACATGATGCCAAGGCGGACACAGCCATATGACGTGGACGTGCACTTGGCCCCCAGAGGTTGCATTTTTTCATAAGCGTGGTAGCGTGACGACTTCAGGAGTGACCGTCCGTTCGACGGAAGCTTGATGTCTTTCGAATCCGGGGGCGGACCATGCGGAAGATCGCCGCGGCCATGGTGCCGCTTGTGCTGGCTATTTCGGCTTGCGCCGATCCGGCCAACTATCTGAGTTTCACGCCGCCGCGCATCGACCCGAAGGTTACGGACACCGATCTCGCGCTATGCCAGACAAAACCATCCGACACTCCAAATGTCGTCAATTGCGCCAACACCTTGCGCATGAAATACGACCAGATCGCCGACGATCTCGCCAATGGCCAGCAGGTGCTCGATCTACCGGTCATCGGCCTGGCTTCGGCGGCCCTCAGCGCCACGGCTTTCAACAAGAAGCCGGAACTGGTCAAACGAAGCGCCGTGGCCATCGCCACCATCGCCGGCTTGCGTACCTATTATAATGCCGATAATCGCCGCTCCAGCCTGCTTCAGGCTTCAGCCGCCCTGAGATGCGTCTACGACGCCAGCAGCGAGTTCAAGGTGCTCGACGCCACGCGCCAGCGGCGCTGGGATGCCGCCTACGCCAACAGCGCCATCCTGCCGCAGGACGTTTCAGCAAGTATCCAGAAGTACGACCGGCTGGTGCGGAATGTGCCGGACCAGGTCTATGCCGCCATCGAAGCCATCGAGATCAAGCTTGAGGTCAAACTGGCCAGCCCCGCCGCGCCGGTAACCGCGAACATGGCGACAAGCTATTCGGCCCTGGCCAAGCAATGGGTTCAGAACCAGCAGGACGCCAGCTCAGCCGGCGACGCTGGCGCTTCGGCCGGTGGGAGCGCCTCGGCTTCCGCGGAAAGTGCTTCCAGCGCCTTGCAGGGCCTGCTGGCCCAGTACGCGGCGCCGAGTCAGTCCCTGTCCGTAAACGGGATTGCAACGCCCGAACAAACCATGTCCCTGAGCGCCATGAGCGCGGTCATGCAGATGCAGAGCCAGGAAATCCAGCGCCAGAAGGACATTCAGGATGCCAGCGACCTGCTGCTCGACAAGGCGTTTCTGGAAGACCTCGGTAATCTCGGCGACAGCCTGAACACCTGCAAGAACATGGTCAGCTGACATAACAAACGCCGGGCCCTTGCGGGGCCGGCGTTTGGTCAGCCAGGCTGAATGGATCAGGGCCGGGTTGGCGCTGTCGGCGGAGGCGCGACGGCAGAGGTCACGTCCTTCGCGGGCTGGCCGGTGATCTGGGCCGCCGTCTGGACAGGCTTGGCCGTCGTGGCATCGCCGGACTGCATCTCGTTGAGCGCCTTGATCAGCTGGACGCGCGCTTCGCCGGTCGGGGCGATGGTGGTCGGCTGCATCGCCGGCATTGTCGTCGTGGTCAGACTGGCGTCCGTCACCGGCGGCGTCAGGCTGTCACCGACAGGCGCGCTGTCGGCCGCGGCGATCACTTCGGGGACGTCATCCGAGGGCTGGACGACATCGCCGCCGCCCATATGGGCGCCATGGCCGCGGAACTGATAGAAGATGTGGCTGCCGATGGTGGCGATCTTGACCATGCTGTCCGACCACACCGGATCGACGCTCAGCGTATGGAAGTGGGTGGCCGAACCGACAGCCGCCATGACGTAACCGCCCAGGGCGGCGTCAGCGACCTGCTTGGCGCGGCGCCAGGCCCAGGCTTCGATCGGTGCCCCCATGGCGCCGTTGCAGGTGAAGCTGAACTGGCACGAGGTGCGCAGGTAAGCGCCCTGGTAAACCACGCCGCAGATCGTCTTGGGATAGGCGGGGTGGCGGACACGATTGAGAATGACCTGGGCGACGGCGCGCATGCCGTCGAGGCCTTCGCCGCGCGCTTCATAATAGACGGCCTGGGTCAGGCAGTCGGAATCGCTCTGGCTGTGCGCCTTGAAGGCGAAGGCGGCGGCCGGCGTTACCCTGACCGGATGATCGGCGCTGACGACCGGGCTCATGCCGTCGGCAGTGAAGGTCATGCTGGCGCGGATCAGTTGATATTTCTGCTCGCGCACGTCGGCCGTGGCGCGCATGGCGGCGATATTCTGGGCCAGCAGGGGGTTGCGGCCACTGCCGTCGCCGGTAAAGCGCATGGCGATGTTGAGCGCGCTGGGATCGATAATGTCGTCGGTGCTGGAGGCAGGTTCCAGCTTGGCCAGGGACGAGGCGTCGAACTTGCCGTCCTTGCTGCTGATGGCGGCGAACTGCAGCAGGTGCCCCGCTTCGCGTCGGGCATTGCTGTCATGGGCCAGGCGACCGCCCAGATAGGCCGAGCCCACGGACGCACCGATAAGTAAACCTACTGAACTGGCCGCCATGAGTGCGCGGGTCTTGTATCGCGCGAGAGTCGTCGAACTCAAAGCCGTCGGGTCCTCTGTGACAAGGGCGTCAGGTGCCCTCCGAAAGAGGCAGCCGCCGGTAACGAATTCGTCGTCTACCGCCGGCGCCGGTGTCCACGGCAACGCTGTCATGACGACGGCGGGGCTGATGGAGCAGGCGTTCTCTAAGGGCGAATTGTGGCCGAAATGTGTTAATTTGTGATTAACGCAGCGTTAGCCATAGTTGTTCGCATTTTGCCCTTGGACTAATAGCGCCCGGCCTGCCTTTTACAATGAGTTGATTGCGATTATATTGACAAGCAAAAATCAGTATTGAATAGTTAGACTATACAAATGATCAACCATTTATTATTTGAGGTAACTTTATAGCTAATTTCTTATGAAGAAAAGCTTAATTTAACGAAGCGTTAAGTGAGCAAAGTGCGAACGAAAATACCATGGTTTTTGCCGCGGCGCACAAATGGCTTGTGATAAGCGGCTGAAATCATGCGAAAAATGATGTGAGATCGTGCGATGTCCCTGACAAGTTCTGACGCTGCGGCGCGGCAGGATGGCGCGAGTCGTTCCGGGGAAAGAAATTTTTCGCTTCCCTTTCATTTTCAGGCTGGGAGCTTATGTTACGTTCATGAATGGTTCCGGCTTTTCCGACAATTCGGGCGCGTTTGTGGCGGGCGACTTCGCTAATGCCCAGAACATGTGGGTTCCGCACCGCCCTCAGCGGCCTGAGAAATCCGAGGGCGGCCGCAGGTTCCGGCTCGCCGCGCCTTACGAACCGGCGGGCGACCAGCCGACGGCGATCGGCGAACTGGTCGAGGGGGTCAATGCCCGTGAACGCGACCAGGTCCTGCTGGGTGTCACCGGCTCCGGCAAGACCTTCACCATGGCCAAGATCATCGAGGCGACGCAGCGCCCGGCCCTGATCCTGGCACACAACAAGACCCTGGCCGCCCAGCTCTATTCCGAGTTCAAGTCGTTCTTTCCCGACAATGCGGTCGAGTATTTCGTGTCCTACTACGACTATTACCAGCCGGAAGCCTACGTCCCGCGCACCGACACCTATATAGAGAAGGACTCGTCGATCAACGAGCAGATCGACCGCATGCGCCACTCGGCGACGCGGGCCATCCTGGAGCGCGACGACGTCATCGTGGTGGCATCGGTGTCATGCATCTATGGCATCGGTTCCGTCGAGACCTACACCGCCATGACCTTCGAGCTGAAGGTCGGCCAGACGATCGACGAAGGCCAGTTGCGCGCCGACCTTGTCGCCCTTCAGTATAAAAGGAACGACCAGGCCTTCGAGCGTGGCACCTTCCGCCGCCGTGGCGATGTCATCGAAATCTTTCCGGCCCACTATGAAGACCGTGCCTGGCGGATCAACATGTTCGGTGACGAAATCGAGTCAATGCACGAGTTCGATCCTCTGACCGGCAAGAAGATCATCGACCTGCGCGACCTGAAGATCTATGCCGCCAGCCACTATGTCACGCCGCGCCCGACGCTCAACCAGGCGGTCACCCGCATCAAGGCCGAACTGAAGACGCGTCTCGAACAGTTGCACGCCGAAGGCAAGCTGCTGGAAGCCCAGAGGCTGGAGCAACGCACCACCTTCGATCTGGAGATGATGGAGGCCACGGGATCGTGCGCCGGCATCGAGAACTACAGCCGTTATCTCACCGGCCGCAATGCCGGCGAGCCGCCGCCGACCTTTTTCGAGTACCTGCCGGAGAACGCCCTGCTGTTCGTCGACGAAAGTCACGTCAGCGTACCCCAGATCGGCGGCATGTACCGCGGCGACTATGCCCGCAAGTCGATTCTGGCCGAATATGGCTTCCGCCTGCCGTCATGCATCGACAACCGGCCGCTGAAGTTCGAGGAATGGGACGCCATGCGACCGCAGTCGGTCTATGTCTCCGCGACGCCGGGACCGTGGGAGATGCAGCGGACATCGGGCGTGTTCGCCGAACAGGTCATCCGGCCGACCGGCCTGATCGACCCGCCGGTCGAGATTCGTCCAGTGCACAAGGACGGCTTCAACCAGGTCGACGACGTCATCGCCGAAGTGCGGGACGTGGCCAAGCACGGCTACCGCTCCCTGGTCACAGTCCTGACCAAGAAGATGGCCGAAAACCTGACCGATTACATGCACGAACAGGGCATCCGCGTTCGCTACATGCACTCCGACATTGAAACGCTGGAGCGCATCGAGATCATCCGCGATCTCCGGCTCGGCGCCTTCGACGTGCTGGTCGGCATCAACCTGCTTCGCGAAGGCCTCGATATTCCCGAATGCGGTTTCGTCGCCATCCTCGATGCCGACAAGGAGGGCTTTCTGCGCTCGGAAACCTCGCTGATCCAGACCATCGGCCGCGCCGCGCGCAATGTCGACGGCCGCGTCATCCTCTATGCCGATAACATGACCGGCTCGATGGAGCGCGCCATCGAGGAAACCAGCCGCCGCCGCACCAAGCAGATGAAGTACAACGAGGCCCACGGCATCACGCCGGAATCGGTCAAGCGCGGCATCGCCGACATCCTCGACAGCCCCTACGAAAAGGGCGACCGCGTCCAGGTGCCGATGGGTGTGTCGGAATCCGACGCCAAGCCGTTCCTCGGTTCCAACTTCCAGGCCACCCTGCGCGACCTGGAGGCGAAGATGCGCGAGGCGGCATCGAACCTGGAATTTGAAACCGCTGCCCGCCTCCGCGACGAGATCAAGCGCCTCAAGACGCTCGACCTGGAATTCGCCCGCGATATGATGGACGCTCAGTAGCCTTAATTCGCGCAATATGGCCCGCAAAGTCCCTGAGGTACGGATTTGCAGCCTCGTTAACCCTGTAGCGTTTCCCGCTTCCCACACCCGCGATCAATTCGTGTGAACGTGAAGGGGCGCGTGCAGAATCGCACTGGATTTTTATGTCAAATCGGGTGACCTTCGATGTAGTGGTCTGGGGGCGGTAGGCACAGGTAAAGAGGTTGTTAACCAAACCTCCGCACACTGAACATGCTGACGTCGAGCTTGGGGTGTATGCATGCGTAGGACAAGATTGAATGTGGTTCCGCCGGTCTCGAAAGAGGTCGCGCTTGGCCAGGTCATCGACGGCGACAAGGTGATGAGCCTGCCCGCCCATGTCGCGCACAAGGCCAGTGTCGTCGAGGATGCCTCGCTGGTGCGTGAAACCCGCACCCAGCGTGTCCGTCGCCTGCAGGAGGAAGCCCGTCTGCTGGCGCGTGAGCAGATCGCCGAGTTCGAGGTTCTGCTTGACGCCACTGCCAAGGCGGCCATGGAAATCGCCGACGGCGGCGAGGTCTATTCGATCGGCGCGCGTGAAATCTGTCGCCGGTTGGCCGACGAACTGCCGCGTACGCTGCAGACCCTCCAGGTTATTTCCAAGAAGAAGGGCTGATCGCCCGCAAAAAGCCACCGCTTCGGAATAGGTGTGAACACTTTCCGTTGACAGCCCGCATCGCTCTGGTGCGGGCTTGCTTTTTGACCTAGTCTCGGCGGCCGATCATGAGGAAATCCATGCGCTGGTCGCGTTTCCATCTTGCTGCCGCCGGCGCGCTCCTGGCCCTGTGCGCCTGCCATCCCAAGCCCAAGACGCCGCCACCGGCGCCTGTCGCGGTCAAGCCGGCGCGACCACCCGAAACCTTGCCGGCGCGCCAGGCCGGCCTTTGGCAGACCACCGTCACCGAGGAAGGCAGCGAGGATACGCCCCAGAGCCTGCAGATCTGTATCGACGCGCGTACCGACCGCGAACTGGGTGTGCTGGGCACCGACCTGTCGGGCAGCACTTGCAAGAAGACGGTCAGCCGCACCTCCGACGGCTTCGACCTGCTGGCCGAATGCAATATGGGCGCCGGCGGGGTCAACGAGTTCTCCGGCTCGATCACCGGTGACTACAGTTCCGACTTCAGCATGAAGCTGCGCCTGCAGACGACGGGCGCCAGCCTGTCGCAGATGAACCGGGTCACCAACTATACCGTGGTGTCGAAGCGGACCGGCGACTGTGCCGCCGACCAGCAGCCGGGCGATGTCGTTGTCAATGACGGCATCAGGATCAACCTGTTCGACATGTCGGGCCAGGGCACGCCGCGTCCGGCGTCATCGGCCGCGGCCAGCGCCGCTCCGCAAGGTGGCGACTAAGCGCCTAAATCAGCCAAGTCTTCGGATTGGGATAGGGCCGGCTGTACAGCAGGTTGTTGAAGCCCATGACGACCCGGCTGGCGACCCACAGCAGGGCCGGCATATAGACGACATAATAGATGTACGGATTGGCGATGTGCCGGCTCAGCCACAGCGCCACCAGCAGGGTCAGGAGGATCGGTCCGATGCCGATCCAGAAGGTACGTAGCTGGAACTGGTAGTGCGTCTTGATCCAGTCGGGCGCGCCGTCCTCGGCGAAGGTGCAGATCAGCAGGGCCACGACGCCGGTGGCGCCGAAGGTCATGGTCATGAAAAACAGCAGGGCATAGTTGAGCATCGGCAGGATACGGCCGTCGGCTAGGAAGCCCTTGAGTTCGCTGGCGGTCTTGTCGTCCGGACGGACGGGCGGCTTGGTCATGCGGTGCCCCTTGTTCGTAGGCAGCCTAATACAGCCGGTTTATGCTGCATAGCAAAAAATCAGCCAGCGTCCCGGCTGAACACCACGCATACCCCGGCTTCGTCGGCGTCGGGCAAGGCCTCCGGCTTGACGATGCTGATCTCGGCACGCACGACGTGCGGCAACTCAAGCAGCGTGCGCGCCATGTCCTCGGCCAGGGTCTCGACCAGGCGGATATGGCCCCGGCCAATGAAATCGCGAGCGATGCGGCTGACCAGCTCGTAATTGAGCGTATCCTTCAACCCGTGAATGTCGTGCAGTTCAAGGTCGAATACGGCGTCGATGACCAGCGGCTGGGTGCGGCCTTCCTCATGGGCGTGGATGCCGATATGGGCTGGCACGCGCAGTCCCTTCACGAAGACGCGGCGGCGCTGCAGGCTCATGCGAGCACCTCCCATGCATCGAGCGGCAGGAGGTCGTTGAGGCTTAGGTCGGCGCGGTGGCACCATTCGCCCAGTCGGATCGGGCAGGCGGCAACATCGTCCGGTGTCAGCACGATGCTGTTGGTCGGTGTTTCCTCGATCTCGAAGCGCACGCATTCAAAGGCGGGCAGAAATTTGCCCAATATTGCGTTGAGCTTCATGTACAGCGCCGTCGCTACCGCTTCGGTGGTGGGATCGCCCTGGATGACCAGCAGGCGCGGCAGTAGTTCCGGCTCGTGCGCCTGGAAATAGGCGATCATCGGATCGTCGTGGCCAAGCTGGAAAGCGTGGTCGAGCGCGTCGTCAACGAAGGTGTGCCAGTGACGTTTCAGGTCGGCGAAGCTGGCAGCGTAATTGGCATGACCCCAGTTGACGCCTCGGGCCTCGGGCTTGGGTTGCAGGCTGGCTACGACGAATTCGTTATGGCCATGCGGCGTCATGCATTTCGACGAACGGTCGAAGCGCAGGCGGTGAGCCATGGAAAAACGGCGTTTGAACTGGATCAGCATCGGCGGCCTCACGGGCTTTCAAGCCTATATGGCCCCGAGAGTCAATCACCGCTAGAGCAACATGCCCGCCGCGGCTTCCAGGACGTCGCGGTCGGCGCCCGCCAATCCGTCATAACGGCGCTCCAGTCCGGCGTAGGCGGGATCCTGGCGGCGGCGCCTGTCCGGACCGATATAGGCCTGGCTTTGCACGAAGGCGCGCGAATAGTCGGTGACCGCCACCAGCTTGCGGAACAGTTCGCGTGGCGTCAGCGGCTTGCAGCACACTTCCGATACACCGGCGTCGCGCGCCAGTTCGACCCGCGCGCGTGAAGCATAGGCGGTAACCATGATCACCGGGATGAAGCGGTTGGCATTGTCCTCCCACTGGCGCAACTGACGTGTCAGCTCGACGCCGTCGATGCACGGCAGAACGAAATCAGTGGTCATGACGTCGAAGGTGGCGTGGCGCAGGTGCTGCAGCGCCTCATGGCCGTCGCTGGCCTTGAAGACGGTGCGCGCCCCGAATCCGCGCAGGATCGCATCGACGATCTGTCGCATGTATTCGTTGGAATCGACAACCAGGAACCTGCACTCACTCAGACCCATCGCGCCGTCTCCCCATGGACCGCCGGCTGGCCGCGTGGTGCGGCCGAAACCAAGGTACACAAAGGGAAGTTAACGCTAACTTAAAGTTGGTTTTGCAACGCAACGGCGACCTAAAGATAGAATTGCGCCATGCTGGCCAGCGACACCGGCGTGATGTTCGGCGCTTGGCCGGCGGTGCCGAACTGCTCGAAGCGATCCTCGCATACCTTCTGCATGGCGGCATAGGCCGGTTTGAAATAGCTGCGCGGGTCGAACATTTCCGGATGCCTTGCGAACTGCTCCCGGATGCCGGCGGTGATGGCCAGGCGCAGGTCGGTGTCGATATTGATCTTGCGCACGCCCATCCTGATCGCCTTCTGCAGTTCCTCGACCGGCACGCCCCAGGTCTGCGGAATCTTGCCGCCGTAGTCGTTGATCCTGTCCTGAAGCTCCTGCGGCACCGAGGACGAACCGTGCATGACCAGGTGCGTGTTGGGCAGGCGCTTGTGGATCTCGGCGATCACGCCCATGGCCAGGACGTCGCCGTCGGGCTTGCGCGTGAACTTGTAGGCGCCGTGGCTGGTGCCCATCGCAATCGCCAAGGCGTCGACATGGGTCCTGGCGACGAAATCGACCGCCTGGTCCGGGTCGGTGAGAAGCTGGTCGTGCGACAGGACGCCCTCAGCGCCGTGACCGTCTTCGGCCTCGCCCATGCCGGTTTCGAGCGAGCCCAGCACGCCCAGTTCGCCCTCGACCGACACGCCGCAGCCGTGCGCCAGCTCGACCACCTTGGCGGTGATCTCGACATTATAGTCGTAGGCCGCCGGCGTCCTGGCGTCGGCCATCAATGAGCCGTCCATCATGACGCTGGTGAAGCCATGCTGGATGGCGGTGGCACAGGTCTGCAAGCTGTTACCATGGTCCTGGTGCATGCACAGCGGAATTTCGGGGTAGATTTCGGCCAGTGCATTGATCATGCGCTTCAGCATCAGGTCATTGGCATAGGCGCGGGCGCCACGCGACGCCTGGAGGATCACCGGCGACTGCGTCTTGCGCGCCGCCTCCAT
>OUNJ010002112.1_pt1 | contig 32856 bp, 28 predicted proteins | sample 1755361 | NCBI WGS metagenome assembly OUNJ01 (sample SAMEA3914825, study PRJEB12502) | metagenome | biome: forest; material: soil | place: USA | collected 2012-03-12 | depth 0.1 m
ATGTCGATGAAGTCGATGACGATGAGGCCCGCAAGGTCGCGCAGGCGGAGCTGGCGGGCAACTTCGGCGGCGGCTTCCATGTTGGTTTTGATCGCGGTTTCCTCGACGTTGCGCTCGGTGGTCGAGCGACCGGAGTTGACGTCGATGGAGATGAGTGCCTCCGTCGGGTGGATGACGAGGTAGCCGCCGGACGGCAGGCGCACCTGCGGTTCCGTCATCGCGGCGAGTTGGTCTTCAACGCCTGCATAGGCAAAAATCGGCATGGATTCTTTGTAGAGTTTCACGCGTGCAGCATGGCTTGGCATCAGCATGCGCATGAATTCTTTGGCTTCGTTATAGGCGGCTTCACCCTCGACGATCACTTCCTCGACATCGCTGGTGTAGAGGTCGCGAAGCGAGCGTTTGATGAGGTTGCCTTCCTCGTAAATCAGCGCTGGTGCGCTGGAGGCAAGGGTCGTTTCGCGGATCTGGTTCCAGAGCTTGACGAGGTATTCGTAATCGCGGCGGATTTCGGCCTTGGTGCGGTCGATCCCTGCGGTGCGGATAATCACGCTCATGCCGCGATGGGTGCGCATTTCGCTGGCCACTTCTTTCAGGCGTTTGCGCGTTTCGCGGTCGGTGATTTTGCGGCTGATCCCGCCGCCTTTGGGTGAGTTAGGCATCAGCACGGCGGCGCGGCCAGCAAGCGAGATGTAGGTGGTCAGCGAGCAGCCTTTGTTGCCGCGCTCTTCCTTGATGACCTGCACGAGGACGATCTGGTTGCGCTTGATGACTTCCTGGATGCGGTAGCGGCGGTGGAAGGCCGTGCGCCCGCCGCGGTCACCGCCACGTTTGCGGGTTTCTTCGCCGTCCTCCGAGCTGGTTTCGGAAGCGTTTGCGCCATCTTCCGGCATGGCGATTTCGTTGCCGTGCTCGTCGAGGGTGACGGGCTGGCTGGATTCTTCCGGCAGGTCGAAGCTCAGCGCGTCGGAATGCACGGCGAAGCTGTCAGCGTTCAGCGGTTGCACGTTATATTCGCTGTGCGCGCTTTCGACGAAGCTTTGCGGGATTTCTACCGGCGGCAGGTCGCCCAGCGAGGCGACGACCGCGGAATCGGCGGTGCTGGCTTCGTTCATAGCGACGATGGATTCGCTCGACGGGTTTTCCTCGCGGGCGTGGATGTCGTCCTCGGCGGCGAAATCGTCATCCTCGTTGTCGCCATCCTCATGGTTACCACGGCGGCCGCGGCGCGATTCGCGCATGGCCTGTTCGCGCTCGAACGCTTCGTCCTCGGCGGCTTCCTCGGCTTCGGCTTCGGCGATTTGCTCGGCGAGGAGCTTTTGCTTGTCCTCGGCGGTGAGCTGGTAATAATCCGGGTGGATTTCCGAGAAGGGCAGGAAGCCCTGCTTGCCGCCGCCATATTCGACGAAGGCCGCTTGCAGCGACGGTTCGACGCGGGTGATTTTGGCGAGGTAGATGTTGCCCTTGTTCTGGGCTTTGCTCGAAGTGACGAAGTCGTAGTCGTAGACCTGGTCGTTATCGAGCAAGACTACCCGGGTTTCGTCGGCGTGGGCCGCGTCGATGAGCATGCGTTTGGTCATAAAGTCTCCTGTTCGCACTTCTTGGCGACGACAGGGCAAATCACGGGAAATCAGCCGGTTATCGGCTGCGGTGGCGATTGAACGCTACCGCACTCCTTCGAATAGGCGCGGCGCGCGGCCGTGCGAATATTCCAGAGTTGTCAAAGCGAAAGAACCGCCCGCGCGGCTTGCTAGCCGCGCATCAGATGAAGGGTTTTTCGTTATGTTTCCGTAGGATGCCATCGTTCGCGCTACCTTAAAGCGCAGTTCAATTGCTAGTTAATGTTACCCTGCTGCGCTCCCCGAATCCCGATGTCTCGCATCGTCCGGGCCGCAGCCGAATTTCGTTTCGTGCGTTGAATATAGGGGGCAGGGGGTGGGATGGCAAGGTGAAAAACGGATGGGTTGTCATGAAGCTGTAATAGTTCTGCTTTATAATGAAAAAGTTACTTTTTATGCTTTCGTTCCAAACATTTCCTGTTTGGAGGCATGAATAGGGAGACTAACTATGAACTATAAGTTTGTTTCTTCGACAGTGATCGGCTGTCTTTCTGCTTTGCTCGGCGTCGGCCTCGTGAGTCTGCTTCAACTGCGGATTCCCGTTTCCAACACCGGCTTTATCATCAATGCTCTATTGATGATTGCCTGCGCGTTTATCTGGGGTGCGACTTACTTCACCACCCATAAACTCGCCAACTGGGATCATGTTTACGGCAAGGAGCGCGAAACGTTCTGGAAGTCACCGGCTGTTCGAAAAAAGCTCGTGCTTGTCAGTGCTCTTCAGCTTTCTGCCCTTGGTGGTGCAGAGGCTGTGGCAGTGTGGGTGCAGGGCGAATACCGGCCAGGCATCCTCAATTTTGCCTTCGGCTTCTTTTTACTAACCGTCCTGACCCTTCTTCTCGTGTATTACCGTGCATGGAAGCTGAAGGAACATCAGGAACGGTCGGTCGAGTTGCTACCGGTTCAGCCGAAAGAATTCTCTCTGGCGGTGAACTAGGGAGCAAAACAATGGTGAACATTGTCTCTTTCTTCGGCAAGATCCCCTTTCAGGTGCGTAGGCTTATGCTTTCACTCCTGGTCGGAATCCTGCTGACGCTCATCGGCGGCTGGTTCAGCTATATGGCTTTTTCCGGCAACGCGCAGGTTGCTAGCTATGTTTGGCTGCTGGGGGCTGTGTTCGTGATTGCCTTCGGCTATTATTGGTTCCCACTCGTTTTGGAGGAGGAGCCGGATAGAGATCGCCTGCGTATATTCATGGGCGGTGCGCTGATATTGGCAGGGATGGTTGTTTGCTATCTCTGGTATATCGTGCCCGCTGGTGCAATGGCGCTTGGCCTGTCTACTTTGATCGGCCTCTACTACCGCAGCTATCGCATTATCGGCGCCGAAGTCTAGCCGCAACACTGAGCAATTTAAAACTCACCATCTTCGGGTGGTGAGTTTTACTTTTCCTGTTCATCATTGCGAGAAACTCCATGACAGGGCATTGCGCGCTGGCTCTAATGCGTCGCATGGGCAAAAGAATCTTCGTTGCAGTGGGGTTAGCGCTTGCGGTCATCGGCATGGCGGCGGTGGCACAGCCCGTGCCCGCCATCAGCAAATTCAGCGTCGAGCAGGGCGAGGGCGGGCTTGAAACCCTCGAATTCGAAACCAGCGCGCCGGTAACGCCGAAGAAAGCCTTCACGCTCAGCAACCCCGACCGAGTGGTGATCGACCTGCCACATGTCGGTGGGGGAATGATTTCGCTGCCGAGGGATTATGCGGGCGCGCTGGTCAAGGGCGTGCGGTTCGGCCAGTTCAGCCCGGATACATCGCGCATCGTGGTCGAGGTGAACGGCCCGGCGAAAATCGGCGGCATGCGCCCGGGCAGCCCATTCACGCTCGAGATTTCGCCGCAGGAAGTGGCTGGGGGCTCGGGGCTAGAGGCTGGTAAAGTAAAAGCCGGAAGCAAACTTCACAAGTCCCCAGCCCCCAGCCCCCAGCCCCAACTCCCGCTCATCATCATCGATGCCGGGCATGGCGGGGACGACCCCGGCGCCATCGGCCTGCATGGCACGCATGAGAAGGACGTGACGCTGAACTACGCGCTGGCGTTGCGCGAAGCGCTGCTGAAAACCGGCCGCTACCGTGTCGCGATGACGCGCGAGGACGACCATTTCGTGCCGTTGTTCGACCGCGTCGCGATTGCGCGCAAGGTGAAGGCGGATATTTTCGTGTCGTTCCACGCCGATTCCAACCCGCGGCCGGAAGCGCGGGGGCTGTCGATCTATACCCTCTCCGAAAACGCGTCGGACGATGAGGCGGCGGCACTCGCCGAGCGCGAGAACAAGGCGGATATTATTTCGGGCGTGGATTTGAGCCATGCGGATGCGGATGTGGCGAGCATCCTGATCGACCTCACCCAGCGCGAGACGATGAACAAATCCGCGATTTTCGCCGATGCGGTGGTGGATAGCTTGAACGGCCACATCACCAAGCTGCAGAAAACGCACCGGTTCGCGGGTTTCCGTGTGTTGAAGGGGCCGGATATTCCTTCGACGTTGATCGAGCTGGGTTTCCTCAGCAACGAAACGGATGAGCGGTTGCTGCTCAGCAAAGATTACCGCCAGCTGGTGGTGAATTCGGTGGTCAAGGGCATTGACCGCTTCCGCGCGGGGGAGTAGCACGAATTGCCGCTATGAACGATGCACCCAACGCCGCCGAGGAAGCCGACGAACCGACGCCGAAAGCACGGCGCGGGACGCCGCGGGTTATCCGGTTGATCCAGTGGTTTTGCACGATGGCGTTCCTCGGGGTGATTTTCGCTTCGCTCGCGGTCGCACTCGTCATCCAGCATTACAGTGCGAGTTTGCCGAGCACCGACCAGCTCAGCAATTACAACCCGGCGGTGGTGACGCGGCTTTATGCGAGCGACGGGAAATTGCTCGCGGAATATGCCAAGGAGAAGCGTTTCTTCCTACCGCTTTCGGCCATTCCGAAGAATGTGCAGAACGCGTTCATCGCGGCGGAGGACAAGAATTTCTACACGCATCAAGGCATCGACCTGATCGGCATGATGCGCGCGATGCGCAACAATTTTTTGAATGCGGGGAAGAACCATTCGCTCGCTGGCGGCTCGACCATTACGCAGCAGGTGGTGAAGAACTTTTTGCTGTCGAGCGAGAAGTCCTTCGACCGTAAGGTGAAGGAGGCGATCCTCGCCTACCGCATCAGCAATATTTACAGCAAGGAGAAGATCCTTGAGCTGTATTTGAACGAGATTTACCTTGGGCAAAGCACCTATGGCGTCGCGGCGGCGAGCGTGAATTATTTCGATAAATCGCTCGACCAGTTGACCACTGAAGAAGCCGCCTTCCTCGCCGCGTTGCCGAAAGCGCCCGCTTATTTCGACCCATCCAAAAACTACCAGCGCGCGCTCGAGCGGCGCAATTACGTCATCACCCGCATGGCGGAGGACGGCTATATCGACGCGAAGGAAGAAGCGCGCGCGCTGAAAACGCCGATCATCACCCGCACGCGCAGCAAGGACGAACTGGCGCATGCGGATTTCTTCGCTGAGGAAGTGCGCCGGGCGCTTGCCACCATGTATGGCAGCAACGTGCTGTATGAGGGCGGGCTGTTCGTGAAAACGACGCTGAACCCGAAATATCAGGACTACGCTGACCGTGCGCTACGCTATGCGCTGATGATGTACGACCAGCGCCACGGCTATCGCGGGCCGATCGCGACGCTGAAGGACGAGGAGGGCGATATTCCCGCGGCGCTCGAGCGTGTGCGCAGCGAGAAGAATATCACCTTGTTCGATGAGAAAACGCTGGCCATGGTCGAGCGCGAGGGGCAGAAGCTCGACATCGTGACGCTCAGTGGCAGCCATGGGGTGATTAACCCCGAAGGTCTGAGCTGGGCGGGCAAGAATGCGCGCTTCTCCATCGGTGATGTGCTGCTGGTCGAGCCGGAGGAGGGCAGCAAAACGAACTACCGGCTGCTGCAAATCCCGGTCGTTAATGGCGCGATGGTGGTGATGGACCCGCATACCGGCAAAGTGCTGGCGATGAGCGGTGGCTACGGGCATTCCGATTTCAACCGGGCGACGCAGGCGAAGCGCCAGCCGGGCTCGGCGTTCAAACCGTTCGTGTATTTGACCGCGCTCGAGAACGGATTCTCGCCGACTTCGGTGATCCTCGATGGGCCGGTATCGCTGCCGCAAGGGCCGGGCCTGCCGATGTGGGAGCCGAAGAATTACGAGGGCGATTACATGGGGCCGATCACGTTCCGCACCGCGCTCGAACATTCGCGCAACGCAGTGACGGTACGGATTGCGGAAATGCTCGGCATCAAGCGCATCAAGCGGGTGGCGAAGCGGTTCGGCCTGTATGACGACGACATCGCCGAAAATTATTCGATGGTGCTCGGCGCAAAGGAAACGACGCTGCTGCGGCTCGTGAATGGCTACAGCATGATCGCGAACGGTGGGCGGCGCGTGTCGCCATGGTTCGTCGAGCGGATCGACGACCGCAACGGGCAGACGATTTTCCGCCGCGATACGCGCGCCTGCGAACCATGCTTGATGAGCGCGCAGGGCGGCTCGAGCGATGCGCCGACGCTCACCGATGAGCGCGAGCGCGTGCTCGACCCGCGGGTCGCGTACCAGATCACCTCGATCCTCGAAGGCGTGGTCCAGCGCGGGACCGGTACGGCGGCGAAAGTGCTGAACCGCCCGGTGGCGGGTAAAACCGGCACGACGAACGACAGCCGCGACACCTGGTTCATCGGCTACACGCCCGATCTCGTCGTCGGCACGTTTGTCGGCTTCGATACGCCAAAATCTTTGGGCGAGAAGGAAACGGGAGGGCGGGTGGCCATCCAAGGCTTCATCAAATTCATGCAGCAGGCGGCGAACGATTTGCCGGTGAAAGAATTCCGCGCGCCGCCGGGCATCAAGGAAATCCCGATCAACCGCAGCAACGGTCAGCCGCTTTACGATACGAAGGCGAGCGAGAAGAACGTGTCGGTGATTCTCGAGGCGTTCCTCACCGGCGGGCCGATCTTCAAGCCGATGAACGAACTGCAGGAGGAAGTGCAGGATAAGGACGTGAAGGCCGGGCCGGTGGTCGAGCCGGAGGATAATGGTAATGCGACTGGCGCGCCGATCGACCCGAATAACATGGGCAGCGGCGGCCAGTTCGAGCAGCCCAAACCCGGCGAAATGGCGCCGTTCCAGCGCCCAGTGGACCCGCAAGGGTTTAACCCGAATGCGGGGGCGAGTGTGGGGACGGGCGGGTTGTATTGATGGTGAGTAGTTGATTTCCGCATCACGACTCACTATTCACCATGCACCACTCACTGAGAAGAACATGCGCGCTGAAATCATCACCCTGAAAGACCAGTTCGAATCCTCGCAGAAGCTGCTTGCGAGGTGTCTTTGACGTACCGGCGCTTGAGAAACAGCTCGTCGAACTGAACGCGGCGGCGGAAGACCCGAATTTATGGAACAATCAGGAGCGTGCGCAGAAAACGATGCGCGAGCGCACGCGGGTCGAGAACACGCTCGCCAATTTCCGCCGGGTGGGTAGTAGTTTCAGCGATGCGCTCGAGCTGCATGAAATGGCGGAAAGCGAAGGCGACGAGGCCTCTCGCGTCGAGGCGCAGCAGGAGCTTGAGGCGCTGGTGAAAGAAATCGGCCAGCTCGAACTCGAAGCGCTGCTCAACGGCGAGGCGGATGCGAATGACTGCTACATCGAAATCCATCCGGGCGCGGGCGGCACGGAATCGCAGGACTGGGCGTTCATGCTGTATCGCATGTATCTGCGTTGGGGCGAGCGGCGCGGCTTCAAAACGGAAATCATCGACGAGCAATCGGGCGACGAGGCGGGCATTAAATCCGCGACGATTCGCTTGAGCGGCCATAACGCCTATGGCTGGGCGAAGACGGAATCCGGCGTGCATCGCCTCGTGCGCATCTCGCCGTTCGATTCCAACGCGCGGCGGCATACGAGCTTTGCGAGCGCGTGGGTGTATCCGGTGGTGGATGAAAACATCACCATCGTCATCGAGGAAAAGGACGTGAAGGTGGATACGTTCCGCAGCTCGGGTGCTGGCGGGCAGAACGTCAACAAAGTGGAGTCAGCGGTGCGGCTGACGCATATCCCGACGAATATTTCGGTCGCCTGCCAGAACCAGCGCAGCCAGCACCAGAACCGCGAGGAAGCGTGGAAAATGCTCCGCGCGCGGCTGTATGAGCACGAGCTGCGCAAGCAGGAAGCGGCGACGGATGCGCTCAACGCGCAGAAAACGGACAATAGCTGGGGCAACCAGATCCGTTCCTATGTGCTGCACCCGTACCAGATGGTGAAGGATTTGCGCACGGGCGCCGAAACCAGCAACACGCAGGGCGTGCTGGATGGCGACCTCGACATGTTCATCAACGCGAGCCTGGCGGCGCGGGTGAAGGGGAATGTGGAGAAGTAGGGATTTCTATGGGTAACTTCAGGCTCGGTTTATTTGTTATGGTACTGGCGTTTATCATGCCCGGGTTAGCATGTGCTGAAACGCCACGCCCTACGCCCACTGCCGCAGAGCAGCGGCTCGACCAGATACTCGCCGCGGATCGGGAGGAAAGTGGCCAGCATGCATCGCTATTCTTTTTTATGGTTGGCCGTCCCCAAGCCGATCCGGCATTATCCGCTTATTACCATTCTTTTTTTACAGAAGCATTGTTGGATGCTTGGCACCGCGCTGAGGCGCGATCCGTAAAACAACAGTGTAATGGCCGCTATCTTTCCGGGGAAATATGCGGCCTCGATTACGACCCCCTGAGCTGCTCGCAAGAGATGCCGGACAGTTATGTTTATCGCACGCAAATGCAGACTGCGACATCCGCCATGATTGAAGCTGGTGCTTCACAGGCAGCATCGCCAGCGGCAACTTATCATTTAATTAAAAGCGGCCCACTGTGGAAAATCGACGGAGTTGATTGCGGCGATGTGCGGTTTCATTGGCGTTCGTAGTTCATTAATGCGAGTCTTGCAGCGTGGGTGAAGAGAAATGTGGAGAGGTAACATCCACGCCTTGGGTTAAGCAATAGCTTTGCCATGCTTCGGCGTTGGCTTTCGCTTTGGCGATCCATTGTGGTGGAAATTTTATGTCGTGCTCTGGTAATCCTTGAATCCAACGAGAAAAACGATTTTTTTCTTTTGGATCCGTAGTTTTTTCATTCGCTATATACAAATAGGTAATTGCAACGACTGAGTCGCGGTACTCACTTTCTGGCATATTGCCGCTTTGATGATGACCTTCATTATTGTGAAGGTGTTCCTCTATTAAATAGTCTGTTTTCAATTCGCCAAATCCACGGAGTGCTGTCAGATTTCCCTGACGAGCGCTTTTTCTTGCCATGTATAAAATCTCATCGATATGGGCTGTCCAGTAAAGATCACTATTAGGATTATGAAGAATTGCATCGAATGCTTTTTGCATTTCTTCGGTAGATTCATCCCCGCATGTAATTTGCATTGGGTTGAAATCTTCAGTTTCTCGATCTTGCATAATATGTCGGCCATTGTCCTGCACGCCGCCACATGCGCTCAGCATAAATGAAATAAATAAGATGCGCTGGCAAATAACATTCCGTCTACGAACGATGGTCATCTGTTTTTATTTTCTATTGATAATGCGTTGAGGCGTTATACCGTATTTATTTGGCGTATTCATCATGACATTGAAATCAGCATGGTCAACTGGAGTCGAAATAGCAATTGTTGCATAAGGACTGGGCGCATTACCCCAGTGTCCTGTATCTGCAGCTAAATTACCTATATTAAAAAAGCTAGTATTAGGGTTTTGGGTTGCCTGTACATTAACCCAATTAGGAACACTTTTAGCCAAAACGCTATAATTGATATTCGAACCAAAAGTAGTCACCGGATCAATCGTGATTAATGTCGTTATTTTACCCGCATTTACGGGATCAAGGACAATATTCGCTGCTGTGTCACCTCCCCAGCTATGTCCGATAATGTTGATAGTTGTGCCATTCGGCAGATCAGCGATTTTCTCATTAATGTCATCAGTCTCATCGTATGTATAATAGTAATTCGTACCAATACTATTTTTCAAACTGCTTGAAGTTAGAACAGGACCGCGGCCACTGTCTTGATCATCCGCCCCACCAATAAAAATATTCACTTGCTTTGACGCAGGGTTATTCGGGTCGCTATCATTTTGGCTGATGAGATGAGGATCCGACTTATTCGTGTCATCGCCGGAACTACCGTCAACTGTATCATCCCCCGAACCATCCTCAACCGTAGCGTCGCCCGATCCGCCTTCGGTTGTGTCGCCGCCCGCCGAGAGGCTATCCGAAATGCCACCGAACAGGCGGCTGAACAGATCGCTGATGCTTGGCGTGTCGTTCGGTGCGTTATCCGAGCCATCGCCGAACGTGCCGTTATCGTCGGTCGTGCCTCGGGTGGGTTTGATGGGTGGAGCGCCGATATCCGTTTCGCCGATGCCGCCGCCGGTCGATGGGGGCGGTGTGAAGTCGCCGAGTGGGGTGTCGGGTGGCGTGGGAAGGGTGCCCACAGGCGCCATGCCCGCGTTGCCGCCACCGCTCGTCCATTCGCCGCCATGCTGTTGGCCGGCGGGGATGCGGGCTTCGGCGGGGTTGTATTTGTAACCGTAGCTGGCTTCGAGCGCGCGCAATCGGGATTCGATGGTGAGCAGGTTGCGGATGGCGCGCTCGGGGCATCGTTGCATTGACTCGCGCCGGGCGGCAAAGAATTTGGTATAAAAGCGTTCGCTGGCGCGCTGTTGCTCGTTGGTTTCGTTGGGTTTCATGCGGTTTCCTTCCTTGATAAAACAGCAATTTACGGCGCATAGGCGTCACCGGGAAGGGATGCGGCTCGACTTTTCCCGCGCAAACCCTTATATCCGCCCGCATGAACAGCCTCGGATTCGATAAGCCAGAAAGCCAGACCCGCGTCGTCGTTGCGATGAGCGGCGGGGTGGATTCGTCCGTCGTCGCGGCGCTGCTGCACGATCAGGGCTACGAGGTGATCGGCATTACGCTGCAGCTTTACGACCATGGCGCGGCGGTCGGCAAGAAAGGCGCGTGCTGCGCGGGTCAGGACATCCACGATGCGCGGCGGGTGGCGGATCGTCTCGGTATTGCGCATTACGTGCTGAATTACGAGAGTAAGTTCCAGCAGGCGGTGGTGGATGATTTCGTCGAGACGTATTTGGCGGGATCGACGCCGATTCCCTGCGTGCGCTGTAACCAATCGGTGAAGTTCAAGGATTTGCTGATGACGGCGCGTGACCTCGGCGCGGATTGCATGGCGACGGGGCATTACGTGCAGCGGCTTCTCGGCGCGGATGGCAAGGCGGAGCTACATCGCGGGGCGGATGCGGACAAGGACCAGAGCTATTTCCTGTTCGCGACGACGCAGGAGCAGCTCGAGTTTTTGCGCTTTCCGCTCGGCGGGATGAAGAAGGAAGAAACACGTGCGCTGGCGGAGCGCTTTGGCCTTGCGGTCGCGGATAAGCCGGATTCACAGGATATTTGCTTCGTGCCGACGGGCGGCTATGCGGCGGTGATCGAGAAAATCCGCCCCGGTGCGGCGGAGCCCGGCGAGATCGTGCATGTAGACGGGCGCGTGCTCGGCGCGCATGCGGGGATCATCCATTACACGATCGGCCAGAGGAAGGGCCTCGGCGGCGGGTCGGACGGGCCGCTCTACGTGGTGAAGCTCGACGCGCCGATGAAGCGTGTGATCGTCGGCCCGCGCGAGGCGCTGGCACAGCGCGATTTCACGATCAAGGAACTGAACTGGCTGGATGGGGCGGACGCGCGCGACGGGATTCGTGTGAAAATGCGCTCGGCGCAGGCGCCGGTGCTGGCAGCGGTGACGCAGGCAGGCGCGGCGAAAGCGAGCATCCGTCTCGACGTGCCGTATGAGGGCATTGCGCCCGGTCAGGCTTGTGTGGTGTATGACGGCAGCCGCGTGCTCGGCGGCGGGTGGATCGCGGCTTAGTGGTGCTGGTCGGTGTGGTCGCCGCTGAATTGCTTCACTTCCTCACCCCATTCGCCCTCGAGTTTTTTCTGTAGCCAATCGAAGCGCACGAGCTGGGTCTGGTGCATGCCCGTCACCATCGCATGGGCGATGATGGGGCAGACTTTGACGAGCAGCCAGCCGATGATCGCCGAACTGTAGATGATGAACCAGTTGGTGGCGTTGCCCATCACTTCCTGCAGCAGCGTGCTCGAATGCCCGGCATGGATGATTTTGGCGACATAAGGCATCATGCCGGAAAGGTTCGCGGCGAAGACGCTCTGGAACGTGTAGCGCTGCTTCGTCACATCCATGTAATAGGCGACGATGCAGGGCAGCATGCCGATGATGAAGAAGACGAAGCCGGTGCGCAGCAGCCCCATCATCACCAGGCTGAAGATGATGAGGATGGCTTTATGCTTGAAGCGCATTTTCAGGCGGGCTTGCGCGGCGCTGACTGGTTTTTCATCGGCCATGGTCAGATCCCGAACATATCGGTGAGGGTGATGTAACTGGTGATGACCAGCGCGGTATAGCTGATGACCATGGCCATTTTACCCCCGGCGCGGCGGGCTTTATAGGCGATGATGTCCGGGTTGTTGAGGCGCGCCATGCGGTCGTAATTCATCTGGTGCAGGGCAATGGCTTTGCTGAAGCCGTCAAGGTCGCGGAAGGACACGTCGGTATTGATGATGGCGGTCATCACATCCATGATCTGGCCGGTCTGCGCCAGTTTGCGCAAGGTCAGCTTCAGGCGTTTGCGGATGATGCGGTTATGGATCGTGTCGATCATTTTTTCGATGCGCATGGCGGCCCAGGTGCACAGGCCCACCAGTTGCAGTTTCGGCGTTTTCTGCTGCGCTTTGGCGAGCAGGCGGATCATCATCAGTTCCGGATTCGCGGCCAGGGTTGGCACCGATTCGAGGTCATGCAGGCGGATGGCTTTGGTCATTTCCGTTTTCGCGGCGATGAACGCGGCGATATGCGCATCGACCAAGCTGGTTTCGGCGCCGAGTTTGCCCGCGAGCGCATCGAGGGTTTTGAGCGCATCGACCGCGTTCGTCACATGGTAGGGTTTCAGCAGCGGGCTTTGGCAGCATAGCGAGGGGTTGAGTTCGTAGAGCACGCGCTCGAGCCCGAAGCCGATGGCTTTGTTCTTGAGGTAGGGCTTCGCTTTTTGCAGGCGGAAAATGGCGTTGGAAATTTCCGGCGTTTTGTTGCTTTCGATCTGCTCCGACCAATAGGTGCCAAGGTCGCCCTCGATGAAGCCGAGCAATTGCGTCATTTCCTGCCCGCCATGCTGGTAGATTTCGGCGAGCATAGGGCCGATCGCGTCCGGTCGCAGTGACAGCGCTTGCGAGCGCATCGGCCCGTGCGGGTCGAGGATGGTGATGACGCGGGTGAGCATGTCGCTCTGCTGCGCATCGGTCGAGCCTTGGCCGGCGATGCGGGTTGCGCGTTCGACTTTTTCGGCGAGTTCCGGGCGGTGGAGGCTCGCTTCGCACCAGCGGTCGAGCTTGAGGTTTTTGAGTTCCTTCAGCGATTCGCGCCAGTGGGTGTGCAACGCGTGCGCGAGCATGCGGCGGCTGAAGAATTCTTCGTTCGCGAAGGTGAGCGGGCGCGAGGCCTCTTTCGGCGCGCTGGGGGCGATCATGTTGAAGCGCTTGCCGTTGACCCATTGGTTCAACTGGTCGAGGCCCCAGCGTTCCGCCGGGTTTTCGTTGAAAATGCCGCGGAAGAAATCCTGGAACGCATCCGAAAATTCGCGGTTGGCGGCGAAAATATGGTAGCTGCCGAGGCTGATCGTGCGCTCGATATACGCGTCTTTCGGGATGGCTTTGATTTTGTCGAGCCCGTACATCAGCTCGTAAGCGAGCACGGCGAGGGCGTAGGCATCGGACTTTTCGCTGGCTTCACCGCGGCCGAGCGGGTCGGCCATCAGGCGCTCGAGCGGCTCGTAGAGGTAATGGCCGAGCGTGCCGCAGGGTGCGGAGAAGCATTCGCCAAGCTGCGAGGTGTCGCTCATGAAAAAATTGCCGGGGTGGATATGGCCGTGGCTGACTTTTTTGTCGGCCATGGCGCTGAGGGCTTTCACGGCCGGTTGCAGCACGAAGTCGATCACTTTGTGCTCGTGCAGGCGTGATTGTTTCTTGATGATTTCGCTCAGCACCGTGCCGCGCGGGCGTTCGACGAACAGGACGGTGCGCGCCTCGCCGAGGTTCGACAGGTTCACCGTGCCGTTGCCGAGCAGCGTCGTCATGTTCGGGTGGTTGACGGTGACGAGTTCGGTGATCGCCTGCTGGCGCACGGGCATGTTGTTGTTGCAGACAAGTGCGTAGAGGCTGCGCTGGGTGTTGAAATCGTCCTTCGCTTCGTAGGCTTTGGCGTAGGGGTTGTCGAATTCGGGGAGCGAGCGCGTCGGGTAGATGGTGAAGCGGCTCATCAGGTCGTCTTTTTTGTCGCCACCGGGGACGTAGGCCGTGCGGTAGCCATCGGCGAGCGACTGCAGGCCGGTTTCGACATGCTCCTCGATCATTGGGATGTCGGTCATGAGTGGTGGTGCGGCGGTTGCCATGATTCCCCTAGCTTCGTGTCGTTTTTGGACGATGTGCTCGTGCTTTTAAGGGACTATAGGCAAAACCCGTGCCATTCTCAATGGGGCAAAGGTTAACGGAGATTAAAGGCCGAGGAACGGATCCTTGACGAGGATCGTGTCCTCACGGTCCGGGCTCGTGCTGAGCAGTGCGACGGGGCAGCCGATCAGTTCCTCGATACGGCGGACATATTTGATCGCGGCGGCGGGAAGCTGCGCCCAACTGCGTGCGCCTTGGGTGGTTTCGCTCCAGCCCTCGATGGTTTCGTAAATCGGTTTCGCGGCGGCTTGCAACTCGCTGGCGGCGGGCAGGTAGTCATAGACCGTGCCGTTGATTTCGTAGCCGGTGCAGATGTTGAGTTCCTCGAGCCCGTCGAGCACGTCGAGTTTGGTGAGGGCGATGCCGTTGATGCCGCCGACGGTGACGGCCTGTTTCACCATCACGGCATCGAACCAGCCACAGCGGCGCTTACGCCCGGTGACGGTGCCGAATTCATGGCCGCGCGCGCCGATCTGCTCGCCGATGGCGTTGGTGAGTTCGCTCGGGAACGGGCCACTGCCGACGCGGGTGGTGTAGGCTTTAGTGATGCCGAGCACGTAGCCGATGGAATGGATGCCCGAGCCGGAGCCGATGGTCGCCATGCCGGCAAGCGTGTTGCTGCTGGTGACAAACGGGTAGGTGCCGTAATCGACATCGAGCATGATGCCTTGCGCGCCTTCGTACAGGATGCGGCGGCCCTCGGCGCGGAATTGTGCGAGTAGCCGCCAGACCGGCGTGGCGTAGGGGAGGATTTTCGGCGCGACTTCGCGCAGTGCGTTAAAAATCGTGTCCAACACAATGGGTTCACTGCCAGAAGCGGTGAGGATGGGGTTGTGGTGCGCCAGCATGTCGGCGAGTTTGCCTTTGAGCGCGTCGAGGTTCGCCAGGTCGCAAATGCGGATGGCACGGCGGCCGGCCTTGTCCTCATAAGCGGGGCCGATGCCGCGGCCAGTGGTGCCGATTTTATTGTTGCCGCGCAATTTTTCGGATGCTTCGTCGAGGCGCTGGTGAATCGGCAGGATTAACGAGGCGTTCTCGGCGATTTTTAACGTGCTGGATGAAACTTCGACGCCCTGTTTTTGCACTTTTTCGATTTCCGAAAGCAGCGCCCATGGGTCGATCACCACGCCGTTGCCGATGATGCTGGTTTTGCCTTTGCGCACGATGCCGGAGGGCAGCAGGCTCAGCTTATACGTCACGCCATCGATCACGAGGGTGTGGCCCGCATTGTGGCCGCCCTGGAAACGCACGATGACATCGGCGCGCTCGCTCAGCCAATCGACGACTTTGCCTTTACCTTCATCGCCCCATTGGGAGCCAACAACGACCACGGATTGCATGCTGTTTTCCTTTGTGAGGGGGCTTAGTTGCCACGGTTTTCGGCTGTTGTACAGGGTTGATTGAACGGCCCGCGTTACTTTTTATTTTTCAGGGTGATAGTGGCTTAGTAGGCAGCCATCTGCGGCGCGCCGAGCCAAGCGTACAGCGCGCAACCGCACGGTACGAGCACGAAGAAGGCGAAGCCCGCAATCAGCCATTTGCGGCGCATCGGCATGCCGGGCACCATCATCACGGGCACGACGATGAGCAGCGTGGCGCTGAGCATGAGGTAAAAGGCGAAGGCGATGAATTCGATCATAAGGACTCTATTACCGTATACGCACATTGTTAGTTATTATTATTTCGATGGATCCCGAAACGAGTTCGGGATGACGCTGTGGCGATAGCGGTGCCACAAGCTCCGTCATGCTGAACTCGTTTCAGCATCCATCTTCTTAGGCATTACTTTTATCACTTTCATGTGGCTGGGTTCTTGTCGCGCGCCAGACGATGGCGGCGCCGAGGAGGAGTAAGAGTAGCGGGGCGAGCCAGAGCGGCGCGGTGCTGGATTCGAGCGGCGGGGTGAGGAGGATGCGGTCGCCATAATCGGCGCGGAATTCGGCGAGGATGGCGGGTTCGCTTTCGCCCGCGGCAACGAGGCGGCGCACATGCTGGCGCATTTCCCCGGCGAGGCTCGCGTCGGATTCCGCGACGGACTGGCCCTCGCACACGACGCAGCGCAGCTCGGTGAAGATATGGCGTGCGGTTTGTTCCTGCGCGGCGTTGGGGAGGGGTTGTTCGATGGTCGCGGCGTGGGCGAAGTTCGCACAAAGCAGTATGACGATGCAAGCAAGCTTATTCATGCGTATTCTCAGTCAGCAATTGCGTCATCAGCGCATCCACCTCGCCCTCGCGCAAACCGTTGGTCAGTGGGGAGGAGAGGCGATAGCGGGTAATGCCTTGGCTATCTACGATGAAAGTTTCGGGAATGCCTTTGATGCCGAGTTTCATCGTCGCGTCGCCGGTTTTGTCGCGCCAGATGCTGTCGAACGGGTTGCCATGTTTTTTCAGCCATTGGCGGAGGGTTTGAGGTTCGTCGTTCCACGCGACGCCGATGAAGCGCGCTTTGGAGAATTGCTTTTTAAGCGCGGCCATTTCCGGCATTTCAGCGGCGCAAGGCTCGCACCAACTGGCGAAAAAATTGACGATGGTGACGTGGCCTTGAAGCGATTCGATGTGCCACTGCGTTTTGCCGTCGAGCGCGGTGAGTGGGATTTCCGGGAAAGGCTGGTTGCTGGCGCTGTTGCTCGCTTTCGGCACGGTTTGCTGGAACAGCATCAGCGCGAGCGCGAGGCTGAGTGCGAGGAAGATAATGAGCGGGATGAGGCGGGTCATGCGGGCTCCTTCTGGCGGCTGAGGGCGGTGATGAGCGCAAGCGCTCCGGCAGCGGCGGCGAGGATGAAACCGATCCAGATCCATTGCTGGCCGGGGGTGACATACATGCGGATGCCGAGGGTCGCTTCGTCTTTTTTTGCGGCGTAATTCGCTTCGCCGAGCACGATATAGATGTCGTGGAACGGCGTGGAATACAGCGCGGCGACGGCGGTTTGCATCTGTCGCACGGGGTAGTAGCGCAGCTCCGGCGTCAGCGTGGTGATGGTGTGGCCGCCTTCGGAGATTTCGAACGTCGCGCGGCGGGCGGTGTAGTTATGCTCGTTCACGCGCTCGGCAGCGGTGAGGCGGAGGGTGTAGTCGCCCATGATGATCGGTTTTTGTGCGGTGAGCGGTGCTTCGTAGGTGTGCTTCAGCGTCGCGGTGAGGCTCATGCCGAAAAGGAAGCAAGCGAAGGCGAAATGGGCGAGGGCGCTCGCGAGTTGGCGTGCGCCGGTCGGCGAGGTGAGGCGGATATTCGCGGCGCGCATGCGGCGGAGGTAGTGGATGGTTCCGGCGATCAACCACGCGCTCATGCCAAGGCCGATGCCGAGCGCGGCACCCGCAGGTTTGAACAAGGCAAGGCAGAGCAGCAGCGCGACACCGAGGGCAGGCAGCAGTTGCTGGGCGGTGGCGCGCAGTTGGTCTTTTGTCGTGCGGTCCCACGCCATCAGCGGGGCGAGGGCGGCGAGGATGGGGAGTGCGGCAAGGGTCGGCAGGAAGGTGCTCGCGAAATAGTCCGGCCCGACGGAGATGCTAGGGAGTTTCAGCAGCTCGAGGATCGGCGGGTAGAGGATAGCGAGGAGCACGATGGCGGCGGCGACGGTGAGCAGCAGGTTGTTGATGAGGATGAAGCCGCTGCGCGACAGCAGCGCGACGGGCTTTTTCGCGGGGAATTCGGCAAAGCCGTAGACGAGCAACGCCGCGCCGCTGGTGAGCACGATATAAGCGAGGATGAACAGGCCGCGCAACGGGTCGGCGGCGAAGGCGTGCACGCTGGTGATGAGGCCCGAACGCACGATGAACGTGCCGATGAGCGACAGCGTGAAGGCGAGAATCGCGAGCAGCGCCACCCAGCGCGCAAGCTGGCCGCGTTTTTCCAGCACCATGTTGGAATGCAGCAGCGCGGTGCCGATGAGCCACGGCATGAGCGACACATTTTCCACCGGATCCCAGAACCACCAGCCGCCCCAACCGAGCGTGCGGTAGGCCCACCATGACCCAGCGCCGATGCCGAAGGTGAGGAACGTCCATGGCAGGAGAATCCACGGATGGACTTGCTTCGCCCAATCACTGTCGAGGCGCTTCAGCAGCAGGCCCGCGATGGCGTAGCAGAACACGATGCCGAAGCCGACATAGCCGACATAGAGCGTGGGTGGGTGGAAGGCGAGGCCGATATCCTGGAGGATGGGGTTCAAGTCATTGCCATCGGCGGGCGCGGGATAGACGCGGGTGAAGGGGTTGCTCGTGAACAGGATGAACGCGAGGAACCCGGCGGAGAGCAGGCCGAGCACGGCGAGGGTGGCGGCTTTCAGTTCGCGGTCGCGTGCGTCGAGAAAGGCGACGAGAAAACCGCAGGCGGAGAGGACGAGCATCCACAACAGCATGGAGCCTTCATGGTTGCCCCACGCGCCCACGATTTTATAGAGCAGCGGTTTGGTGGAGTGCGAATTTTCGATGACGGTGAGGACAGAAAAATCATCCGTCACATGGCAGGCGATGAGGGCGGCGAAGGCAGCGGCGATGAGGAGGAAAACGGTCGTCGCGGCGGGTTTGGTGAGGTGCAGTAATGGGTAGGGGCGGTTCCAGCGTTGCAGCAGCGGCACGCCTGCTTGCAGCAGGCTCATCAGGAAAGCGAGGATGAGGCAGAGCTGGCCGAGTTCGGGGATCATTGCCCGTTCCCTTTGCCGTATCTCTCACCTTCCTTCCAGCGCCCGCTTGCCTTCAGCGCATCGACAACTTGCTTGGGCATGTAGGTCTCGTCGTGCTTGGCGAGGATGGTGTCGGCCTGCAACGTGCCGTCCGCATCGAGGTGGCCTTGGGCGACGACGCCTTGCCCGTCGCGGAACAGGCTTGGCACGAGGCCGTGGTAGGTGACGGGAATTTGGGCGGTGAGGTCGGTGACGGTGAAGTGGATGCCGCCTTTTTGCAGGTTGATGACGGAGCCTTTTTTCACGAGGCCGCCGATGCGCAGCGCGCGCTCGGGGTGGAAGGCGGGGTCATGTTTTTTTTCGGCGAGCTGGGTGGGGGTGTAGAAAAAGATCATCGTGTCGTGCAGCGAGGAGAGGATCAGCGCGGCGGCGAAGCCCATCACGAGGATACTGCTAACGATGAAAACCAGCCGCTGGTTTTTGGGTTTCATGGTTATTCGCGCCCATCGAGTTCACGGCGCGCGCGACGGGCGGCGAGCCAACTGGTGAGGATGAGCAGGCCGAGCAACATGCCGGTAATGGCATAAGCGGCGGTGATAAAAATGGCGTTGTCCATGCGGGCGGTGTACCGCAAGTTTTGTTGCCTGCGCCAGAAAAAACGCCACACCACCATTAATTAAAAGTAAAAAAGAATATACGGGTTGATTTTTTCTTGCGCCGCACACCCACTCTGCTTCTAATTCATTGGTTAGTATTGCCCCAAGCCAGTAAATTCCTGTATAGTGGAGAGGAATGACCACGTCCGATGCATCCGAAGGCGATTTCCTCTCGCAGACACGCTCCGTAAAACCGGGGGCGATGCCGATTGCGCCTGCGGTGCCAGCGTCGGCCGTGATTCCGGCGCCCGTTGCGCCGCCGATGGTGCAGGCGGTCGCGAATGCTGCGGCGACGGTGCTGGCGGATAATCCCGGTGAGAGCGGCCTCGGCAAAAAGCCGGAAGTGAAGCAGATGCGCATCGGGGAGAAGCTGATTTCGCTCGGCCTCATCTCGAAAGACCAGCTCGAAATTGCACTGCGCGAACAGGCAAAGTCGAAAAAGCTGCTCGGCTCCATCCTGATCTCGATGAATTTCATCACCGAATCGGCGCTTGGGGAAGTGCTCGCGGAATCGACGGGGTCGGAGCGGTTCGATGTGAAATCGACCGTGCTCGACAGCAACCTGCTCGCGATGGTGCCGCGCGAAGTGTGCATGCGCAACAAGGTGATTCCGGTCGAGCTTTCGGGCAATGTCGTGAAGCTCGCGATGGTGGATGTGTACAACGTACTGGCCATCGACCAGGTGCGCCGCCACCTTGATAAATCGGTCAAGATCATCCCGATTTTCTGTACGGAAACCGAGATCAACGAGCTGATCGAGCGCTATTACAATTACGATTTGTCGATCGACGGGGTGTTGCGCGAGATCGAGACGGGGATTCGCGACAAGACGCAGCTCGATGGGCGGGAAGAGGGTTATGTCAACCCGACGGTGCGCCTCGTGAACGCGCTGCTGATCGATGCGATCAAGCAAGGCTGTTCGGATATTCACTTTGAGCCGGAAGGGTCGTTCCTGCGCCTACGCTACCGGATCGACGGTGCGCTGCAGCAGATCCGCTCCTTCCACCGCGATTACTGGCCCGCGGTGCTGGTGCGGGTGAAGATCATGGCGGGGATGAACATCGCCGAAACGCGATCCGCGCAGGATGGGCGCATCAGCATGGTGGCGCTGGGGCGCGAGGTGGATTTCCGGGTTGCGACGCAGCCGACCGTGCATGGCGAAAACGTGGTGCTGCGGATTCTCGATAAATCGAAATCGCTGGTGCCGATCGAGCTGCTCGGGTTCTCGGAACATAACCTCGAATTGCTCAAGCGCTGCCTGAAGCGGCCGGAGGGGATCATCGTGGTCACCGGTCCGACCGGTTCGGGTAAAACGACGACGCTGTATTCGGTGCTGGGCTATATCAACTCCATCGATGTGAATATTATGACGCTGGAAGACCCGGTGGAGTACCAGCTGCCGCTCATTCGCCAGACGAACGTGCGCGAGGGGGTGATCGACTTCCAATCGGGGATTAAATCGCTGATGCGTCAGGATCCCGACATTATCTTCCTCGGGGAGGTGCGCGACGAAGAAACCGCGGTGATGGCGGTGCGTGCGGCGCTCACCGGTCACCAGGTGTTTACCACGCTGCATACGAACGATGCGCTCGGCACGATTCCGCGTCTGGGCGATATTGGTGTGCCGCCGCATTTGCTCGCCGGCTCGCTGATCTGTACCATGGCGCAGCGCCTCGCGCGGCGGCTGTGCAACGGCTGCAAGCGTCCGCGCCTGGCGACGGTGGAAGAATGCAAGCTCATGCGCATGGACCCGAACGTGCCGCCGACGGTGCATGAAGCGGTGGGCTGCGAGAAATGCGGCTTCAAAGGCTATAAGGGGCGGATGGGGTTGCATGAAATCCTGCGCATCGACCATGGGATGGATGAGCTGATCGCGACCAAAGCGACCCGCAACCAGATGATGGAATATGCCCTGCAGAACGGTTTCGTGCCGATGGTGCAAGACGGCATCAGTAAAGTGCTCGCCGGGAGCATAGATATCCCCGAGCTGATTAATACGGTGGACCTTACCGACCGTTTATAATAGCGTGCTTTATCATAGTTTAGGAGTGCGGCTTTCTGCCGTGCAGCACGGAGTTTTATGGCCCAATTTACCTATAGCGCGCTGAACGAGCGTGGACGTAGGATGCGCGGAACGATGGTGGCGGAAAACGAGATCGATCTCGAAACGCGCCTGCGCGAAGTCGGGCTCGACCTCGTCAACTACCGCGAGCAGCAGCGCAAGGCGGGTAAGGGCTCGCGCATCAAGATCAAGGATATGATTATCCTCTGCCTGCATCTCGAGCAGCTCAGCCGTGCGGGCGTGCCGATCCATGAAGCGATTGCGGATGTGCGCGACTCGACCGATTCGACCAAGATGCGCGACATTATGACGGACGTGCTCGAGAAGGTAAAAAACGGGAGTTCGTTCTCGGAAGCGCTCGCGCATTACCCGCGCGTGTTCAACGAGATTTTCATCGGCCTCGTCAGCGCGGGCGAGAAGAACGGGAACCTGACGGAATCGTTCATCAACATGTCAAACCACATGAAATGGACGAACGACATGCGCCGCAAAATCAAGAAAGCGGTGACGTACCCGATCGTGCTGCTCGTCGTCATGTCCGGCGTGATCGCGGTGCTGATGATCGCAGTGGTGCCGAAGCTGCTGCACTTCATTACGGAGCAGGGGTTCAAAATCCCCATTCATACCCGCGCGCTGATCTGGACGTCGGAAGCGTTCCAGGACCATTGGTATATCATTTTCGGCGTGCCGATCGGCCTGTTCATGATTATTTCGACGCTGTACCGGACGATGGAGCCGTTCGCTTACAAGATGGATAGTTTCATGCTGAAGCTGCCCGTCATCGGCCAGACGATGCGCAAAATCGACCTCGCGCGGTTCACGCACTTCTTCTCGGTGATGTTCAAGAGCGGCATCAATATCCCGGAAGCATTGGTCGCGGCGCGCAAAGTGGTGAAGAACCGGGTAATCAAGGAATCCGTCGAAGTTGTCCACCGCTCGATTGTGGAGGGGAACAATCTCACTTCTTCATTGCGTATTTCGAATCAATTTCCCACACTCGTGATCCGGATGTTCAAAGTAGGCGAAGATTCGGGGAACATGGGCGACGCAATGACCAACATCAAATTCTTCTACGACCGCGAAGTGAACGATTCGGTGGATGCGCTGATCGGCACCATCCAGCCGACGCTGACGCTGGTCATGGGGGGGCTGATTTTCTGGGTGATCGCCGCGGTGTTCGGCCCGCTCTACCAGTCCTTCTCGCAGATGAAATTCTAGGGCGAGGCGATGGCTCTTTCACTCAGGAAAAAAGCGGCGGGGGACGACGAGGGCGAGGAGAAAGCCGCGCGCGCGGACAAGCCCAAGCGCGTGAAATCCGACAGCAGCGCTTCGGCGCGCAACGCGAAAAGCAAGCGGTTCATCCTCATTGTCGGGGATGAAGGGGCGATCCTGATTTTTATGCATGGGGCGAAAGTGGTGCGGCGGTTGTTCGCGCCTTCGGCCAGCGCGAACCACAGCCACGCAATGACCGAGATCATGCAGGCGAACCCGAACGTGCGCGTCAGCGTGCTGGTGGATGTGCTCGACCAGCAATACGTGCAGCAGACTTTCCCGCCAGTGAGCAGCATGTCGGTCGGCGGGCTGGTGAAGCGGCGACTCGACCGCGATTTCCAGAAGGAAGATTTGAAGGGCGCCATCCAGCTCGGGCGCGATAAAACGGGCCGCAAGGAATGGAAATATTTGCTGGTCGCGCTGGTGCGCACGCCGCTGATCGCGGAGTGGGTCGACCTTGTCGCGGAATTGCCGAACCGCGTGGTGGGGATTTACCTCGTGCCGGTCGAGGCCGCGCATTACATCAGCATGTTGCGCCGCCGCCTGACGAACGAAGCGTCGCGGCCTTGGCAGTTGCTGATTTCGCATAATAAAGTGTCGGGTTTCCGGCAGGTCGTCATCCACGAGGGCAAGCTGGTGTTCACGCGCGTCAGCCAGGCGATCGACGATGCGATCCCGGCGGTGATTGCGGGTAATATCGAGCAGGAAATCATCACCACGATGGAATATTTGAAGCGCCTCGGGTTCAACGACAATGCGGAACTCGATGCGTATGTCGTCGTGTCGCAGGACGTGATCGAAACGCTCGACCTCAAGCGGTTCGGTTTCGGTAGCGCGAAAGCGCTGAGCCCGATGAATGTGTCGGAATTGCTGAAGCTCGAACAGGCGGCGCTCACGGCCGACCGCTTCGGCGATGTGGTGATGGCGGCGGCCTTCGGCATCGCGAAAGCGCGCACGCTGAAATTCTCGAACGCGTACCTCGACAAATTGTCGAAGCTCTATCAGGCGCGCAAGGCGATCCTTGCGTTCGCGGTGCTGGTGGCGCTGGTGCTGATCGGGCTGATGATCTCGACCGGGATGGATATGGCGAGCGATATGTACGATGTGTCGCACGGGCAGAGCAAGCAGTTGCTGGTGACGAACGACCTCGCAAAATTCAAGAAATCGGTGGATGGGCTGAACGAGGATGTGGCGTTCAAATCGGCGGTGATCGCGACCATCGATTCCTATTTCAAGGACGAGCTGAAGCCGGAAGATTTCGTCACCATGCTTGCGCCGATCGTGACGCCGCAGCAGCGGATCAGCGGCTTTATGTGGGAAATCAACGACGGCACGCGCACGGCGCAGGCCGGTTCGGCGGTGCCAATCGGCAATAACGACAAATTACCGCTGTTGGTCGACCTCAACCTCGACGTGGCGGATGCGGGCAATACGCTCGATGTGGTGGATAAAGCGGCGAATGATTTCGTCGCCAACCTGAAAGCGCGCCTGCCGCAATACGATATTGTGGTCGATCCGTATGGCTGGCATAAGGAAGAATCGCATGGTGACGATACGACACAGGAATTAAACGCGCCGAGCTCCATCGTGGTGCAGACCACGGTCGCGAATATCCATTTGCGCGGGCCGAAGAAAATGCCGGGGAATAATGCGCCGGGCGGTGCACCTGCGCCCGCCATGCCTGCGCCTGTGCCATCGTCTGCCCAACCGCCGGTAACGCCATGACGCAGTACCAGCAGCTCATGAAAAAAACGACGCGGACCGCGGTGATCGCGGCGACCGTGCTCGCCGTGCTTGGCGGGATTTACGGCGGACTCGATTATTACGCGGGCAATGTCGCGCAGCAAAAGACGGATGCGGCCAGCCATTACGAGCAGGATGTCGCGCTGCTGACCACGCTGCGCAACCAGCTCGAAAAATCGGGTGAGGCGCAAAAGCGCTACGCCGCGCTGCAGGCCGACCGCACCAGCCTGAATTTCGGCGGCAACATGGAAGACCTCAAGGAATATTTGCGCAACGCCAAAACGCGCTACCGCTTCGACCGGGTGAATTTCAAACCGACGAAAGAAGCCAATAGCGACAAGCCGGAGCTGGCGAACTTCAGCTATAATGTGCTGGTGCAGCAGCATATCAGCGTGCAGTTCCTCGCGATTTCGGACACGCATGTCTGGTCGTTCCTCGATGATTTGCGCCGCTCGGCGCCGGGGCTCATCCGCATCGAATCGGTGAAGCTGAAGCGCAATGGCGACCTGACGGATGCAACGATCAGCCAGATTCCGGGCGGCACGACGCCGCTGCTGGTCGATACGACGGTGGAATTCACCTGGATCCATTTCACGCCGAAAGAAGCGAAGGACCAGAAAAATAACCCGGCGGGTGCTGCCAATGGCGCGCCGTCTCCTGCAACCCCAGCCGAGCCGCCGCATTAGGACCGATGATGCAATGTAACACAGGCCAGTGGATCGTTGGAATGCTCGTGCTGAACGCACTGGCGGCGCCTGCGTTCGCGCAAGCAGTGCCTGCGCCGTTGCCGCCGCTTTCCGCGCCCGCGGTGACCTTGCCGGGCAAGCCCGATGCGCCGATGGATGCAGCGGCGATGGTGGCGCAGCAGCCGCCTTCGATGATTTCCTCCGTGTTGCCCCAGAAACAGGAAGGCACGGCGGGCAATGAAGCGCCCAACAACGCGGCGAGCGTGCCGAACAAAGTCTATTCCTACGGCGATTCGAGCCTGAGCATCCTGTTCCTTCCCAACCAGATCGAACATATGAAAACGGCGCTGCGCGTGTTCGAAAATAGCGGCCGCGAGGCGCATCCGAACCTTACGCCGACGGTGACCGCGCCCGCCGCGGAAGCGAAAATCGACGAGCCGACGAACTATCCGGTGTTTTACCTTGCGAGCATCGCTTACGATAAGCCGAGCGACTGGTCGCTGTGGATCAGCGGGCACAAAATCACCTCGCGGCATAACGATACCGACCTGGAAGTGATCGCCGTGTCGCCCGACAGCGTGACGTTCGGCTGGACGCCGACCTATAACCGCGCCATCGCGCGTCGCCAGTCGACCGATGCATTCGCCCCCGTCGCGCCGGTGAAGAACAAGCTGGCGGCGAACCAGTCCATTACGACGGATGAGACGACCGGGCGCATCACCTTCACGCTGCGGGCGAACCAGGCATTCGCGGTGGGGTATTTCCATGTGTTCGAGGGCTATATCGCGACGCCGAAACTCGATCCGCTGGTGATTGCAACGCCGGTGCCGGGCTCCGGCGCGGCGGGCTCTCCGACCGCGGCGGCGGAAACGCCGGGAGCTGCGGGTGCACCGACGGCGCCAGCCCGGCCCGGCATGCCTGCCACTGCGATGATGCCGCCGAACATGCGCCCGACGCCGAACGGGATGGCGCCCGTCAACCGTGCCGCGCCGGGGATGATGCCGCAGGGCATGCCGCCCGCGGTGGGGTTGACCATGCCGGGCGTAAGCGTTTCACCCATGCCGGGCGCACCGACGGTGCCGTCCAAACCCTGATATTTTTTAAGGAGCTTTTCGTGCCTGAATCCATGATGCCACTGACCATCGACCATATCGTGAAATCCTACGGCAAGCAGCGCGTGCTGGAGGATATTTCCTTCACGCTGCAACCGGGTGAAATTTTCGGGCTGGTCGGCCTGAACGGTGCGGGTAAAACGACGCTCATCAAAATCCTGCTCGACCTCGCGCATGCGGATTCCGGCAACGCGCTGCTGTTCGGCGAGCCCTCGACCAGCGTGAAAGCGCGCGAGCGTTTGTCGTATTTGCCGGAAAAATTCTCGCCGTCGCGCTACCTCAAAGGCTATGAGCATCTCGCGCTTGCGCTGTCCTATTATGGCAAAAAGCTCGACCGCGAAAAGGCGCGCACGCTGGCGGCGGAGCTCGACCTCAACCCGGATGTGCTCGACCGCAAAGTCGGCGGTTACTCGAAAGGCATGGGGCAGAAGCTCGGCCTCATGGGTGCGTTCATGGTGGACCAGCCCTTCATGGTGCTCGACGAGCCGATGAGCGGCCTCGACCCGCGGGCGCGCATCGCGCTGAAGGAAGTCATGCTGCGCGCGCGCGGCGAGGGGAAGACGCTGTTCTTCAGCTCGCATATTTTGTCGGACATCGAGGAAATCTGCGACCGGATCGGCATCATCCACGATAGCAAGCTGGTGTATCTGGGTACCGCTTCGGCGTTCAAGCCGACCTTCAAGGAGGACACGCTCGAGCGGGCGTTCCTCAAAGCCATCGGCGCGGAAACGGGCGTGAAAAAAGCGGCCTAGCTTCGCGCGGGCGATATTTCTAAAAGGGCGATGCGGCGCAGTGTTGCCTAGAAGGAATCGTTGGCCGATTGTTCGCGCAAATGCACGTCGAAACCCTGCCGCGCGAGGGTTTTCTTGGTCTGGATCTGCATGGTGATGTTGGCGGCGCTTTCGGACTCCGCAATCGCCACTTCTTCGCTGATGATATTGCGCTGCTGCAAATCGAGCAGATGCTGGTCGAAGCTTTGCATGCCTTCGCTGCTGCCTTTTTCGATCATCTCGCGCAACTGGCGGATTTTGCCTTGCTCCACATGCTGGCGAATGAGGCCGCGGTTGAGCATGATCTCGAGTGCGAGGGTGCGCGAGCCGTCGAGCGTGCGCACGAGACGCTGCGAGAGCGTGGCGCGCAGGTTGAGCGCGAGGTTGAGCAGGATCTGCCGGTGGCGCTCCTCGGGGAAGAAGTTGATGACGCGCTCGATGGTTTGGGCGGCGTTGTTGGCGTGGATCGTGGCGATGCAGAGATGACCGGTTTCGGCGAAGTAAATCGCCTGTTCCATCACCTCGCGGTCGCGCACCTCGCCGATCACGACGAGGTCGGGCCGCTGGCGCAGCGCGTTTTTGAGGGCGAGCGCGTAGGAATAGGTGTCGAGGCCGACATCGCGCTGGGTGATGATGCAGCGTTTGTGCTGGTGCACGAACTCGATCGGGTCTTCGACCGTGATGATATGGCCGTGGCCGTGCAAATTGCGGTGGCCGACCATAGCGGCAAGCGAGGTGGATTTTCCCGAGCCGCTCTGCCCGGAAATGAGGATGAGGCCGCGTTTCATCATGGCGAGTTCGCCGTATACCGGCGGAAGTTTCAGCGATTCGAGGGTCGGGATATTGTTCTCGATGCGGCGGATGACGAGGCCGTCATGCGCTTGCTGGCGGAAAGCGTTGACGCGGAAACGCGCGTCGGCATCGAAATTCAGCGCCATGTTCAGCTCGAACGTGGAGTGGAATTCGTCCTGTTGGTCGGGGGTGAAAAGCTGGCCCATGAAGCGCGCAATGTCGGCATCCACCAGCGGTGTCGGGTTGTAGGGGATGATCGCGTCATCGACGCGCATGGCGGGCGGGCTGTCGCAGGTGAGGTAGAGGTCCGACGCCCGGCGGGCGACCATTTCACTCAGCAGCGTGTTGATATGTTCAATGGTCATAATTACCTAAAACGAGTTGGCGCTGGTGGCGCCAGCGACGCGCTTGCCGCCGATATTGCTGAGGCTCGAGCTGTCTTCCTCCGACTGGGCGCCGGTGATGAGCAGCTCGCGCAGGGTTTCGGCGGAAATTTCGCCGTTTTCGTAGAGGCGGTTCAACGAGTCGCGCATGAGCGTCATGCCGAGTTTGCTGCCCATCTGGATCATGGAAGTGATCTGCGGCACTTTCGCCTCGCGGATGAGGTTGCGGATGGCGGGCGAGCCGAGCATGATCTCGTGCGCGGCGATGCGGCCCTTGCCGTCGGCGCGTTTGACGAGGGTTTGTGCGATCACCGCCTCGAGCGACATGGAGAGCATGGCGCGCACCATTTCCTTGTCGTCCGAGGGGAACACGTCGATGATGCGGTCGATGGTTTTGGCGGCGGAGCTGGTGTGCAGCGTGCCGAAGACAAGGTGGCCGGTTTCGGCCGCGGTCATCGCGAGCTGGATGGTTTCGAGGTCGCGCAACTCGCCGACGAGGATCACGTCCGGGTCTTCGCGCAGGGCGGATTTGAGGGCTTTGGCGAAGGAGCGGGTGGAGCTGCCCACTTCGCGCTGGTTGACGAGCGAGCGGCGCGAGGTGTGGACGAATTCCACCGGGTCTTCGACGGTGAGGATGTGCTTGTTGAAGTTGGCGTTGATGTGGTCGACCATGGCGGCGAGCGTCGTCGATTTCCCCGAGCCGGTAGGTCCTGTGACGAGCACGAGGCCTTTATGCAGGTGGCACAGGCGCTTCAACACTTCCGGCGCGCCGAGATTTTCGAGGGTGAGGATTTTGGTCGGGATGGTACGGAATACGGCAGCGGCGCCGTAAATGGTGTTGAAGGTGTTGACGCGAAAGCGCATGTCGGACGCGAAACTGATCGAGAAATCGAGTTCGAGGTCGGCCTCGTAATCGCTGCGCTGCTGGTCGGTCATGATGGAAAACAGCATGGTTTTCACATCCTCCGCGGCGAGCGGGGGCATGTCGAGCGGCAGCATGTCGCCGTTCACGCGCATGATGGGCGGATTTTTGGCGGAAAGGTGCAAATCCGACGCTTTATTCTTATGGGTTGCCATCAGCAGGTCAGTGATTTCCATGCCCATCCTCGTTCATAACCACCCAAACCATACGCGTGCCCCGGTAAAGACTTCGTTAAGAAAACGCGATTTATCCGCCTGTTGTGGTGACGGGCGCGCTGGCGCTGGTGATATAATTCAAGCGTTTTTGCAGGGTTTCCGCGGTGGCGGGCAGCTTGTCGCCGTTCATGGCGGCCTCGATCAGCAGGCGGTAGACGGCGCTGGCATCCGCGTAATCGCCCTGGCGGTCGAGCAGGATGGCAAGGTCGTATTTGTAGGTCATGTTGTTGGGCGCAAGCTCGATGGCGCGGAGCATTTTCTCACGCGATTGCTCCTGCATGCCGAGTTTGGCGAGCACGATGGATTCCTGCGCCGGGATGGGGCTGAAATCCGGGTTGCGCTGCTCGAGCCGCTCGAGTTCGGCGAGGGCATCCTGCGGCGCTTCCTCACTGACGAGGGCGAGGAAGTTGTTCAGCGCGTCGCGGTCGTTCGGGTTTTGTTTCAGCAGCTGCGCGTAAAGCGGGCGCGCCTGGTCGAGCTTGCCGATGCGGTGGTAGGTCGAAGCGAGGCCGAACAGCGCGTCCTCGTTTTTCGGCTCGGCGCTGAGGATGTTTTTGTACGTGTCGATGGCGATTTCGTAATCGCCGTCCATCAGCGCGGTGTAGGCGCGGTTCAGCTCGAAATTCGTGTCGAGGCCGGGGCGCTGGACTTTGATGCTGAGGCCCGCGGAATCGTAGCTATCGACCTTCGGGTCTTTCGCGACGAGGGCTTTGACGGCGGGCGTGGTGCGGTTGAGGTCGAGCTTCGCGTTTTTGCCTTTCGTGGCGGGGGTGCTGTCGAGCTTCGAGGGGATTTTGCTGAGGACGCTGCGCGACGCATCCGACAATTGGGGCGCGCCGAGGTTTTCCGCCGTCGCCTGCGCAGGCACGGGGGTGACGATGGTGGTCGGCACGGCGGCGTTGAGCTGCTCGGGTAGCGGGTGGGTGGTCGCGACGAGCGGTGCGGGGGCGATGAAGCCTTGCGTCGGCGGTGCGATCACGGCGGGTGTGCCGCTCGCGGCCATTTCGGCGTTGGCGCGGGCGACGGTTGCGGCATCCACCGGCGGGAATTGCGGTGCGGGTGTTACTGCTACAGGCGCTACGCCGATGGCGGCGGCGTTCTCATCCGGCAACTGGCGGCCGCTGCCGGGCAGTGGTGGGAAAACGAGCTTCGGCTGCGGCGCGTAAAGCGGTGTGGTCGGCGGCAGGATGGCGGCCGTGTGGCGCACGGCGGGCGCAGTGCCGGTTGCCGGATTGTAATCGAGCGAGGCGGTGGAAGGCAGCGTCGAAACGGTGCGGGCGGAGGTCGTCGAACCGTCGTCCCCATCGTTCGGATTGAAAGCCTGGGCGATCAGCGGAAAGGCAAGCAAACTGCCGCAGAGGGCAGTGGTGCGAAGCGCGCGACGGAAGCTTTGTAAGGTGACCTGCATGTTTACGTGAAGCCCATTGCCGATGAAGAATTACTACAAGCAAGACAATATTTAGTGGTCGTTGTAAACAGATTTACTATGCGTGGTGGATAAGTCAGATTGCTCTGGCGCGCGCACGGGAAAATTCCTAAGGCTGGTGTGCGATGTCACTTCACGTAGCGCATGAGGATGCAAATCAGACCCGTAGCAGAATCATGGATTTTTTCAACCGTCATGGATGCAATGTGAAGCGTTTCACCCTCATGCTGGTGGCGATGGCGCTGCCGTGTTTTGCGCTCGCGGAGGATGTGGTGGTGACGCGCGATACGCCGCCGCCTTCGACGAACGGGGTGAAAGTGCTGACGCCCGCGCCGGACGGCCAGCATTTCATGCCGCTGCACGCACAGCAGGACGATAAGGGCTTGCCGCTGGCGCCGCAGAAAAAAATGCTACCGCTACGCAGCGATGCACAGCAGATGGATGGCGGATTCCTGCGCATCGACCGGGCGATAGCGAACCCGTCGCCGCACATCCATCCCATCACGGTGCCGGTGAATAATGTCAGCAGCAACCCGGTGGCGATGGCGAGCACGACGCCAGCCGCGCCGCTGAATACGCTGCCGCAGGAGAGCGAGGAGATCGAGGGGAATAACGAGGGCATCGACCCCGTGCTCGCGCTGTTCGGCGGCGGTGGCGGCGGGGCGGCGATGTCGTTCCGCGACGCGATGAAGGGCGGCGGGGCGAGCAGCGATTTCGCGGGCGTGACGCGCCATAGCGTCTGGCCGATTCCGCTCGGCGCGAAGCAATATGTGTCGTCAGGCTTCGGCATGCGCGCCGACCCGTTCAACGGCCAGCAGACGTTCCATGGCGGTATCGACATTGCGGCGGATATGGGCACGCCGGTGCTCGCGACTGCGGATGCGACGGTGCAGCAGGTGGCGTTCGACCGTGGGTATGGGAATTACATCACGCTCGAACATGCGGACGGGATGCTGAGTCGCTACGGGCATTTGAGCGCGCAGGACGTGCGCATCGGCGAGACGGTAAAAGCGGGGCAGGTGATCGGCGCGGTGGGCGCGACGGGGCGGGCGACGGGCGCGCATCTCGATTACCGCGTCAGCCGCAACGGCATGAAGTTCGACCCGCTGGCGGTGCTGACGATTCCGTCGAACGTGGCGGTGAAGACGAGCCCGTTCTCGCCGCATGTGGCGGGCAAGCCGACGGCACCGACGAGCATGCACGGCGTGGCGAGCAACGCGCTGCCGAAGCACCCGATGGTGATCGAGGTGCATTAGGGAGTGATGAGAGTCTAGTGGTTAGTACGAAAGCTTCTCCACTGGCGTCATTCCCCGAATTTGCCGTGCCCATCTTGGGAAGTATGGCAGAAAGAGCGTCGGCAAATTATAGGGGAATCCATCTTCAACTAATGAAGAATATAAATCGTAATTCGTAATATAGACAAAGTTGGATTCCCCTATAATTTTTCTGAAGAAGAAAAATTCGGGGAATGACGGAGGAGAGAGCGTGCCGCACACTTTCTATCTACCAGGGGATAAACTGCGCAATAAAGCGAAGCATCCACTCCACTCTGGACTCTAGACTCTAGCCACTCTAAACCCACCCCATGTCACTCTATTCTGCGCTTCGCCCTGCGTTGTTCCTGCTGCCGCCCGAGAAGGCGCACCGGGCGGCGATTCGCGCGTTGCAGAAGGGGCTAGTTTGCAATTCGGTGAAGCCGATCGAGCGGTTGCGTACTACTGTTGCGGGGCTGGAATTCGCCAACCCGATCGGCCTCGCGCCGGGCTTCGACAAGAATGCGGAATGCTTCGATGCGGTGCTGAAAGCGGGCTGCGGCTTCGTCGAAATCGGCACGGTGACGCCGCTGGCGCAGGCGGGCAACCCGCAGCCGCGATTGTTTCGGCTGGTCGAGCAGGAGGCGATCATCAACCGCCTCGGGTTCAACAATGAGGGGATGGAAGCGGCGGCGGCACGG
>OUNJ011017974.1_pt1 | contig 32589 bp, 29 predicted proteins | sample 1755361 | NCBI WGS metagenome assembly OUNJ01 (sample SAMEA3914825, study PRJEB12502) | metagenome | biome: forest; material: soil | place: USA | collected 2012-03-12 | depth 0.1 m
CCGGGCGACCTCGTCGCCGTGAAGAAGGACGAGCGCTATTATAATATCCTCGGCGCGACGCATACCAACAACCGCGTGCCGTTCGAGGCGGAAAACGTCACCGTCGCCGATGCCATCGCGAAAGCAGGCGGGCTGAACGGCGATATGGCCGAACCGGCGATGGTCGTCGTCATGCGCCGCGAGGAAGTGCCCGTGCTTGAAACAATGGGCGTGAAGCTCGACGATAACCAGAGCACGGAAGCCTTGGCGACCGTGTACCGCTTCAATTTCAACGAGCCGTCCGGCATGTTCCTCGCGCAGAGCATGCAACTGCGTAATAACGATGTGGTCTATGTGTCCGAGCATCCGTTCAGCGACTTCTCGAAGCTGCTCGGCACGCTGCGCGACGTATTCCTGATCAAGCTGATCCAGGGCAATTAATGCCGGTGCGGCGCAGAGAATCGCGGCGGCGGGCTTATAGCGAGCTTGACCTTGCCGCCATCGCTTATGCCTGCCTGCTCTCCATCGCCTGCCTTGCACGAGGTGCGGTCTATGACGGGTTCATCGCCCTGATGCTGGTCGTCGCTTTGCCGATGCTGTGGCTCGCCATGGCGCAGGTGCGCCCGGTGCATGTACAACTGCTGAAAGTGGGGCAATATTTGCTCGCGGCACTCGTGATCGTGCTGCTCGCGCAATGGATTTTCTCGGGCAAGGGGCCGCAAAACCTGTGGCCGCAGGTGGGAAGCATCACCGGCCAGCACCTCGTCGAACATGCGCTGCAGGATAAATGGGCATGGCTTGCCAGTATCGCGCGGCTGCTGCTGTTCGTCATCACGTTCGTCATGGCACTGCTGATCGGCGCGTCGGAAGCCAGTACGCGGATTTTTTTCCAGACACTGCTCGCCAGCGGCGTTGCTTGCCTTACCATCACTTTCTTCTTCACGGTCAGCGACGGCGTGCCGACCAGCACATTTTATTCCTACCATCACGGCTTCGTGAACCCGAACAACGCCGCGGCCTATCTCGGCGTCATGCTGCTGTTGACCTTGCTGCAGGCGGTGCGGTTCTTCAAACTGCCCAACTTCAGCGAAATCAATCTCATCATGGCGCTCGACCAGTTGACGGTGCGCATCGTCTCCAAGGCAGGCTATATTCTCTACAGCATGTGCCTCGTGCTTGCGGGCCTGTTCATGACGGGCTCGCGCGCGGGGATTCTGCTGTCGCTGCTGAGTGCCTTGGCGTTCCTGCTGATGATCGCGCATAAAGCCACCCGCCGCTCGAAGCACCGCCCGCTGATCCTGTTCACGGCAATGCTGCTGACGGGCACGATGCTCGGCTGGAGCTATGGCAATTTCGGCCAGATCATCAAAAATAAAATGCGCAATGATGGCATCAGTTCCAACTCCCGTACCGACATCATGGCCGCGACTTTGCCGATGATCGCCGACCATCCGCTGCTCGGCAGCGGGCTTGGCAGCTTCCCTGGCGTGTTCCAGCAATACCGCCCGACCGATGTTTCTGCCGACGGTATCATCGACAAGGCACATAACAGTTACCTCGAATTCGCCGCTGAAATGGGCGTGCCTGCGCTGGCGGCGCTGCTTGGTGCGCTGGGGTGGATGGGCTGGCAGCTTTACCGCGCCTACCGGCAGCGCAGCTCGCGCTATTCGGCCTGCGCGTTCGGGCTGTGCGCGTGGCTGCTCGCGGCCTATGATTCGCTGGTCGATTTCCCGCTGCAGATTCCGGGTCTCGCGGCAGTATTCATCGCAGTGGTGACGGTTTGCACGGCGCAGACCGATCCGCGTTTCTTGCTGCTGGCCAAAACAGCGCAACCGGCGATGCAGCGCGTGCGGGTGCGCAAGCGCCGCCGCGGGCCGCCGGTCAGGGCAATCGTGCCTTAAGCTGCGCGAGGTACGCATCGAAAATATGCTGTTCGCCGAACTCGCGCTCGGCTTTCGCGCGGCTGGCATGGCCCATCGCCTCGCGGGTTTTCGGTGGGAGTTGGATGAATTGCAGCAGTGCCGCAGCGAGCGACGCAGCATCCTGCGGCTGGCAAAGCAAGCCGTTCACCGACGCATCGACCACCTGACGGCAACCCGGCACATCCGTCGCGATCAGCGGTTTACCCATCGCCGCCGCTTCGAGCAGCACGCGCGACAGCCCTTCGCGGTAGGAGGGCAGCACCACGCAATCCTGCGCCGCCATGACGCTGCGCACATCGTCCGTTTCGCCGAGATAGTCGATCACGCCTTCCGCGACCCATTGCTCGACCTGTGCTTGGTCGATGGCCGTGCGGTTCTTCGCGCCGAGTGCGCCGAGCAGGCAGAAGCGCGTATCGGGATAATTCGCTTTGACGATGCGCGCGGCTTCGACATATTCGCCGATGCCCTTATCCCACAACAAGCGCGCGATCAGGATGAAAGAGAGGGGCTGGCCGGGTGCATGTGTGCTCACTGGCGAGGGCTTGAAATAATCGAGGTCGATGCCTGAACCGTTGAGCAGCGCGGCTTTTTCCGGCGCCACCAGCTTCAATTGCAGGAACAGGTCGCGGTCCTCGAAATTCTGGAAAAATACGCAGGCGGCGTTTTTGAAAGCAGCACGGTAGAGTGGTTGCACCGCTTTCGTCAGCCAGCCGCCGCGCAGGAACGCGGTGCCGAGGCCCGACACATTCGCAATCGTTGGAATGCCGAGCAGGCGCGCTGCCAGCCCGCCATAGATATTGGGCTTGATGGTATAGGTGAGCAGCGCCGCGGGCCGCTCGCGCTGGAGCAGGCGAATATAGCGCAGATAGAGCAAAAAATCGCGCCAGGGCGAAGTGCCGCTATTATCCATCGGCAACGGAATATGGCGATCCACCAGCGCGCGCAGGCGTTCGGTATAGGCATCGTCCGGCGCGGCGCTGGTGATACGGTATCCGGCGCGTTGCAGGGCTTTCACCAGCGCCCCGCGGAAATGGTAGATGTTCCACGCGCTATTGATCGAAATCAGCACCTTCGGCGCGGGTTCACTCATCGAACAGCACGTTTTTGTAGTTGATGTAAGCAAAGGCGTGGTTCGCGAAATTGAACCAGACGAACAGGATCATCGCATGGAAAAAGATGACCATGAACGCGCCGCCGAGCTGCCCGCGGCGGAATGTCGAGCTGATGAGCGCCGGATAGACCATCATCGGCACGAAATAGAGATAGACGGTGAGGCGGCTCGCCACCGTGGTCGAGAAGAAGTTCAGCACCAGCATGCTGATCGAGGCGTAGAGCCCGAAATTCAGCAGCGACTGGCTGTGGATGTTGTGGCTGATGCGCCGCCGGAACAAAAAGCCGAGCACGGCGGGCACCGTAATCATCCCGATATGGTAGACCGAGCCGAACGACCGCTCAACGAAATCGCTCTCGATATAGCGCTGCTGGTATTGCGCGATATTGTCCGCATACACCGAAACTTCGAAGCTGAGATAGAGCGTCAGCAGCAGCACCGCCGCGCCCAGCACCACTTTGTAGCGCAGAGGGATGTTGAGTTTGATGATGAGGAACACGTTGTTCACCAGCGCGCTGGTATGGAACATCGCCGCGATGAGGATATAAGCCGCGCGCGTGAAGAAATTATACCGCTCCCACCGCGACAGCAGGAACAGCACGATACCCGCCGCCATGGTCTGGCGCACGCCGGACATGCCCATCACGAAAATAAAATAGGGCGTGGCCGTCACCACCGCGAGCCAAGGATTCACCGTGCGCCGCGCGAAGCTGAACACGCCGGTAATCATGATCGTCGCTGCGACAAGGTTACTCAGGTAAACGTGGAAGCCGCTGGTTTCCGAAATCCAGAACAGCAGGTAGGAGAGTGGCTCGGCTTGGACGATCACGTCCCAGAAACTGTCATTGGCGAGGGTGGTGTGGATGTAACCGTACTGGAACCAGTCGGGCCCGACCTCGAGCCTTAAGCCCACGAACAGGATGAAAAGGATATAGGTCGTGTACCATAAAGCGAGCGACAGCCGGTGGGTGTTGAACAGCGCGAAGGTCGAGGGAATCATGAGCATGATGAAATAAGGAAGCATATGCTGTTTTTTCTCGTGGTGTGGCGCGATCCAAAGCACTATAACCGGGGTACCGAAAGAGGACAATGCAATGTGTGGAATTGCAGGTATTTTTTTAACCAATACGAAAATGGACGCGGCGCGCCTGAGCGTGTTCGCCAAGCAAATGGGCGATGCGCTCGTCACCCGTGGGCCGGATGATTACGGCATCTGGGTCGACCCGGAGGAGGGGATTGCGTTTGCCCATCGCCGCTTGTCCATCATCGACCTTTCGCCCGAGGGCCATCAGCCGATGGTGTCGGCCTCCGGGCGTTACGTCGTCAGCTATAACGGTGAAATCTACAATTACCGCGAGCTGCGCGCCCAGCTCGATTACCCGTGGCGCGGCCAGTCGGATACGGAGGTATTGCTCGCCGCCGTCGAGGCGTGGGGGGTCGAAAAAGCGCTCGCCGCGTTCAACGGCATGTTCGGTTTCGCCTTGTGGGACCGGCAGGAAAAAACGCTCACCCTCGCGCGCGACCGCATGGGCGAAAAGCCGGTGTATTACGGCTGGGTCGGTGACCAGTTCGTCTTCGCGTCCGAGCTGAAAGCCTTCCGCCAGTTGCCCGGCTGGCCGCCCACCATCAACCGCGACGCGCTGACGCTGCTGATGCGTTACAGCTACATTCCTTCGCCGCATTCGATTTACGAAAATATTTTCAAAATGCGGCCCGCACATTTCCTGCAAATCCGCCCCGGCCAAACGAGCCTCGAAACGAAGCCCTACTGGTCCTATGAGGCGATGGTCGATCGCAGCCTGAAATCCGCGCTCGTCTGCTCGCAGGAGGAGGCGGTGAACGGCCTCGACATGCGGCTGAAGCACGCGGTCGGCCAGCGCATGATGGCGGATGTGCCGCTCGGCGTGTTCCTCTCCGGCGGGGTGGATTCTTCGACGATTGCGGCGCTGATGCAAGCGCAATCCTCGCAGCCGGTGCGCACGTTCACTATCGGGTTCACCGAACAAGGCTACGACGAAGCGCCCTATGCACGCGCCGTCGCGCGGCATCTGGGCACCGAACATACCGAGATTTATATTTCCTCGAACGAAGCGGCGGAAGTCATCCCGCAACTGCCCGCAATTTACGACGAGCCGTTCGCGGATTCTTCGCAAATCCCGACCTACCTCGTGTCGAAATTCGCGCGCAAGCACGTCACCGTCGCCCTCTCGGGGGATGGCGGAGACGAGGTGTTCGGCGGCTATAACCGCTATATCCGCGGGCCCGCTCTGTGGAACACGCTTTCCGCCGTGCCGCTTGGCGCACGCATGATGGCGGCAAAATTATTGCTCACGGCGCATGATGCGCTGGCCAATAAAATCGTGCCCGAAGGCGCTTCGCGCATGGCGCGACTCGTGCGCAAACTCGGCAATTATTATGAAAAAGCGGGCACCGCCACGGCGGAGGAATTCTACCTCAAACTCTGCTCCATCCTCGACCATCCCGAGCGCATCGTGCTCGGCGGCAAGGAGCCGTCGCTGCTGCGCGTCGAGCGCAAACCCGCGACGCTGAACTACGCCGAATGGATGATGATGCAGGACGCGCTGACCTATTTCCCCGGCGATATCCTCACCAAGGTCGATCGCGCATCGATGGCGGTGAGCCTCGAAACACGCACGCCGTTCACCGACCCGGAGCTGATGGGTTTTGCCTGGCAATTACCACTGCGCATGAAAATCCATCAGGGCAAAGGCAAAATGCTGCTGCGCCAGCTGCTCTACCGCTATGTGCCCGAAGCGCTGATCGAGCGGCCGAAAGCGGGCTTTGCCGCGCCGATTGGCGCATGGCTGCGCGGCCCGCTGCAATCCTGGGGTGCGGATTTACTGTCCGAAGCGTCGCTGAAGCAGCAGGGCTTTTTCGACCCCGCCACCGTGCGCGCGATGTGGGATACGCACCAATCCGGCCAGCGTGATATGGAGCAGAAATTGTGGAATTTGCTGATGTTCCAAAGCTGGCTGCACCGTAGCGCTGCCTAGCGGCGCTGCATTGTTTCGCGAATCAGTTGCGCGATGCGCGGCCCGTGGATTTGGATGGAATAATGCTGCTCGATCGTTTTGCGGCCCGCCTCGCCCATGCGTTTGCGTAGTGCTGCATCGGTCGCAAGTTGTAGGATCGCCGCACGCCATTCTTCTTCTGTCGTCGCCAAAAATCCGTTCACGCCATGCTCGACAATCGCCGTGTTCACCCCGACCGGCGAGGCAATGACGGGGAGGCCGCAAGCCATGTACTGGATCAGTTTATAGCCGCATTTGCCGCGCGCCCACGGCGCATCCGGGATGGGCATGATGCCGATATCCATCTGTTGGATATCACGGATCTCGCGCGCCTCCGACCAATCGCGAAACGTAAAGCCCGCGCGGCTGACGGCCTTATGCTGCGCGCCAACCACCAGCATCGACAGGATGTTTTCCTGCGCGAGCGAGGCGAAAACCTCCAGCAGCGGCAGGCAATAATCCCATGTCGAGGGCGAGCCGATCCAGCCGAGTACGGGCGGGGTTGCGCTGGTTTTTTCGACGGGTGGGGCGAACATTTCCACATCCACCACTGTCGGGATAATTTCGGTACGCTTGCAATAGCGCGCGACATAATCCTGCAAATAAGCATTGCCGCAAAAAGCGAGGTTCACCCGCCGTAGAAGCGGCACCAGTTTTTTGCGAAGAAGCCACCGAATCAGCGGTTTTCGATGCTGGTCGTATTGATGGAAAATCGCGTCGTCGATATCGTAAAAAACCGGTTTGCGCGTGAGGCGCAGCAGCGCCTCGAAAAAACCCGGCAAATAGGGAAACAGCTCGTACTGCACGAGGATAAAATCATAATGGCGGATGCGCCAGAGATCGAAAAATCGCTTCACGTAAGCCGCAATAATCGCCGCTTTGCCACGCACGCCCGTATCGAACAAAGTCGCCAGATACGCATTATCGAACAGTGGAACAATATCGAGCGCGATGTTTTCCGCTGCGAGGTACGCCGTCGCCTGCACGAAACGCTGGCGCGTGCTGGCGGCGCGGTCACCGTATTTGGCGAAAACAATGCCGCGTAAATTGGCGTTGGAAGCGGGAGGATTCATAGCGCAAAGCGGCCTGCCACCGCAAAAAATCGATTGCCCGGAGTGAGAAAGCGCTTCATAAGATAAGGGGATCGTTTGGGCAATGCAACGAGAGATAAACATGGTCGCGAAACACGCAATCCTGCTGCATGCGAAAAGCTTCCTGACCTCGCCGGTTGCCTACCTTGCATCGCTGAGGCGCCTGTGCCAGATGGGCACGCAGGTCGAGCGCTGGAGCGACCTTGCGAATTTCGACCCAGCCTGGGACGCGCGCACGGCGATGATCGCCGTCATGATTCCGAAAAACAGCGCCGTGCTCGAGTTCGGCTCCGGCCGTGAACAGCTTGAAAAATTCCTGCCCGAAGGCTGCACCTACCAACCATGCGACCTTGCGCCCCGTTCGGCACGCACGCTCGTTTGCAATTTGAACGAGGGTTTCCCAGCGTTACCGCAGCGTTACGACGTCATCGTTTTCTCCGGCGTCATCGAATATATCCACGATCTCGACGCACTGTTTCGCCATGTGCGCGCCTCCTGCACGAGTTGTATCGTGTCCTATGCCGCGACAGACGATCTCGATTGCGTCGCGACCCGCATGCGTAATGGCTGGGTGCATCATTATGCGGTGACAGAACTCGTGGCACTGTTCGAGAAAGCCGGATTCACCGTCGCGGAAACGGCGCGCTGGCAGGCGCAAACCATTTTCCGGCTGGCCTAATCCATGAAGCCGTTCGCGCAATTTTTTGCCAATATCACGAAAACCGTCAGCGCAAGTGGCGTGCAATTCGCGTTGACCTTGTGCACCACGCCGATCATGACGCGGCTGTTCGAGCCCGCCGCTTACGCGATGTTCGGCATCGTCAACACAGCGGCGGTGGTCATGGTCGGCATCGGCCTGTTGTCGCTGCCGAATGCCTATTGCGCGGAGAAAGATGCTGCCACCCGCCTGCAAATGGCCCGCGCCATGCTGGTGCTGCTTGCGGGGCTGATCTTGCTGGCAACGCTCGGCGCGGCACTGCTCGGCAGCACCGGCAATGCAGCGATTGGCGTATCGATTTCCAGCACCACGCTCGTGCTGTTGCCAGTGCTGGTCTGCACCTACGGCCTGCGGCAGATTTTCATGAACATGGCCATCCAGCGCGCGAATTTCACGCGCCTTTCGCTTGCGCAAATCGTCGAGCCGACCTGTTCGCGCGGCGGCTCCATCGTGCTTGGGGCGGGCTTTGGCGGGCATGCGGCGTTTATCCTTTTTTCCGTGGCGATTGGCCATCTCAGTGCGATTTCGATTTTGAAAAAAACGCGACCCGCGCAACTGCTCGCGAACCTGCCCCTCGCACATTACCTCGCGGATACGCGCCTGGTGCTGCGCCGCTTCAGCGATTTCGTATTTTACAACACGGTGGCGCAACAGGCCCAACCGGCGGTGATGCTGGCCATGCAGGCAGGCATCGCGGCGTTTTTCTCGGCGCATCTGGCGGGGGAATATGTCCTCGCCACGTCGATCCTGACGCTGCCCGCCACCATGGTCGCGCTCGCCACCGCGCCGGTCGTGTACCACCATTTCATCGATACCGAAACGCAAGCGCCCACGCGGCTTTCGCGGCATTATGCTAAAATCACCGCCCTCTATCTGCTTGCCGGAACCTGTCTGTTGGCGCCGCTTTATTTCTTCGGCGGGCCGCTCTTTACCTTCGCTTTCGGCAAAATGTGGCAGCATGCGGGCATGATCGCGGGCACGCTGAGCTTGGCCTATATCGGCGTGTTCGCCGTCACCGGCGTGCAGTCGATCCTCATGGTCACGCGCCGGTTGAAACTGCAATTCGTGTTGGAATTCACCACCAACCTGATGCTCGTCATCGGCGCGTTTTTCTGCTTCAAAAACCTGGCGTTCGACGAGGCGATTTTCTACCTTTCTCTCATCTGGCTTTTTCGCAGCACCGTGATACTCTGTGCCTGTTTTTATGCCGCCACGGCGCACCCGCGCCGCGCCCTTCTGGAAACCGCATGACCGACCCGCTGAACATCCTGGTAATTGCCCCGCACGCCCCGCCGAAAAACACCGCGGAGGCGATTCAGGTCTGGCGTATCCTGAAGGAGCTGGATAAACGCGCGCGCGGCCGCCTCGTGAAAATCACGCCGCATTCCTCGAGTTCGTGGGAGCAGTACGATGCCTCGCTCGAGCTTGAACTGAAAAATTTCGATACGCAATTGCTGGCACTCCCGCTGCACCGTTTTGTGAACCTCTTATTGACCTCGCACCACATGGCGCGCTTCCATGTGCCGGATGCAACCATGTGGATCAAATGGATGTCTGGCAGCGTGCTGAAAGCGCTGAAAACGAAGCCAGACATCATTTATTCGCGCTCGAGCCCGATGAGCGCGGCGCTGCTTTCGGCGAAACTGAAGCAAAAACTCGGCGTGCCGTGGGTCATGCATTTGAGCGATCCGTGGGCGGATAGCCTCTATAAAGTCTACCATCCGCGCGACGCTGCTTACGAAGCACAATGTTTCGAGCAGGCGGACCTTGCCGCGCTCACCACCGAGGGTCAGGCGGAATATTATCGCAAAAAATACCCTCATTGCGCGCATAAAATTTTCGTGTCACCCAACGTCATGCCTGAGCGCGTGGAACGCGCACCGGACCTCGCCATCGATGGCAAATTGCACATCGTGTTCGCGGGCCGTTTGTATGGCAGCCGCTCGCCCAAACCGCTCCTCGAAGCGCTCGATATTTTGCGCGCGACCCAGCCCGAAATTCTCACCAAACTTCGCTTCGATTTTTACGGCAACGTGCAGGCCGAGGCGCTCGCGCTGCTCAAACGCGCACCGGACGTGCTCTATTACCACGGCCACGTACCGTTCGCCGAAGCGAACGCTGCGCAACATGCCGCGGACCTTGTGCTCGCGATCGAGCCGGACAGCCAGCACCCGCTCATCAAAGGCACATTGCTGTCGAAAATTACCGACTGCATGGCACAGGGCCAGCGTATGCTCGCGATCACGCCCGAAGGCAGCGAAACGGCGCGGCTTTGCGAGGCGGGTTATGGCTGGGCGGTGCCGCCCTCGAAGCCAAAAGAGCTTGCCGAAACCATCGCCAAACTCGTCACCACCGTGTTCAAATTGCGCTACGCCACGCCGAAAGAGCCGGAGCAATTCTACGCGGTTGAAAACGCGGTCGAGGATTTGCTCGTGCGCATGCGCCAACTGGTGGAGAAAACGCTCGCATGAACCCGCCGCTCATTCTCCTCATCGGCTATTACGGGAAAGGGAATTTTGGCGACGATATTTTGCTGCGCGTGGCGCATGCGCTGGCATTGCGGGCTTTCCCCAACGCGCAGTTCAGCGTGGTGGTGGATGGCGATGCGGGTGATTATGTGCCGCGCTTGCTCGGCCCCATCGAGGTGCTGAAACCCGGCCGCCACGGCCATTTCGACATGATTATTCATGGCGGCGGCGGCGTGTTTTTCGATTTCAAGCGCTACGGATTATTCGAGCGGCTGAAAGAATATGCCGTTCGTTTGACCGGCTTTGGCAATTTTATCGCTGCCGAAAAAATTGCCCGTAAGCTCGTCAATAAACCGCGCACTTCCACCGATCGTCGCCTCGGGCTCGGTATTGGTTTGGGCAGCTACAGCGCCGGTTCGCCGCGCCTGCGGATGAGCCTGCCCATCCTCGCCGATTTCGATGCGCTTTGGCTGCGTGACAGCAAAAGTGTACAAAATGCGAAACGGTTTTCGTCTATCCTGCAAGCGGAACTGATCGCCGGTTCCGACCTCGCATTCCTCACCGAACATTGGCTGCCACCACATAGCGTGGCGCGCGCCGTCAATAGCCGCCCTAAACTTGGGATAATCCTGCGCGACTGGCCGCAGGAACTGGGCGGATTGCCGGATGCAACCTTGCAAGCAATTCTTGCGCAACTCGCGCAAAATTATGACCTCACCGGCTTCGTTTTCGACCGCCATGCCGACCCGAAAATGACCACGCTGCTCGCACCGTATCGCACTGTCACCTGGCAGCCGGAAACCATGGACATCGATGATTTCGTGCAACAGCTCGCTGCGCAAAACGTGCTGCTCACCAGCCGTTTCCATGGCGCTATTTGCGGCGCATGCCTCGGCGTTGCCTCCGTCATCGTGGCCATTGAACCCAAGCTCGCGCAAGTGGCTACCATGCTGCCGCAGGCGAGCGTGATGGTCGCTGCCGACCGGCCCGAAACATGGGCACAGGCGATTGCCCAAGCGCTCACCATTCCGCCCGAATATATCGCGATGGACGTTGCGAAAAACCGCGCCGCTTCCGAAGCTGCGCTGAAAGCGATGGAATCATGGCTGCAATGAATCCGCGCCCGAAAATCCTCATGCTGACCACGCAACTCGGTTATGGCGGCGCGGAAACCTCGTTCATCCGCCTTGCCAATTTCCTCGCACAAACGATGGATGTCACGGTCGCGCTGTTCACCAGCGATTACGGGGCAGGGGCCTATAACAAAGGCCATGAGCCGCTTTCCGCGAGTATCGTGCTGCTCGACCGTGTGGGTGCACCGCGTGCGAAACGCTGGCTGCGGCGCATCACCGGCTTACGCAAACTCAAAGCGCAACATGACGCGACGATCAGTTTCCTTTCCGGCCCAAACCTCGTGAATGTGCTCGCCGGACATAACCGCCGCACCATCGTTTCGCTACGCGGTTCACGCCATTATGACCCCGTCGCGCCGCGCATGCAACGCAGTCTTTTCCGCTATTTGCTTGACCCGATTATTTTCCACCTTGCGGCACATATCGTGCCAGTCTCGCCCGGGTTGCGTTACGAAATCGGCGGTGGCAAAGCGCGGCAAAAAAAGATCACTCCCATTTCGCCCTTCATTGAAACGGCAAGCATCGCCGGGCGTTTGACCGCGCCGTTGCCGGAAAATTTTGAAGCGTTGCGCGGCCAGAAAATCATCGTCGCGGTCGGGCGGCTGTCGGTAGAGAAGGGCTTCCAGCATCTCATCCGTGTGTTCGCGAAACTTGCCGCGCGCCAGCCCGGCACGAAATTATTGCTCGTCGGCGATGGGCCGATGATGGAGGCTTTGCGCGCACAATGCCACGCGCTTGGCCTCGCTATCGACGATTATAGCGCGGGCGTCACTGCCGTGATTTTCGCGGGTTACCAAGCGCGCGTGCTGCCGCTCATGGCACTTGGTACGCTTTATGCGATGACCTCGGCAACGGAGGGTTTTCCTAGCGTTTTGCTCGAATCCATGGCGGCTGGTGTACTCGTCATCGCCGCCGATACGCCGTGGGGCGTGCGCAGTATTTTGAGCGACGATGCGCCCACCGCCAATCCCTATCCGACGACGCAGGCGACCGAAACGCCGTACGGTGTGTTGATGCCGCGGATCGACGCGCCGGAATATGAACCCGCGTGGGTCGAAGCGCTGCAGCATTACCTCAATGCGCCGCCGCATAACGGCCAAAAAGCGCACGCACGTGTTGCGGAATATGATATCGCTCGCATCGGCGCGAAATGGCGGCAATTGCTTGAAACGGTCGTGAGCCCATGAAGTATCGTAGCGACAACATGGAGATGGGAGCCATCGCATGACGGCGGAAAACGCAAGCGCTGTGCCGCTTTTGTTGCGGCGGATCGTAAACCGCATCGGGCGGCCGTTCGGCCTTAATCCTTTTCCGCGCGCGTTTGAATACGACCTCGCGGCAAGCAACAGTGCGGGTGCATTCGATACGATTTATCAGGAGAATCTCTGGGGTTCCGAAGATAGCCGCAGCGGCGTCGGCAGCGAACTGGCGGCGACGGAGCAGTATCGGCATGGGCTGCAGCAATTGATCGTTGCGCGCGGATTTCAATCGATGTTCGATGCGCCCTGCGGCGATTTGAACTGGATGCCCGCGCTGCTTGCGGTGACGCCGATCGCTTATCAGGGCGGCGATATTTCCGCGGCGGTGGTTGCCGCGCAAACCGAACGTCACCAGGGCTTCCAGCTTCGCCAGTTCGATATTTGCCGGGATGCTTTTCCGCAAGCGGATGTGTGGCATTGCCGCGATTGCCTGTTCCATTTGCCTTTCGCGGATATTTTTAAAGCGCTGAATAATTTCGTCGCGTCCGACATTCCTTATGCGCTGCTGACGACGCACCACGCGTGGCTGCTGCATCGCAATCTCGACTTGAACGGCATTGGCTTTCGTTTTCTCGATCTCGAACGCGCGCCGATTTCCTTGCCGAAACCACTGGCTTACATCCCGGATTATAAGCGTGGCAGCGACTTCCCACGCTATGTCGGCCTATGGTCGCGCGCGATGATTCAGGGCGCATTGCAACGTGCGGGGAAGTTGGCATGAGCAACGCGTTGCCAGTGATATATATCGTCGATCCCTCGGTCGCAGTCACCGGTGCATTCATCGCGGCGCGCAACGAAGCGCGGGCGCTCGACGGCATAGCACGGGTGGTGCTGGTAGTGCCGCAGAACAGTACGATTCCCGCTGAAATGCTGGGCGATTTCTGGCGCGTCGATTACCTGCCGATCACCAGCCTGTCGAAAAATATCGTCGTGTTGGTAGGTTATTTGCCAGCGCTTATTCGCGCGTCATGGCAGCTGAAAAAACGCATGGAAAGCGACGGCGCAAGCCGCCTCCAGCTCAATGATTTTTACCTCATGCACGGGCTATTGTTGCGCCTGTTCGGCTTCCGCGGAACGATCGTCAGTTGGGTGCGTTGCGAGCCCAGAAAATTCGTCGGGCCACTGGCGCGCCCCATGCTCGCGCTCATGCAGCGCGCGGCGGACCGCGTGGTTGCGGTTTCGGCATTCATCCGCACTCTAATGCCACCAGATATCGGTACCGATTTACTCTACGAATATTACGATGGACCGGTGCGCGCCGCCAGAAAATGGCACGAAACGGAGGAAAAGCCGTTTATTTACATCGGTAACTACATTCGCGGCAAAGGGCAGGAAACGGCGCTCCAGGCATTCATTGCCGCCGCGAAAAGCAATCCCACCATGACGCTGCATTTTTATGGCGGCGATATGGGGCTGGAAAAGAATCGTGACTACCGGCACGCACTCGAGGCAACGGTTGACGCGGCGAAATTGCAGGGCCGCATCCATTTCCATGATTTCATTACGGATGGTTTTCCCGTGCTCGAATCCGCCTATGCCGCACTGAATTTTTCGCATTCGGAATCTTTCTCGATGACGGTGCTCGAAGCTTCCGGCGCAGGCGTGCCCATGGTCGCGACCGCGTCCGGTGGGCCGCAGGAAATCATCCGTGATGGTGTCACAGGTTATATTATTCCGGTGGGGGATATTGCCGCTGCAACCGAAAAAATCCTCGCGCTGGCAGGGGATACGACGCTCGCCGAACGGATGGGGCAGGCAGCAGCGCAGCATGTCGGCGAGAGTTTTTCGCTGGAAAATTTCCGCACGCAATTACGCGAAATTCTTGCATTAGATTAACGAGAAAATTACGCAGGGTTCGTAGAATCAATGTGCCGCTGCAGCGGCCGCAGCCTTATTCCCGGGCCGGTTCGCGGGCAGTACCGCGAGCGCAAACAGGGCAGCCGCAGCCATGATGATGCTGAACATTGCATAGGCATCGACATAAGAAAGAATCGACGCTTGCTTGAGCAGCGTCTGGTAAATGCTGCCCATCGTCATCGCACCGCTGCTGGTATGCTGCGACACGCGCGCGACGAGTTGCTCATAAGGCAGCGAACCTGGATGCAAATTCCCCGCGAGCTGGGTCTGGCGCAGCTGCGCTTGCCGCGCGACGTAGGTCGTCGCCAGTGCGATGCCGATACTGCCGCCAACATTGCGAAACAGCGCAAACAGCGCCGAGGCTTTGTTGCTTTTCTCGCGCGGCACATGGCTGAAAGCGAGCGTGCTGATGGGGATGAACAGGAACGGCAGGCCGAGCACCTGCAGCACACGCATGCCGACGAAATGGTTATAATCCGTCTGCGGCGTGATGTGCGTGGTGTGGTACATGCCGATGGAACAAAGCGCGAGGCCGAGCGCGATCAAATAGCGTGCCTGGATTTTGCCGATAAGCTTGCCGCAGACCGGCATCAGGAAAATGATCGCGAAACCGCCGGGCGAGAGGATCATCCCCGCGAGCGTTGCGTCGTAACCGTATTGCGTTTGCACGAGCAGCGGCAGCAGCGTGCTGCCGCCATAGAGCACAAAACCGGTGAGGAAAATCAGCATGCAGGAGGAGGTAAACGCCCAGTCTTTGAATAGTGACAGGTCGATGATCGGCTCGCTACGGTTCCACAGCCAGATCACGGCGACAACGAGGCACACCATCGACACCAGCGCCCAAGTGAGGATGAACGGGCTTTGGAACCAGTCGTCCTGCTGGCCTTTATCGAGCACGATCTGCATCGCCGCGAGGCCAATCGACACGAGGCCGAGGCCGGTAAAATCGATATTTTTCGCGCCGCGCGCCTTGGTGTGCTCCGGCTCCTCGACCAGCCGCCAGACCATGAACGCGGCGAACAAACCAACCGGCACGTTGATGTAGAAAATCCAGCTCCACGAAATATTATCGGTGATGAGGCCGCCGAGCGTCGGCCCGAGAATCGGTGCCGCGATCATCGTAATGCCGGTGATGGCGAAGACCGTGCCACGTTTTTCCGGCGGGAATGTGTCGAGAATGATGGCTTGCTGCGTCGGCTGCAACCCGCCGCCCGCTGCGCCCTGGATGATGCGGAACACGATCAGTTCCGCGAGCGAATTCGCCGCACCGCAGAAGAACGATGCAACCGTAAAACCAAGGATACAGCTGATGAAAAAGCGCTTCCTGCCCATCACATCCGACAGCCAGCCAGACAGCGGCAGGATGATGCCGTTCGCGACGAGGTAGGAGGTGAGCACCCACGTGCTTTCATCCTGCCCGGCACCGAGCGAACCTGCGATATGGCGCAGCGACACGTTGGTGATCGTCGTATCAAGCACCTCCATGAAGGTGGCGAGTGACACCACCATCGCAATCAGCCACGGGTTGACTTTGTGCTCGGTCATTGTTGCGCCGGTTCCTGCGTTGCGGGTGCGCTGGTGAGGTGCACGGTCGGGTTCACGGAGAGACCCGGCCCGAGGATCACATCCGCCGGGATCTCGGAATCGATCATGATTTTCACCGGCACGCGTTGTACGATTTTTACGAAATTGCCCGTCGCATTTTCCGCCGGGAAGGCCGAGAAACGCGCGCCCGTCCCGCTCTGGATGCTATCGACATGGCCGCTGAGTTTCAGCTTCGGATAAGCATCGACCTCGATATCGGCTTTCTGGCCGACGCGCATCTGCGTCAGTTGCACTTCCTTATAATTCGCCACCACCCAGCGCTCCATGCCGACGAGGATGAACAGCTGCTCGCCCGTTGTGGCATAAGCGCCTTGCTCCGCCGTGCGCATAGTGACGATGCCGTCTTCTGGTGCGATGATTTTGCTATCGTTGAGGTCCTTCTGCGCTTGTTCCACCAGCGCTTTCGTATTGTCGAGGCTAGCGCGGGCGGTGGCTTCTGCCGCGGTCGCGTTGTCGATATCTTTCTGCGTGCCTGCGGCTTTGCCAATCTCGCGCTGGCGCTTCGCGTTTACCATCGCATTGTTGGCGGAAGCCTGCGCGGAAGCATAGTTCGCCTGCGCCGCTTCGAGGCGCAGTTCGTAATCGCGCGGGTCGATTTCGGCGAGCACGTCGCCCTTTTTCACGTACTGGTTATCGGTGACGTGCAGCGCGGTGATGTAGCCCGAAACTTTCGGCGCGATGGCGATCGTGTGCGCTTCGATCGTCGCATCATCCGTGCTTTCGATGCCGCGATGCATCATCCAGTTGATGCCGAGGCCGATGGCGACGAGCACCAGGAACGCGACAATGATGCGGGCTTTTTTCGGAAAAGTTTTAGGCATGGGAGTGTTCCTTTAATATTGGCCGAGGGCTTTGTAGAGGGCGACGATGGCGGTGACGTAATTGCCTTCCGCGTCGATGAGGGCGCTGTCGGCGTCGATGAGTTGACGCTGCGCATCGAGCACGTCGAGCAGCGAAGCATCACCCGCGCGGTAGCGGTCCTGCGCGAGGCTGACGGCCTTCGCGGCATTTTCTTTCGCGCGACCGAGTGCGACGCGCTGCTGGCTGAGTTGCGTGACGTTCGTCAGCGCCGTTTCCACGTCCTGCATCCCTTGCAGAATCGCCTTGCGCCAATCCTCATAGGCACTCACTTCGCGTGCCGAAGCCGCGTCGATCTGCCCTTGGATGCGCCCAAAATCGAGCAGCGAAACGGCCGCATTGCCACCGAGCGACCAGACATTTGCCGTATCGACAATCAGCGTTTTGCTGAGGCCGAACAGCCCGCTCAGACTGATAGTCGGAAACACTGCTGCCGCTTGCGACTCTTTCAGCGACGTCGCTTCGGTGAAGCGCGCATTCGCCGCCGCAATATCCGGACGGCGGGCGAGCACAGACGCCGGTGCATCCGCCACCGCTTTCAGGCTGATGCCGGGAATGTCATGCGCCGCTTTCAAATGCTGGTGCAGGGTTTTCGCATCGAGCCCGGTGAGGGTGATGAGCGCGAGCGTCGCGTTTTCGCGCTGGCGTTTATATTCCGCGATGCGCGCCGCCGATTGGTTCACTTGCAGTGCCGCGCGCTCGTAATCGAAGCTGCTCGCGCCACCCGCTTTGCGCTGGCGATCGACCAGCGAGAGCGTGTCTTTCTCGATATTCAGGTTTTTCTCGGCAAGCGAAATCTGCTTTTCCGCCGCGCGCATGGTGACGTAATTACGCGCCACTTCCGCGATCAGGCTGAGTTTCACCCAATCATAATCCTTGCCCGCGGCCTGCGCCTCAAGCTCGGCGGCTTTCGCGGCTTCGCGGTTTTTGCCGAATAAATCCAGCTCGTAGCTGGCGTCGAACGAGGCGTCATAAACATTGCCGGTGACGGGGCCGAGGAAAAGCTGGCGCTCGCGTGCGGCGTCGCCATTGGCGGTGATCTGCGGGTAGAGCGCGGCGTTGCTGGTTTTGGCCATGCCGCGTGCTTCGTCGATGCGGGCGCTAGCCTGGTGCACATCCGGATTTTCTTTCAGCGACTGGTCAACCAGCCAGTCGAGCTGTGCGTCATGGAATTGTTTCCACCAGTTGCTGAGCACGGTGGTTTGCTGGATAGCGGCGGCTTTTTCCGGTGTTTTGGCGGGGGCGGGCGCGGAATTCCAGCTCTCCGGAATCACCGGCAAATGTTGCTGGATTTGCGCCACGTCGCACGCGCTGAGCGCAAAGCCTAGTACCGCAAGTGCCGCGATGTTTTTGTGGAGCAGGGTTGGCAAGTCATCCTCGAAGAATTGTTTTTATAGTACGATTTAGTATTGTATATACGATGGATTAATGATACTGTCAAGTACTGTAATGGTCAAAGCAATGCACAGTAAGGCAAAACCCAAGCGTGGCCGCCCGGTGAACGAGCGCCGGCGCGAGGAGATCGTTGCCTGCGCCACCTGCCTGTTCATGAAAAACGGCCTGCATGCGACGACGATGGACAGCATCGCGCGCGACCTTGGCATCTCGAAGCTCACGCTCTATTCGCGCTTCAAAAATAAAGATGCACTGTTTTTTGCGGTGATCGCGGCGAAAGCGAACGAATACGTGCCCGACAGCCTGTTCAAGGAATTCCATGATCGCGCGATCGAGGAATCGCTCTACCGCATCGGCTACGGGATGATGCGGCTCGTCACCAGCGATGATGCGGTGAACATGGAGCGCATGCTGATGGCGGCGGCAAAAACCAACCGCAACATCACCAAATTATTTTATGAAGCGGGCCCGACCCGCATGCGCCGGGAAATTGCCGCGCGGCTCGAAGCCCTGCACTGCGAAGGCAAATTGCATGTCCCCGACCCGCTGACCTCGACCTATATGTTTTTGTCGCTGTTCAAAGGCTCGGAAATTTGCTTGCGCATCAAAATGAACATTCCGCCGAAACCGACCAAGCAGCAAATGCAGGATTACTGCCGCGAGGCGGTGAGCATGTTCATGCTCGCCCACGCCCCACGGAAATAATCGCTCAGCGCGGCGCGTCGTGATCGTGGTGCGGGCCGTGCTCGAACTTTTCTTCCGAGAGCGACTTCGCAAACGCGATCCGTTCGTCCTTGCTCATGGCGAGGATGCGCTTCGTCGCCATTTCCTCCGCCTGGTCGCGAAAGCCATGCATTTCCTGGTCGAGGCTCAGGAAATACTGCTCGATATGGCGCTTCGTCACTGGCTCGCCGGAAGCGAGCTTCTTGATGAAGCCCTGACGCAGTGCCTGCAGATGCTCGAAATGTGCATGCAGCACTTCCGGTGGCAGTGCGTCCTTGAACAGCAGCATCGGTGGCGGACGGTCGTTATTGTTCATGAACGGCGGCGGGCCGTCGATACGGTCGATGAACGGCAAATGTGCCGTGAAATACCCCAGCATGAATAAGTTCAGCCCGATGGACAGATATGCCACCGTGCGCAGATCGGCGCGGCCCTTACTCATAGAGGTACTCCGCCGCCGGGTTGCCGAAAATCACGCCGTGCATGTAGCGGTCACCGCTCGTTTGCAGTTGGGAAATATGCATGCTGCCGAGCATGAACCCGATCAGCAGCGAAGCCGCGAAGGCTGCGCCACCGGCCCACAGGCCGAACGGGCGGCCGGGGTAGGGCGGGCTCGCCCATTTCGTCGCGGGCAGCACGTACAAGGTCGAAAGAAACGCTTTGCGCGGAGTGAACGCCGTGACGCTGTCGAGCGCGTTATCGAGCGTCAGTTCGCGCCGCAATGCTTTGCCAGCCACGAGGCTCGACGTGGCATACTCCGTCGCCGTTTCGCGTTCCTCCAGCGGCCAGCGGCTGATGCTGCCACCGTAACTTTCCGCCATGCACGTAAACCGCGCATCGTCCCAAGGTTTTGTCATTGTCTCTACTCCGTTAATTGTTTTTTTAAACTGTTGCGTGCGCGATGCAGCAATACCTGCAGCGTGCCGGTCTTAATGCCCATGATCTCTGCCACCTCCGCGTTACTCAACCCTTCGTAATAACTCAACACCAGCGAGACGCGCTGGCGCTTTTCGAGCGCGCTGATCGCCCGCGCCATGCGCCGCCCGCGCTCGCTCATAATCATTTCCTCCTCGGCAAGCGGGCGCTCATCGAGGAACAATTCCATATCCGCCTGCTCGGTGCGGCCGCGCTTGCGTTGCCGGTCGATGCAGCCATTCACCACCACCCGGTACAGCCAGGTGCTGAGCTTCGCACGTGGCTCCCAATGCGCGGCCTCGTGCCAGAGCTTCAGCCAGCTTTCCTGCACCACGTCCTCGGCGTCCTCGCGGTTGCCGAGCATGCGCCCCGCCGTACGCAGGCAGCGCGCCGTATGGCGATCCACCAGGATCTGGTAGGCATGTACGTCACCGTTGCCAACACGTTGCATCAGCGCGAAATCGTCATCGTCCATTCGGTTTTGCACTAGTTTCAGGTGATGCATCGTTTTCATCTTCCCTCTTGGAACGCGGGGTAGGGTCAAAAGCTTACAGGCTGGCAGCATAACAGTAGGTTAGGGCGGCGGAAATAAATATTTTTGCGCGTGCGTAAGGTTTGTTTTTTTGATGCGTTTGATGGGTGTCGGTGCATGTAGCGCCTCGCGATCACCTGCCAGATAGGAGAATAACATGTCAGGAGTCAGCTCACTTTCAAGTAGTACCACGGACCTTGCGAGCCTGCGCCAGCAGTTGTTCGCCAAAGCGGATACGAATAACGACGGCACGTTGAGCCTTGCCGAATTCGTTGCCGCCCGCCCGCAAAATGTCAGCGAGGCGCAGGCGACCGCGCTCTATAAGAAAATCGACACGACCGGGTCGAACGCGCTCACCGAATCCCAGCTCGATGCCGGGTTGAAAGCCAATCTCCCGCAAGCGGCACAGGGTGGCGGCATTCAGGGCGGCGGTGGGCATCACCACCATCATAAAGCGAGCAGCAGCACGGATGATGATAGTGACGATACCACGACCGATACGTCGAGCCTGTTCAACAGCAGCACGGATAATGTGTCGAGCGATACGCTAAGCGCGTTGCTGGCGGCAATCGGGGTCGACAGCACCGGCTCGAACGGCACCACCAGCCCGACGGCGAGCCTGCTGTCGGATGACGGTACGGATAGTGTCGATAGCACAACGGCAAGCAGCAGCACGACCGCTGCCGCAAGCACCAGCGCGACGAGCGATACCACCACCGCTTCGGACAGCACGACGAGCACGAGCACTGTCGCAGCGGGCGGCGATACAAGCCAGCCGGATGAGATGCAGGCTTTCCTGCAAAAGCTCCTTCAGGCCATCCAGGCCTACGCGAATAATTCGGTGAACAGCTATGCCGGTGCAGTCGGCAATGCAACGGCGGGGGTATCGACAAGCGCCTGATACGAACGAGTTGGTTGGTTGCATCATCGCTTCTCTTACCCCGGATGGGCGATGATGCTTTTAAGGCCCCGCAGCGATGCGGGGCCTTTTTTTATGGGTTAAACCGTTAGTGCTTTCGCAAAGCCACGGCGAAGAAACCATCCATGCCGCTGCGTTCGGCAAGGTGCGAGGGAAGGGTGCGCAGGAAATTTCCGGTTACACATTCGGCGGGGATGCCGCTCGATGCCGGAATGGAGGCGACGACCGCATCCGCATGCTCGCCGAGGAACCATGCGACTTGCTGTTCGCCTTCTTCCGGCTCGAGCGAGCACACACTATACACCATCACGCCGCCCGGCTTCAGCCAGCCCCAGGCGCGGCTGAGGAATTGGCGTTGCAGCGCCGCCATTTCGGTAATTTCGCTTTCGCTCAGAATCGCCATCATTTCCGGGTGGTGGCGCGCCGTACCGCTCGCCGTGCAGGGCGCATCGAGCAGGATCGCGTCATAGGCGCGCCGCGACTCCCATGCGAGCGCATCGGCGACGATGGTGTTTGCTTCCATGCCCATGCGTTTGAGGTTCGCTTTCACCACGCGCATGCGCGGGGCCGAGCGGTCGAGCGCGGTGACGAATGCCCCGGCGCGAATCAGTTGCATGGTTTTGCCGCCTGGCGCGGCGCAGACATCCAGCACTTGCAACTCACGCACCTCGCCGAGCAAACGCACGGGATAACTCGCCGCAATGTCCTGCACGAAGAACGCGCCATCGGCATAACCGGGAAGCTGCTCGACCGGCGGATGCTCGCCCGTGAAGCGCAGCATTTGTGCGTCGAGGCGCTCGGCGCCCTCCATCTCTACCGTGCTGTTGAGGTCGAGCGGCGTGCGCTGGCTCGCGACTTGCGCGATGCTTGCGACGGCCTCGGCCCCATACTGCGCCTCCCACCGCGCACGCAGCCATGCGGGAATGTTATGGATGGCGGCGGGCAGGGCTGGTCGGTCATTGGCGATTTTCTGCAATACCGCGTTCACCAATCCGGCGAGGCCCGCATCCTTACCGTTTTTTACCAGCGCAACGGTTTCGTTCACCGCCGCATGCGCGGGCGTGTTGAGCAGCAACAACTGCGCCGCGCCGAGGCGCAGGGCATTGGTGATGGTAAGGCGTTTCGGCGGCAGCGGCTTGGTGAGGTACGCCGCCAGCAGCGCATCGAGCTGGCCCAAATGCTGCAGCGTGGTCAGCACGAGCAGCATCGCAAAGCGCTGGTCGGCCTCCGCCCCGGCGAGCGGCAATTGCGCGAGCGCTTCGTCGAGCGTGCACTTTTCGGTAAGCACCAATCCGAGCAGCCGGTGCGCTTGCACACGGGCGGCGGGGATGGCGGCTGGGGTGGGCTTCTTTTTCATGGTGCTGCTCATGGCAGTTCTAGGGGGCTATTGCAAGCGCGCCCGTTCGGCTCTATAGCAAAGCGATGACTGATCGCACCACACCCGTTTTGCCGTTGCCGCCCACCTCCGATCAGCCGGAGGAGGCTATCGCGGCGGATAATGCGCCCGAGGCCGCGAAACTCCCCCGCCTCGAGCCGACCCGCTACGGCGATTGGGAACTGAAGGGAAAATGCGTCGATTTCTAAGCGAAAAGCCTCCATTCCTTGCGCTCTTTTCCCCTGTTTTTCCTGCTTTCCGCGCTTCCCACAAAAAAAATCGCATCCCCGCTTGACGTCTTTCGGCGATTCGCTTAAACGAAGCTCCTGTTTTTTTGACAGCGTGGGGATGTAGCTCAGTTGGTAGAGCGTCTGCTTTGCAAGCAGAATGTCGCAGGTTCGATTCCTGTCATCTCCACCATTTCTCAAGAATCCGCGTTAAATTGCCGAAAACCCTTATCCACTCTGCGTTTTAGAGAGTTCTATTTTTCTTTTAAGCTCCCCTTCTTCAATAGTCCATAAACTTCAAAATGCTTAAAAAATAGAGCGTGAGAGCCAATTTCAGGAAGTTCTATTTTTAAGCCCCATTGTCATATAATCTTAACACTTATCCTGTAATCTATTTGAAACGATACGGGGAGATTTATGATCGAATCAGGATATACAGGATTTGCGTACGGAGAAGTAACGCAAGATTCTATAAAAGAAAAAGGTCAGCATATTGGTGGACTAGTAAGTCGCACAGCAGGTGGTCTAGAATTTCATAATGACCTGCGCCCGAACACAGCAGAAATTGGCTTTTCTGCGCATTTCCATCAAGATCGAGAATATACTCAAAAGCAAATAAACGTTTTGACTGACAATCTTAAAGAACGCTTTGTCAATGCGGGCGCAGTCATTACGGGAGAGCCCGTTATTTTACAACGTGAGGACAATCGCCACAACGATGAACATGTTCTTTCGATTACATTTTATTCTGATGCACTACAGAAAACAGTTTTTGAGGCAGGAATTACGGATGTCGATACTGCGGGCAGAAACAAAAAAATTGAAATGCCCGATCCAGGGATTTCACAAGCTAGAGCAGACGGAAAATCCTGGACAGATGCATCAAGTGACAGATCAGGCCACAAGCTTGGTAGATAGCCATTGTAAGCTCTCTATTAACTGAACGGAAAAGTTCGAGGTTATTCCTCTAACCTCCCCACCACTTCTTCGCGCCGCTATGCGTAGTACGGCCTTCTTCCCAATCTCTATCCTGCCTTAAGCCGCTGGCTTCACCGCTGGGTCTTCCGCCACGACTTTCGTGCTACGGCTGACACTGTCGCCATCCCCTTTACGCAGGGTAGTGAACACGAACGCGGACAGAATCGTCATCAACCCAAGCGCGCGGAATGCATGATGCAACGCGGGGATGACCGCTTCCTGATCGGTTTCCGGCAAGCTGCCCAAAAACCATGCGACGACGATGGAGCCGAAGGCGAGGCCGAAGCTCAGCGAAAGCTGTTGGAAGGAACTGGCGATGGTGCTTGCCATGCTCGAATCGGCTTTTTCCACATCCGCATAGGCCATGCTGTTCATGCTGGAAAATTGCAGCGAGTTGAAGAAACCCTGCATGAAGCTCAGCAGCGCGATATAGATCAACGGCGTGTCGGCGGCGATGAGGGAGAAGCCGCAAATCGTGGCCCCGATCATGAATGTGTTCGCCATCAGCACGCTACGATAGCCAACCCGGCGCAGGATACGCACAGAAATGAATTTCATGCACATGGCAGCAAGCGCCGAGGGCATCATCAGCAAGCCGGATTTCCATGCGGGTAAACCAAGCCCGAGCTGGTAGAGCAGTGGCAGCAAAAACGGCATGCCGCCAACACCAAGACGGGTGATAAACCCGCCGAGCACCGAGACACGGAACGTGCGTAGTGTGAATAAGCCGAGCCGCAAAAGTGGGAATTCCTTGCGCTGTGCGTGCCAGTAATAGGCCGTAAGCAAACCGATGGCGACGGCAAGCAGCAGGAGGAAGGCAAGCGTGCTGATCTCATGTTCGCCGAAAATTTCCAGCAGCCACGATAGCAGGCCGATACCCGAACCGAACAGGAAAAGCCCACGCAGGTCGAGCGGACGGGGCCGGTCGCCGTAATAATTCGGCATGTGGCGGTGAATGAGGTATTGCGCGAGGATGCCGATGGGCACGTTGACGAAGAAAATTTCCCGCCATGACAGGAAATGCACGATCAATCCGCCGACAGTCGGCCCAAGAAGCGGGCCGATCAGCGCAGGAATAATTACGAAATTCATCGCCGTCAGCAATTCGCCCTTGGAGAAGGTGCGAATCACCGCCAAGCGTCCGACCGGCATCATCATTGCTGCGCCGACCCCTTGCAGTACCCGCGCTGCCACCAGCATCGGCACATTCACCGCCAACCCGCACAGCATGGAGGAAAGGGTAAAAAGCGCGACGGCGACGGTAAAGACGCGGCGCGTGCCGTAGCGGTCCGCCATCCAGCCACTGATGGGAATGCACACCGCTAAACTGAGTACGTAACTCGCCACCACCGCTTTCAGGCTCAGCGGATTGACATGCAGGTTCACCGCCATCGAGGGCACAGCCGTGTTGACGATGGTCGAGTCGAGCTGCTCCATGAACAGTGCAGTGGCGACCACCCAGGGCAAATAGCGTTTTATTTTTTCGGCATCCATAAGCTGTCCATGTCTTGAACTTCTTTTATAAGCAAGCAATGCGGGCCGAATGGGCATGTCCTTTGCTATTTTCCCTTGTGGCTGCGGTTGTTAGCCCTCACAAGTTCTTGGTTGATGCATCCGCGCGGCGCTGCTAGGCATGCGTCATGGCCAAAACGATCCAGATTGCCCCGTCCATCCTCTCCGCCGATTTCGCACGGCTCGGCGAGGAAATCGCCGCCGTGACGAAAGCAGGCGCCGACCTCATCCATGTCGATGTGATGGACGGACATTTCGTGCCGAACCTCACCATCGGCCCCGCTGTCGTCAAAGCGATCAAGCCGCATACGCATTTGCCGCTCGATGTGCATCTCATGATTTCCGCACTCGACCTCGTGCCCGAATTCGCGAAAGCGGGGGCCGACATCATCACCGTGCATGCCGAGGCGACGCCGCATCTCGACCGCGCTGTCGCGCAAATCAAGGCGCTGGGCAAAAAAGCGGGCGTGTCGATTTGCCCGTCCACGCATGAATCGGCGCTGAGTTACGTGATGGGGCAGGTGGATTTGATTTTGCTGATGACGGTGAATCCCGGCTTCGGCGGGCAGAGTTTCATCCCGAGCCAATTGCGCAAAATCCAGTCCGTGCGCGGTATGATCGCGGCGACGGGGCGTGACATCATGCTCGAGGTGGATGGTGGGATCAATACCGAAACATCGAAGCAAGTCGTTGCGGCAGGGGCGGATGTGCTCGTTGCAGGCAGTGCCGTGTTCACCGGCAAAGCGGCGGATTATGCCAAGAATATTACGGCGTTGCGCGCATGAATGAGCTGCTAAAAAAAATCGGCGAGGGGCACCGCGCCGCAGTGGATGGGTTTCTCGAACAGTCCGGCGAGCAGATCGTCAAGCTCGCGCGCACCTGCGCGGCGGCGCTCGAAAAAAACAACAAGCTGATCTTCTGCGGCAATGGCGGCAGCGCCTGCGATGCCATGCATATCGCGGGCGAATTCGTCGGCCGTTATGTCGATGACCGCCGCTCGCTGCCAGCGCTGGCGCTCAGCGCGGATACGGGCATCATCACCGCGATCGCGAACGATTATGCCTATGATTATATTTTCGCGCGGCAGGTCGAAGGGCTGGGAAATAGCGGGGATGTGCTGATCGCGCTCTCCACTTCCGGCCGCAGCCCGAACGTGCTGCGCGCGCTCGACGCGGCGAAGAAAAAAAGCATCACCACCGTGCTGTTCACCGGTGAAAAAGTGAAGCAGGGCACGCTCCCGGTGGCGGATTTCGTCCTTATCGCGCCGAGCCTCATTACCGCCCATGTGCAGGAGGCGCATATGGTGGCCATGCACGGCCTCGCCAGCCTGATCGAAGCACAGCTTTTTCCTAAAATTTCCGCTTAATTTTAACGATTCTTTTAGAGTTTCGGGTGTAGTGTTCAAACCGGAAGGCTGTTATAATCAAGGGCCGCTAAGAGCTAAGCGTAGGAGTACCGTGCATGAACCACGAGACGAAACTTGCCGAAATGATCGCGACCCGCCTCTGCCACGACCTGACCGGGCCGATCGGCGCGGTCAATAACGGGGTCGAGTTCCTCGATGAAGAGGGCTTCGACATGCAGAACGAAGCCGTCAAACTCATCCTTTCCAGCGCGCATGAGGCCATTAACCGCCTGTTATACTACCGCCAGGCCTATGGCCGTGTCGGCGATACGGGTGAGGTTTCGCTCGCCGAGAAAAAGAAAATCACCGCCGATTTCTTCTCCGCCACCAAAATCAAGCTCGACTGGCCGGACAGCCATACGGATGCGGCGGGTGTGCCGATCAGCCAGAAAATGTCGCGGCTGCTGCTGAACCTGTTCATTATTGCGGGTGGCAGCGCGATTCGCGGTGGCACGCTCTCAGTACGCCTCGCGAAAGATGCAGAGGGCGGCAAGGATATTGCCATCACCATCAGCGGCGAGACCATCAAGCTCGATGCGGATACGGCTGCTATCCTCAGCCACAAGGCGGAGGAAGTAGCGCTGACACCGAAAACCGCGCAGCCTTATCTTGCCGTCAAACTGGCGGAAGAACTTGGCGCTAACATCGCCTTTACGGTCGATGGCGGCAATTTTGCCATCCGCCTGACCCAACCCAAGCTGGCTCTCACCCCCGCGCTCTAAGCTGGCATGCGATTTGCTGCCACAATACTGACAAAAGATGTTAATTTGTAGCTTGGTTGTGTCATTGCGCTTTGCTTTTCATCTTCTGCGTGTATTGTAGGGTAAAAATACTCTACCCAAAACGGGTAACTTTCGCACAGGGAATAAGACCATGGATGATCTGATTGGGGAATTCATCACCGAAACCTCGGAATCGCTGGCCGTACTGGACCTTGAGCTGGTGAAGCTGGAACAAAACCCCAACGACCAGAATATTCTCGGTAACATCTTCCGCCTTGTCCATACCATCAAGGGAACCTGCGGGTTTCTCGGCCTGCCACGCCTTGAATCCGTCGCCCATGCGGGTGAAAACGTGCTCGGCAAAATCCGCGACGGGGCGATTGTCGTCACCCCGGGCGCGATTTCCATCGTGCTCGAGGCGATCGACCGCATCAAAAGCCTGATCGAATACCTCTCGGAAAATGGCTCGGAGCCTGCCGGTGAGGACAAAGACCTCATCAAGCGCCTGAACGAATTTGCCGATAGCAATGGCGCGGTGCTGAATGCGGCGGGCAGCGCAACGGCTGCTGCTGTGGCGGTCCCGGTCGAGCAATTTGTCGAACCGCGCATCGACGGTATGTTCTCGCCCGCTGAAATGAAAATCGTGTCCTCCACCTCGCAGGACGCGATGGACGAACTGGAGCGCGCCTTTGCGAACGCGACCTCGACCCTCGAGGGCGGCATGGATTTCACCAAAGCGCCGGATACGTTCCTTGTGGCGGATGAAGCGCCAAGCGCGCCGACCCCATCGCCCGCCGCGGCGGCACCCGCACCGCGCCAGGCCATTTCTGAACAGGCGAAGGAAAAAGCCATCAAGCAAGGGCTCGATACGGAAGCGAAAGAGGGCGGTGGGCATGGCGCGAACCAAAGCATCCGCGTCAGCCTCGACGTGCTCGAGAACCTCATGCAAATGGTCGGCGAGCTGGTGCTGACGCGCAACCAATTGCTGCAAGTGGTGCGCCACCGCGAGGAGCGCGAACTGAAAGGCCCGCTGCAGCAACTCTCGCAAATCACCACGGAGCTGCAGGAAGGCGTGATGAAAACGCGCATGCAGCCCATCGGCAATGCGTGGAGCAAATTCCCGCGCTTGATCCGCGACTTGTCGATCGAACTTAACAAAAAGATCGAACTGAAAATGATCGGCGAGTCGACGGAACTCGACCGCCAATTGCTCGAGATGATCAAGGATCCGCTCACCCACATGGTGCGTAATTCCTGCGACCACGGGCTCGAGCAACCGGCAGACCGCGCCGCCATGGGCAAGCCGGAAACCGGCACCGTTACCCTGCATGCGTTCCATGAAGGCGGGCACATTATCATCGAAATCAAGGATGACGGGCGCGGGCTGAACCTCGACCGCATCAAGCAGAAAATCCTCGAAAAAGACCTCGCAACCGAGAGCGAACTCGAGCAGATGTCGGACGAAACCATCATGCAGTTTATTTTCGCCGCCGGCTTCTCGACGGCTGAGAAAGTAACCAGCGTGTCGGGCCGTGGTGTGGGCATGGATGTGGTGCGCACCAACATCGAAAAAATCGGCGGCACGGTGTCGCTGTCTTCGGCGGCGGGCAAGGGCTCGACCTTCCATATCAAAATCCCGCTGACGCTCGCCATCGTGTCCGTGCTGCTCGTCGAAACCTCCGGCCAGCGCTTCGCGGTGCCGCAGCTCAATGTCGTGGAACTGGTGCGCGTCGGCGAAGAATCGGAATATAAAATCGAGGCCATCGCGCAATCGAGCGTGCTGCGCCTGCGCGATAAATTGCTGCCACTGATTAACCTGCGCGATGTGCTGGGCCTGAAAAAACCGCCCGTCGAAATCACGGCGGATGGCGAGGAAGTGCTGACCGATGGCTATGTTGCGGTGCTGCGCATCGGCGCGACGGATTTCGGCCTCATCCTCGATAAAATCTACGACACCGAGGAAATCGTCGTGAAGCCGGTGAGCCCGCTGCTGAGCGATATCGATGTCTATTCCGGCAACACCATCCTCGGCGACGGCAGCGTCATCATGATCCTCGACCCGAACGGCCTCGCCAAGGAACTGGGCGGGCGCGAAACCGGCGGCAAGGACGAGCCGTCGGCGGCGGAACTGGCCGCGCTGTCGAAAGAAAAAATGGCGAGCTTCCTCGTGTTCAAAGCGGGTTCGGGCGCGCCCAAAGCCGTGCCGCTCGAGCTGGTGTCGCGGCTCGAGGTCATCGACGCGAGCGCGGTCGAGCTTTCCGGCCACGACCATGTAGTACAATACCGTGGCGAGCTGATGCGCCTCAAAACCCTGCCGGGCATGGACATCCCGACCAGCGGTGCGTTCGATGTCGTCGTGTTTACGTATGATAACCGCACCATTGGCCTCGTGGTCGATGCGATCACGGACATTATCGAAGCGCCGCTATCGATCAAGATTACCGCCGCCGAAGAATATTTCCTTGGGTCGATCGTCATCATGGGCAAAACGACCGATGTGGTGGATGTGGGCTATTTGCTGAAAGAGCTGGTGAACGATCTCAGCCACCTTGGCAATAGCGCGCCGAAAGTGAAGGGCGTGAAAGTGCTGCTCGTCGAAGACAGCATGTTTTTCCGTAAGCTCATCGTGCCGTTCCTGAGTGATGTCGGCTATATCGTCACCGAGGCGGCAAGCCCCGTGCAGGCGCTTGAGATCACCGCGAACAAGACCGATTTCGACCTCGTCGTGACCGATGTCGAAATGCCGGAAATGGATGGCTTCGAGCTGACCGCCCGCCTGCGCGCGGATGCGCGGCTCGCCCATGTGCCGATTATCGCCTTCACCTCGACCGTGAACGATATCTTCAAACAGCGCGCGGGCAAAGTCGGCATGGATGCGATCATCCTCAAAACCGACCGTGAGGCGCTGCTCGAAACCATGACGGAACAACTCCACAGCAAGAAGGAGGCGGCATAATGGCTGGTGCTTTAACAACCCTCAATGCGCAGCTCCCGGCGGGTACGTCGAGTGTCGCGCAGCAGGAATTCGTCACGTTGCGCCTCGGCAACCAACTGTTCGGCATTTCGGTCCTCGCCGTGCAGGACGTGATGCGCTACCAGCCCATCGCTCCGGTGCCGCTTGCGAAAGACGTCATCGCCGGTTCGCTGAACGTGCGTGGGCGCATCGTTACCGCGTTCGATATGCGCCGCCGTTTGGGCATGGGCGAATATCCTGAGCCGCAAAAAATCATGATGGTGGTGGCGGATTTCCAGCATGAGCTGTTCGCCCTGATGGTCGATGCCGTGGGCGACGTGCTATCGCTGCCGATGAGCAGCTTCGAGAAAGTGCCCGCCAATATGGATCCGGGCTGGCGCGCGGTCGCCGCCGGGGTGTTCAAGCTCGAGAAGGAATTGCTCGTGATCCTCGATGTCGCGAACGTGATTAATCTCAGCGGGAAGGAAGCCGCATGAAAACCTGTTTGATTGTGGATGACTCGAAAATCGTGCGCAAAGTGGTGCGCCGGATTGTCGAGGTGCTCGGTTTCAACATCCTCGAGGCGGAAAACGGCAAAGAGGCGGTCGACCAGGTGCGCGCGAACGAGGTGGATGTCATGATTCTCGACTGGAACATGCCGGTCATGGACGGCATGGAATGCATGAAGGAAATCCGCGCGGATGCGAGCATGAACCAGCCGAAGATCATCTTCTGCACGACGGAAAACGAGTTCGCCAAAATCCAGCAGGCGATGATGAACGGCGCGGACGAATACGTCATGAAACCGTTCGACGAAGCCATTATCGCCGGGAAAATGCGCCAGCTTGGCATCATTGAGGATGAAGCGTAATGCCCAATAAAATCCGTGTCATGCTGGTCGATGATTCGGCAGTCATTCGTGGCTTGTTCGATCGCGCCCTGAACGCGGATGGCGGCATCGAAATCGTCGCGAGCGCGAGCAACGGCGAAATCGCGATCAATATGCTGAAGAAAACCCCGGCGGATGTGATCGTGCTCGATGTCGAAATGCCGGTGATGGATGGGCTGACGGCGCTGCCGAAGCTGCTCGACGTTGCGCCGCAATCGAAAATCATCATGGCTTCGACCCTCACCACCCGCAACGCGGAAGTGAGCCTACAGGCCATGCAGCAGGGCGCGGCGGATTACATTGCCAAGCCTTCGACGAAAGACACGGGCGAGGTCAGCGAATTCTACCGCAACCTTATTACCAAAATCAAAGCGCTGGCGCCGCACGTCAAAACCGAGAGCAAGAAGGCGCCCGCTGCGACCAACACTGCCCCCGAGCCCAGCAATGAAGTCCCGCGCGGGTTCGAGGCGATTCCCGTGCCCAGCATGCCCGTGCGTAAGGCGGAACAATTGGTGCATATGAGCGCGCTCGCCATTGCTTCCTCGACCGGCGGGCCGCAGGCGCTGCTCAGCCTATTCCGCGAATTCAAGGGTGTCGCCGTTCGCGTGCCGATTTTTATCACCCAGCACATGCCCGCAAATTTCACCGCCATCCTCGCCGACCATATCGGCAAAGCGTCCGGCATTACCTGCCACGAGGCGGTGGACGGCGAAACGGTGAAATCCGGCCAGATCTACATCGCACCGGGCGATTACCACATGACCATCCATAAGGACGGCTCGAACAAAATCATCAAGCTGAACCAGAACCCGCCGGAAAATTTCTGCCGCCCCTCTGCCGACCCCATGCTGCGCAGCCTCGCCAAAGTTTACAGCGATAAGCTCGTTGTCGCGGTGCTGACCGGCCTCGGCGCGGATGGCGCGCGCGGGGCGAGCGATGTCGTGTCTGCCGGCGGCGGCGTCGTCGCGCAGGACGAAGCGACCAGCGTGGTCTACGGCATGCCCAAAGCCG
>OUNJ010004324.1_pt1 | contig 32057 bp, 29 predicted proteins | sample 1755361 | NCBI WGS metagenome assembly OUNJ01 (sample SAMEA3914825, study PRJEB12502) | metagenome | biome: forest; material: soil | place: USA | collected 2012-03-12 | depth 0.1 m
CGAGCACGGCATCGGCCGTTTCGAGGGCCTCGTCACCGTCGAAGTCAACGATACGCGGCATGATTGCCTGAAGCTGATTTATGACGGCGGCGACAAGCTGTTTTTGCCCGTCGAGAATATCGACCTTGTCAGCCGATACGGCACGGCGGAGGGCGAAATTGCGCTCGACAAACTCGGCGGCGTGGCGTGGCAAAAACGTAAGAGCGCGCTCAAAAAACGCCTCAAAATGGCTGCCGAAGCGCTCATCAAAGTCGCCGCCGAGCGCGCTTCCGTCAAAGCCCCCATGCTTACCGCCGATGCGGGCATCTACGACGAATTCGTCGAGCGTTTTCCCTACACCGAAACGGACGACCAGCTCACCGCCATCGAGGAAGTGCGCAGCGATCTCACCACCGGCCACGCCATGGACCGCCTCATTTGCGGGGATGTGGGATTCGGCAAAACCGAAGTCGCGTTGCGCGCAGCGTTCATCGCCGCCAGTTCCGGCCAACAGGTCGCCGTCATCGCACCCACCACGCTCCTCGCCCGCCAGCATTATCACACCTTCGCCGAGCGTTTTCGCGGCTTGCCGTTTGCTGTGCGCATGCTCTCGCGCCTGACGCCCGCGAAAGATGCGGAGGACACAAAAAAGCTACTGCCCGAGGGGAAAATCAACATTGTCATCGGCACGCATGCGCTGCTCGCCAGCGGCGTGCAGTTCAGCAATCTCGGGTTGCTGGTGGTGGATGAGGAACAACGTTTCGGTGTCGCGCAAAAGGAAAAATTGAAGCAGCTGAAAGCCAATATCCACGTGCTGACCATGTCGGCAACGCCCATCCCGCGCACGCTGCAACTCTCGCTTTCCGGCGTGCGCGAATTGTCGCTCATTACCACGCCGCCGGTCGATCGTCTTGCCGTGCGCACCTATGTCATGCCCTACGATCCCGTCGTGTTGCGCGAGGCCATCCTGCGCGAATACCATCGCGGCGGCAAAGTGTTTATCGTCACCCCACGCGTGAAATACATGGCGGAATTGCAGGCAAAATTCGCCGAACTGGTGCCGGAAGTCAAAATCGCCGCCGCCCACGGACAAATGAGCCCGACTGCGCTCGATAAAACCATGAACGCGTTCTATGACGGCAAATATGACGTGCTGCTTTCGACCACGATCATCGAATCCGGCATCGACATCCCGACCGCAAACACCATCATCATCGACCGCGCGGATATGTTCGGGTTGAGCCAGCTTTACCAGCTGCGCGGGCGTGTCGGCCGCTCGAAAACCCGCGCTTATGCGTATCTCACCCTGCCACACGGCAAAAAGCTCACGCGCGAGGCAGAGCGCCGCCTCGAGGTCATGCAACAGCTCGACACGCTTGGCGCTGGCTTCCAGCTTGCGAGCCACGATATGGACATCCGCGGCTTCGGAAATTTGCTCGGCGAGGAGCAATCCGGCCATGTGAAAGAGGTCGGCATCGAGCTGTACCAGGCCATGCTCGAGGAAGCGATTGCCGACATGAAAGCCCGCAAGCATGTGCGCGGCGACGAAGAAACGCCGGAGAATTGGTCGCCACAAATCAATCTCGGCATGTCGGTGCTCATCCCCGATTCCTACATCGAGGATTTGCCGCTGCGCCTCTCGCTCTATCGCCGCGCCGCGAACCTCGCGAGCCCGCGCGAGCTCGAGGAATTCGCCGCCGAACTGGTCGACCGCTTCGGGCCGATGCCGGTCGAGGTCGAGCATCTGCTGGCGACATTGCATATCAAACTGCTCGCGAAACAAGCAGGCATAGCGCGGCTCGATGTTGGGCCGAAGGGCGTCGTGCTCGCGTTCCGCAACAATAAATTCGTGAATCCGCCCGCGCTGATCGACCATATCGCGAAGCACACAGGCCGCATCAAACTACGCCCGGACCAGACGCTGTTCCTCGCCGCGGAAAGCAACAGCGATGCGGAGCGCCTCGCGCTGGCAAACGCTATCGCGGCGGAGATTGCCGGGCTGTTGCCGAAGGAAATCGTTGCATAAAGATGGATGCTGAAACGAGTTCAGCATGACGGAGCCTGGGGCACTGACTTTATCACATCGTCATCCCGAACTTGTTTCGGGATCCATCGAAAATTAATTTCTCTATGATGCAAAACGAAATCCGAGTATTTAACTTCCCATGCACCCGCACAAAAAATATCTCTGGCGATTTGTCCTGCTCGCATTTTTCCTGAATGCGGTCCTGCCGTTTTTCGCGGTGTACAATGCGGCGCAGTTATTGCCAAACCGCAGCGTCAGCGCGCTGTTCGGTAACCGCGTGCTCATTTGCACCGGGGATGGATTCCGCTGGGTCACGCGCGATCAAGCAGCCGAGCAAAAGCCGCACCACCCTGCTTCGCATTACGAATGCGCGTTGTGTTTTGCCGCGGCGCATGGACTGAAAAACACCCTCTTGCCCAACGGTGCGGCGCTGGCTTTTGCCGCACGCTTCATCGCCGCGGTAACGATGATCGCGGCGACGCTTTCCTCCATCACCTACGCGTCGCGATACCGCCATGGCCGCGCGCCACCTTCACTCTCCCACTAGCAACCGAACCTGTATTTTCACGCTCCCTCTCTTGCGGGGGCCATACTGCTATGGAGAATTTATGCCTACCCATCCACGCAGCGCAAAACTTGCGCTCACTTTGCTATCCGCCACCCTGCTTCCCCTCACCGCCGCGCATGCCCACGCCGTCGTCGGCGACCGCGTTTTCCCGGCCACCCTCGCGGTCGATGACCCGGGCGTATCCGACGAACTGAACACCCAGATCGGCCGTTTCAAAAGCGGGGATGACGGCGCACCGCCCACCGGCACCACCACGACCTCGTTCGATTACACCAAAACCATCACGCAAGATTTCGGCCTTTCCGTCGGCGGGGCATGGCTCGATAATGACGGCACGCGCGGCTTCGATAATTTCAGCGCCGGCGCGAAATACGTGTTTTATAAGGATGCGCCGCACGAGTTCATGCTCTCCACCGGCCTCGATTGGGATATGGGCGGCACGGGTGCGAAAAGCGTCGGCGCGGAGAGTTTCAGCACGCTGACGCCCGCGCTGTTTGTCGGCAAAGGCATGGGCGATCTGCCGGATTCACTCGGCTACCTCAAGCCCTTCGCCGTCACTGGCAGCCTCGGCTACGCTTTCCCCACCCGCAATTTTACCACCGACCCGGATAGCGGCGACCGCGAGCGCAACGCGCAATCCGTCGCGTGGGGTGGCACGCTGCAATACAGCGTCCCCTATTTGCAGCAGCACGTGAAGGATTTCGGCCTGCCCATGCCGCTCGCGAACGCCATCCCCACTGTCGAATTCGCCTTCGAAACCCCGACGAACGGCGACAGCAGCGGGCGCACCACCGGCACCGTCGACCCCGGCGTGATTTTCATGGGCCAAACCATGCAACTCGGCCTCGAGGCGCAACTGCCGCTCAACGCCGATTCAGGCCATGGCGTCGGCTACCTCGCGCAGGTGCATTTCTACCTCGACGATATCTTCCCCCACACGCTCGGGCGGCCGATATGGTAGCGCGCACCCTCGTCGTTTTGTTGCTTCTTGGCATCGCCGCAAGCCCTGCTGGGGCTTGCGGTATCCTCGAGCGCGCGGACCCGAAAGTCGGTAGCCAAACCCATGGGCCGCTCACCCGCATTCGCCTGACATTTAGCGAAGCCATCGTGCCCTCCGCCAGCAATATTACGCTGGCGGATGACGCGGGTGCGGCGGTAAAAGCCAAGGATTTCAGCCTATCTTCGGGCGATGCCGTGATAACGCTTCCTCTCACCGCCCCACTCCCGCCCGGCCATTACAACGTGCACTGGCAGGCGTTATGGAAAGATTGCGGCAGCCAGACGGAGGGCCATTACGGGTTTACGGTGGTGCCTTAAAGCTGCGATTAATTCGGCGGAAACCCTTGCACGGCCTGAAATAGCCGCTATAAACGAGCCCCATGTCCGATCTTTTCAAAGCCGCGAAAACGAAGCCCGTTGCCAGCAACTACTCCGCCGATTCCATCGAGGTGCTCGAGGGGCTCGAACCCGTGCGCCGCCGCCCCGGCATGTATATCGGCGGGTCCGACGAGGGTGCGATGCACCACCTCATCAACGAGGTGTTCGACAACGCGATGGACGAAGCCGTCGCGGGCCATGCGAGCTTCATCGAGGTCGATCTGCAGCCCGGCAACCGCATCACGATTCGCGATAACGGTCGCGGGATTCCCGTCGATCCGCACCCCAAATTCCCGAAAATTTCCGCGCTCGAGGTCATCCTCACCACGCTGCATGCGGGCGGCAAATTCAACGACAAAGTCTACCACACGGCGGGCGGCCTGCATGGTGTGGGCATCTCCGTCGTCAACGCGCTGTCGGACGAACTGCGCGTCGAGGTCGCGCGCGAGCAGCAGCTTTACGCGCAGGAATATTCCAAAGGCACGCCGCTGGGCAAATTGCAAAAGCTCGGCAGCGTGAAAAACCGCCGCGGCACGAGTGTGACGTTCCATCCGGATGCGGAGATTTTCGGCGCGAAAGCGAAATTCCGCCCGGAGCGCGTTTACAAGCTCATCCGCGCAAAGGCCTACCTGTTCCGCGGCGTCGAAGTGCGCTGGAATTGCGCGCCCGAACTGCTCGGCGAAGATAGCAAAATCCCCGCTGAAGCCATCATCCATTTCCCCGGCGGGCTGCATGATTATTTGCTGCAGGAACTTGGCGAGAAGCCGCTCGTCATCCCGCCGTTTTACGGCGATGCGGATTTGGCGGATGGTAAAGGCCGCGTCGAATGGGCCATCGCCTGGCCGAACGACGACGAGGAAGGCCATAGCTCACTGTTTTGCAACACCATCCCGAACCCGGAGGGCGGCACGCACGAACAAGGCCTGCGCGCGGCGCTCACCAAAGGTCTGCGCCAATTCGGCGACATGACAAAAAACAAAAAAGCCGCGAGCATCATGGCGGATGATGTGATGGCGGGCGCGGTCGTCATCCTCTCACTGTTCATCAAAGACCCCCAATTCCAGAGCCAGACGAAAAGCAAACTCGTCACCGCCGACGCAGCGCGCCTCGTCGAAAACGCCATCCGCGACCCGTTCGACCATTTCCTCTCCGGCGACCTCGCGCGCGGCAATGCGCTGCTCGACTACATCATTTTCAAGGCGGAAGAACGCCTGCGCCGCAAGGCCGATAAAAACGTCAAGCGCCAGAACGTCACCAGCCGCCTGCGCCTGCCCGGCAAGCTCGCCGATTGCACGCGCTCCATTCCGCAAGGCACGGAATTATTTTTGGTGGAAGGTGACTCCGCAGGCGGTTCGGCCAAGCAAGCGCGCGACCGTGAAACGCAGGCCGTGCTGCCATTGCGCGGGAAAATCCTCAACGTCGCCAGCGCCACCATCGAAAAAATCCGCGGCAATCAGGAGATTTCGGACCTGATGCAGGCAATGGGCGTCAGCACCGGCAGCCTGTTCGACATCGTGAATCTGCGCTACGAAAAAGTCGTCATCATGACCGATGCAGACGTGGACGGCGCGCATATCGCCAGCCTGCTCATGACCTTTTTCTATCAGGAAATGCCCAAGCTCATCACCCACGGCCATCTCTACCTCGCGCAGCCGCCGCTGTTTCGTATCATCGCCGGGAACGTGACGTACTACGCGCAGACGGATGTGGAAAAAGACAAACTCGTCGCGCAACTCGCGGTGAAGCATAAAAGCAAAATCGAGATCGGGCGCTTCAAGGGCCTCGGGGAAATGACCGCGCAGCAGCTCAAAGAAACGACGATGGACCCGAAAAAACGCACGCTGCTGAAAGTGCAAATCGTCGAGGACGAAACGGAAGAAACCGCCGAGCGCGTGAACCAGCTCATGGGCAAAAAGCCGGAGCTACGCTTCAAATTCATCCGCGAACAAACCGAGCTTTACGGCGAGAAATTCCGCGAAGCGCTGGATGTTTGATTCGTTCTAAATCCCCGCCGCGACTTTCTTCATCGCTTCATGCTCGCGCGCGCTAAGCGGCAGCAGCCCTTTCATTACGAGGTAGCCATCCGGCCCGCTCGCCGCATCCGACGCGAGTTCGACGGCGAATTCGCGCAAGCCTGGTACGAGGTTCGCGTGGGCATTTTTGATGTAGACGAAGAGCGGCCGCGACACAGGATAACTGCCATCCACAATCGCGGCGGCGCTCGGCATCACGCCATCCACGGCGTTCGCTTTCACCAGCGCGCCGTTGGTTTCGAGGTAGCTATAGCCGAAAATCCCCAGCGCTTCCGGGTTGCCGATGAGCTTCTGCACGATCAGGTTATTGTCATCCCCCGCCTCGATGTAATGGCCGTCCTCACGCAGTGCGCTGCATTGTTTTTTGAGCGCCTCTTCATCCGTAACCAGCGCGCGCATTTCCGGCACCTGCTTGCAACCCTCGACCATCACGAGGTCCGTGAACGCATCGCGCGTGCCGGAGGATGGCGGGCGGCCATAGAGGCGAATCGGCAGGTCGGGCAGTTTCGCATCGACCTCGCGCCAGTTCCGGTACGGGTTCAAGACCAGCTTGCCATTCACCGGCACTTGCCGCGCCAGCGCGAGGAACAAAGTTTTGCGGGTCAACGCAAAAGCCGGGCTGCCCGCACCATTCGCCAGTACGATGCCGTCATAACCGAGCTTCAGTTGCGTGATTGCGCCGACGCCATGTGCCTGGCAGGAAGCCAGCTCTGCGGGCTTGATCGCGCGCGATGCATTCGCCATGTCCGGGAAATTCTCACCCACGCCCTCGCAGAACATTTTTAAGCCCCCGCCCGTACCGGTCGATTCTACGATCGGCGTGCGGAATTTTCCCTGATGCGCGAATTGCTCGGCGGCGGCGGCGGCGAAGGGAAACACGGTCGAGGAGCCGACGAGGCGCAACTGCTCGCGCGCGCTGGCCGTAAGCGGCAGCGCGATCAGCACCAGTGCCGCGAGGGATGCGAACCGCTTAGCCATTCAGCAATTTCTCGACTTCTTCGGGGCTGAGTTTTTCACCCTCCGCCATCGGCTCGTCGGCAGGAGATGCAGTTTGCGGCAGGGTTTGCGCCATGTCGAGCAGGCGTTCCTCGGCGCTCGGCTCCGGCGGGCGCGGAATTTCTACCGGCGCGGGCGCGGCATGCAACGCCTCCATATCCGCCGGAGCAGGCGCAGAAGCCACCGCCGTTTTCACATGCTGCTCGATGATTTCATTGAGCAGTTCCGGCGGCAAAATGCGCGCACGGCCCGTCGTGTCGCGCCGTAAATCGCCCAGATTCATTGGCTTGAACAACGCTTTCATCGGGTTTTCTTCCCGGTTGCCCGCCACGTCAATCTTGATATTTTTCTCCCGCTCCGCCTGCTTGACCGGCAAGCTCACCCGCGCCGCATCGGCATCGATCGCCAGCATTTTCTGCTTCTCGATGGCGATGTTCGTGGTCGGGATGTCGCGCACGATTTTATGCGGCTTCTTGATGCCCGACACTTTCACCGCCATCAGCGCGCTTTCGGCGATGACCGCAACGAAATCCGACGGCGTGCTGTAGACGCGGTAGCGCACTTTGTCGATGTCCGCGACGTTCGCGCGGCGGATGGTCAGCTCCTCAATGGCGCGGGATGGCGGCTTCATTTAATACGCCTTCCATTTCATGCCCCCGAGCAGGAATGCGGTTTTGCCGCCGCTTGTCGCCGCCAGCGGCAGCACGCAGGAGCGGTATTTCACCGTCGCGCCGCGTGAGTTGACGAACTCACTGTCATCCTCGCCGGGCTGGCCGCTTGCCGCAACTTCGCGGAAAGCTTTCAGCAGCGATTGCGGGTGCGGATAGAGCAAGGTTTCGGTGATTTCCTTGCCGGTGACATCGTCGCCATAAGCCTCGATCAGCGATTCGCCGAGATAGCTGTAGGAAAATTTGCCGTGATGAATAGTGATGAGGAAGCAATAATCCCAAATATCTTTCAAATCCTCGACATGCACATCGCTCTCGAGCGGCAGTTTACCGCCCTTGCCGAGGCCGAGCCAATAGTCTTTCAACCGCTCGTTGATCCGAGATTTTCGTGCATCCGTGCTGTTCATGACTGGCCTCATCTGCCGCAACTATAGCAAGACTTCACCCGATTAGCTATGATTTTTAAGCACTTCCCCGGCGAGAAACAGTGAACCGGCAATGAGCAATGTGTGGCCTTCGCTCGGCGCGAGTGCGGCAGGTAGCGCGAGTAGCGACTCAACCGCGCGCGCATCCGCCACACCGGCCTCGCGCGCAATGTCGGCCAATTCCGCAGGCGCGTAGCTATCATTGCCTGCAATTGGCACCGTGATGACGCGCGTGAAATACGGCGCGAGCGGCGCAAGAAATGCTGCTGCATCCTTGCGGCGCATCATGCCCCAGACGAGCGTCGTGGGCCGCTTTTGCGCCTTGAGCCAGTCGCGCAAAGCCAGCGCCGCGCTGAGATTATGGCCGCCATCCAGCACCACCTCGCCGCGCCACGCCTCGACGATGGGGCCATGTGTCAACGCCTGCAGCCGCGCGGGCCAGCGCGTGTTGGCGACCGCTTTCGCCATTTGCTCCGCGCTGATGGAAAATCCCGGCAAATGTTGCGCGACGACACTCGCCAGCGCCGCATTGTGATATTGGTGCGCGCCGGGAAGCGAAGGCACGGGCAGTTTCCACGCGGCTTTGCCCGCCATGACCCGAAGCCCCTCGCCGGTTTTTTCAAAGCTCCAGTCGCGGCCTTGCAAGTGGATGGGGCAATCGACAGCACGCGCCGCGCGCTTCAGCACTTCGCGCGCTTCGGGTTGCTGTGCACCGACGAAACAGGGTGCGTTTTTCTTCATGATACCCGCTTTTTCCGTCGCAATTTTCGTGAGGCTGTCGCCCAGAAATTCCATATGGTCGTAATCAATCGGCGTAATAATCGTGGCGATGGGTTTGGCCACCATGTTCGTCGCATCGAGCCGTCCGCCGAGGCCGGTTTCGAGCAGCACGATATCCGCTTGATGCTCGCTGAAGGCAAGAAACGCGGCGGCTGTCGTTGCCTCGAAGAACGTCACGGGAATATCCTTCGCCGCTTCCGTCACACGCACCAGCAAATCCTCCAGCCCTGCATCGCTGATTTCATGCCCCGCGATGACAATGCGCTCGTTGAACGACACAAGGTGCGGCGAAGTATAATGATGTGCGCGGTAGCCTGCTGCTTCCAGCATCGCGCGCAGGAAAGCGAGCGTCGAGCCTTTGCCGTTCGTGCCCGCGATATGCACCACCGGCGGCAGTTTTTCCTGCGGATTGCCGAGCGCTTTGAGCAATTCGCGCATGCGCACGAGCGAGAGGTCAATCCCCGGCAGTGACGGATTATTCAAGCCATTGAGCAACGCCGCGATGCGTGGATTTTCATGCATTACGCGAACCGTTTTGCATGCAGCGCGATGTTGTGCACGCGCAGATAATCCACGCCCGCTTCCGCCAGTTTCAAGGAAATTTCCAGCGTCGCCGCGTCTTTCGCGTCGTTACCCGCCTCCTTCAATCCAAGAAACGATTTACGCGAATGGCCGACGAGCCATCGCCCGCCACTCGCCCTAAGCTGCGCCGCGCCCTCGACCAACGCACGCGATTGCACCGCCGATTTACCAAAACCGATGCCGGGATCGAAAATCAGCCGCTCCGGCGCAATGCCATGATCACCCGCGCGCGTGATGGCTTCTTTTTTCCAGCGCAAAATTTCCGCCACCACATCGCAATCCGGCGGCAGCACCTGCGACGGATCGGCGGGAATGCTGAGCGCATGCATCACCACAATATCGCAGTTATGCGCCTCGAGCGTTTCGAGCATCGCCACCTCGCGCAAGCCGCCCACATCATTGATGATGTCGATACCCATGCCGAGCGCGCGCTCCGCCGTTTCCGCATGGCGTGTATCGACGCTGAGCCGCACGCGCATGCGCCACGGTTGATCGATAATGCCGCTGAGCACGGGCTCAAGCCGCGCCCATTCTTCCTCCGCGCTTAACACCGTCGCACCGGGTCGCGTCGATTCCCCGCCAAGATCGAGAATATCCGCACCCTCGTTCAGCAACCGCTCAGCGTGCAAAACCGCATCGCCCGCAAGCTTCCCATCGCCCGAAAACGAATCCGGCGTCACATTGACGATGCCCATGAGCGCCGGGCGGTTCATGCGGGCAGCTCGCTCAGCATTTCCGCCGCCGTTTTGCCCAGTACCGGGTGCTTCCATTCCGGCGCGATCTCGCAAAGCGGCGCGAGCACGAACCGCCGCGTATCCATCTGCGCATGCGGCAGCGTGAGGAAATCCTCGACCATCAGCACATCGTCATACGCCAGAATATCGATGTCGATTTCGCGCGGCGCCCAGCGCGACGCAGGCTTGCGGCCCAAATCCGCCTCGATATGTTTGATGCAGGCGAGCAACTCGCGCGGGCCCAAATGCGTTTCTACGCGCAGCACCTGATTGAGATAGGGAATATTCCACTCCGCGGGCGCACCCTCCGGCACCAGCGCTGGCGTTTCATGAATGCTCGACGCTTTCACCACCGCCACGTCGAACATTTCGAGCACAATGCGCGCCTGCGCGAGGTAATCCTCACGGTTGCCGAGATTACTGCCAAGCGAGAGCAGGATCATCGCACGCCCCTAACTGTTGGTTGCCACCGTCGCGCCCGGTTCGAGGTCGCAATGGATGAAGCTCGCGCCGCCTGTGAGGCCCGGCACGGGTGCGGCGATTTTGTTGAGGCGCAGCCACAGTTTGATGCCCGTGCCACCGCGGCGGTCAAGCTCCGCGCGCACTTCGCGAAACAGCACTGCGCCCATATATTCGATCAGTTTGAACTCGTTTTGCGCGATGTAATCGGTGATGACTTTGCATACCTGGCCGTAATCGATAAAATCCGCCTCATCGTTGCTGGAAGCGGCCGGAGCCTGCGGAAAATAAAGCCGAAAACACACTTCCACCGGCTGCGGTTTCGCGCGCTCGCCCGTGTAAAAACCAAGCTGCGCCGAGGCTTGCAGGCGGCTGACGGCGATCATATGGGCATAATGGGGCATGGGCTTCTCCGCGGCGGAACAGAATTTTCCTAGTGTCATGGCCGAAAATTGGGGCTAAAGCAAGCCCATGCAAGCAGGCAGCATCACATGTTTGAACGGCGTTTTCATGCCAGCCGAGGCCGCGACGGTGCCCGTGAGCGACCGTGGCTTTCGCTTTGGCGACGGCGTGTTTGAAACCATGCGCCTCGAAAACGGTGTGCCCTATCAGTTTGAAGCGCACCTCACCCGCATGAATGCTGGGCTTGCCGCACTGCACATCACCCCGCCCGAGGTCGATTGGCATTCCATCGCGCGCGCGCTCATCGCCCGCAATCATGCCACTTCCGGCACGCTGCGCCTCGCTGTGTCGCGCGGAAGCGGCAGCCGCGGTTATGTGCCGAATGCCGACATCGCCACGCATTGGGTCATGGAATATATGCCAGCCGTCGCGCTGCCGGAAAGCCCTTACAAACTCTGGCTGAGCACGATCACCCGCCCGCCGCTATCGAGCCTGCCCGCGAATTACAAGCTCGCCCACGGCATCGGCAGCACGCTGGCGCTTCTCGAAGCACGCGAACAGCACTGCGACGAAGCGCTGCTGCTGACGAGCGACGGCGCGATCAGCGAAGCCGCTGCGGCGAATATTTTCTGGATCGCTAGCGGCGAAATTTTCACGCCCGCGCTCCTCACTAGCTGTCTTGCTGGCACCACACGCACAGCGATTATGCGCCTTGCAAAGGTGCAAGAAGTGGTGACAGATATCAGCACACTTCACGATGCCGAAGCCGTGTTCCTCACCAACGTTCGCCTTGGCATTTGGCCGGTGGCGCAGCTTTTTTCGGCGTCACCATTGCAGGATAAAAATCCGCCTACTTCTTACAATATTATCCACCCGCTACTCGTCGCGCTCCAGCAAAAACTCGAAGAAGACCGCGCGTCATACATCGCCGCCCACCAGGCTACATGGACCACGCAATGAGCTGGCGCAAGCTGCAAGATTTGCCGTGGGCCTCGCCGCTCGATGTCGCCGCGCGCTTCGCCGGGCGTGATATAGCGCTGCTCTATTCCGGCCTGCGCGAAAAATTCAGTGGCCGTTTCAGCTACCTGCTAACCGACCCACTCGAAGAAATTTCGGGCGATAATTGGGGCCAACTGCCCACCCTCCCCGCCTCCGGTGAGGCGCTGCCACTCTGGATCGGCTATCTTGGTTACGGCATGCGCGAGGAGCAAAAGCGCGCCGTACCAAGCCCCATCTCCCTGCCCGATTTTCGTCTCGTGCGTTACGCGACGCTGCATCGTTTCGATCATGAAAGTGAAACGGTAGAAATTTTTACGCAAAGCGACGCGCTAGAGCAATCAACAGAAAATCCCTCAAAAAATATCCCGATTTCCGTTGCAGCGCTGCATTCCACCCTCACCAAAACGCAATACCAATCCATCGTTGCCGACACCATCGAACAAATCCGTGCTGGGAATTTTTATCAAGCGAATATCACCCGAAAATTCTACGGTGAATTCGCCGAAACGCCCGATAGCTGGCAGCTTTTCGCAAAGCTCGCCGAGGCCAGCCCCGCGCCCTACAGCGCCTATATCGCGCATGGCGGCACGGCGATTTTATCCTCCAGCCCCGAATGTTTCTTGAGCATCGACGCCAGCGGAACAATGACCACCCGCCCGATCAAAGGCTCCGCGCGGCGCAGCGAGGATGAAACCACGGATGCCAATATCTGCGCACAACTGCAAAGCAGCGCCAAAAACCACGCAGAAAATTTGATGATCGTCGATCTCATGCGCAACGATTTATCGCGCGTGAGCGAGCCCGGCAGCGTCGAAGTCATGGAACAATCCGCGCTCTATTCCTACCGCACGATTCACCACCTCATTTCCACCATCCGCGCCCAAAAACGCCGGGGCATTTCAGCCTATGACGCCGTGCGCGCCTGCTTCCCCGCAGGCTCCATGACCGGTGCGCCCAAGCGCGCGGCCATCGACTGGTGCAGCACTGTCGAACCCATGGAGCGCGGCGTTTATAGCGGCGCTATCGGCTGGTTCGGCGCGGGGGAAACATGCGATTTATCCGTCACCATCCGCACGCTGATCCTCGATGGCAACCGCTTCGAATTCCAGGTCGGCGGTGGCATCGTTGCCGATTCCACACCTGAGGAAGAATGGCGCGAAACCATCGCCAAAGCGCGGGGCATCCTCGCCGCGTTGGGGTTGAGCGAGAGTGATTTGGAGAAGCTCTAAGCCGCTTCCGCGCTCACGCCATCGAGCGCTTGCAACTGCATGATTTCTGCCGCGGCGATGTTGTACGCACCCGCAAGGCGAATCTTCACCACACCGCCCGGCACACTCACCTGCAGCTCCACTTTTGCGCCGCGCTCTTGCGGTTTGCCGAGCATTTCCTTGAAGCGTGGCAGCTCGCCTACCTCCTCGACCGTCACCGTCAACGATGACGCGCGCACGCCCTGCGCCGCCTGCTCCAACGGTTCGATGCGATTCACCAGCAGCCGCATGCCGCGGTCGCTGTAGCGCACATCGATATTCAGCAGCAGCGGCGTGCCCGTTTTCAGCATCGCGTGGTGCTGGTTGAGCAATTGCTCGTCGAACACGGCGACTTCATATTGCCCGTGCGCGTCCGACAAATTCAAGAATGCCGAGCGCCCGCGAGGGCCACTGCGCATTTTGCTAGCGGTGAGGATGCCTGCGAGTTTGATTTTTTGTTTATCCGCAAGCGGCTCGGAAAGCCGCGAAGAAGATGACACGCCGAGCTTTTTGAACACCGGCGCATAGGGCTCGAGCGGGTGCGCGGTGAGGTAAAACCCAATCGCGCCGCATTCATGGTTCAGCTTTTCGATCACTGGCCATTCCTCGATCGCTTTCAGCGCGCGGCGGTTCATTTTTTTCGATGCTTCGCCGCCGAACAGGCTCACCTGCGAACTCGTGCGTTCTTCCGTCGCGTTCTGCGCGGAGGCGATCAGCATGTCGAGCGATTCGATGAGTTGGTGGCGGTTCGGCACGAGGCTGTCGAACACGCCCGCCATGATGAGGAATTCCATCTGCCGCCGGTTCATCACGCTGGCATCGACGCGGTTAGCGAAATCATAAATGTCTGCAAACGGGCCGTTGGCCTCGCGCTCCGCGACAATCGCCCCCATCGCCCCGGCACCGACATTCTTGATGGCGCACAGCGCATAACGCACGGCGGAAGGCTCGCCCGCGCGCTTTTCCACGCTGAATTGCACCTGCGATTTGTTGATATCGGGTGGCAAAATCGCGATGCCGAATTTCGCCGCTTCCGCCACGAACTGGCTGAGCTTATCGGTCGAGCCCGCTTCGTAGGTCATCGACGCGGCCATGAATTCGACCGGATAATTCGCCTTGAGATACGCGGTTTGGTAAGCAATCACCGCATAAGCCGCCGCGTGCGATTTATTGAAACCATAGCCCGCGAATTTCGCGACAAGGTCGAAAATATTGCTCGCCTGCGCTTTGGGCACTTGGTTCTTCGTCGCGCCCTCGACGAACATGGTGCGCTGCGCATCCATCTCCGCCTTGATCTTTTTTCCCATCGCGCGGCGCAGCAAATCCGCGCCTCCCAGCGTGTAGCCGGAAAGCACCTGCGCAATTTTTTGCACCTGTTCCTGATAGATGATGACGCCGTACGTTTCCTTCAGCACCGGCTCGAGCAGCGGGTGCAAATAATCCGCGCGGCTGCGCCCGTGCTTCACGTCGATATAGGTCGGGATGTTGTCCATCGGCCCCGGTCGGTAGAGCGCGCCGAGCGCAATGAGGTCTTCGATGCAGTCGGGGCGCAAGCTTTTCAGCGATTCGCGCATGCCCGCGGACTCGAACTGGAACACGCCGAGCGTGTCGCCGCGTGTCAGCATCGCGTAGGTTTTTTTGTCGCCTTCGGGCAGTTTCAGCAGGTCGATGGTGACGCCCGTTTCACCGATGAAATCAACCGCGCGCTTGAGGATCGAAAGCGTGCGAAGCCCGAGGAAATCGAACTTCACGAGGCCCGCGGCTTCCGCCCATTTCATCGAATATTGCACGACGAGCATGTCGGATTTCGGGTCGCGATACATCGGCACCAGTTCGGACAGCGGCCGGTCGCCGATCACCACGCCCGCAGCATGCGTCGATGCATGGCGGTAGAGCCCTTCGAGTTTGATCGCCAGTTCCGCGAGATGCGCCGCGCTGTCATCCTCCTCCACCGCCTGCTTCAGCAGCGGCTCCTGCTCCAGCGCCTCTTTCAGCGTGACGGGCGCAGCGGGATTGTTCGGCACCAACTTACAAATGCGATCCACCTGCGAATACGGCATTTGCAGCACACGCCCCACATCGCGCAGCACCGCGCGCGCCTGCAATTTCCCGAACGTGATGATGGCCGCGACTTTATCGTCGCCATATTTTTCACGCACATATTGGATCACATGTTCGCGCCCGTCCTGGCAGAAATCGATATCGAAATCCGGCATCGACACGCGCTCGGGGTTGAGGAAACGCTCGAACAGTAGCCCGTAGCGCAACGGGTCCAAATCGGTGATGAGCAACACCCACGCGACGATGGAACCCGCACCCGAGCCACGGCCCGGGCCGACCGGGATGCCTTGTTCCTTCGCCCATGAAATGAAGTCCGAAACGATGAGGAAATAGCCCGGGAATTTCATGGTGATGATGACATCCAGCTCGAATTCCAGCCGCTCGCGGTAAGGCTTAGCGATAGCTTCGCGCTCGGCTTCATCCATGCTTTCGGTGAACACCAATTTTTCTAGCCGTGCCTGCAGTCCCGCACGCGCACGCACGGCCAGCGCATCGGACTCGCTAAGCACGTTTCCGGCCTCGTCCTTCATCGCAAAACCGGGCAAAATCGGCGAGCGCGAGGGCGCCCAGACATGGCAGCGCTGCGCAATATGCACCGTGTTTTCGAGCGCCTCGGGGATGTCGCGGAACAGCAATTTCATTTCCTTCGCGGATTTGAAACGGTGCTCCGCATTCATTTTCGGGCGCTCGCTTTCGGTGACATAGCGCCCATCCGCGACGCAGAGCAGCGCGTCATGCGCCTCGTTCATTTTCGCGTCGGTGAAGTAGATATTATTCGTCGCAACGAGCGGGATATTGTGCTTCAGCGCCGCTTCGATCTGCGCCCGCTCGATTTGTTTTTCCTCGTGCAGCTGGTGGCGCATCAGCTCGATATAGAGCCGGTCACCGAACATTTCGCGTAAATGCAGCAGCAGTTTTTCTGCATCGTTCGTGCGGTTAGCGAGGTGCATTTTGCCGAATCCGCCATATACGCCGCCGGTGAGCGCGATCAGCCCGTTAGAATGCTGGCCAACCGTCGCATAATCGAGCAGCGGTGCGTTGCCGTTCGCGGGTGCGGTGTAGGCCTTGCTCGCGAGTTGCAGTAAATTCGCGTAACCCGTTTCATCCTTGGCATAGACCAGCAACTGGTCCGGCTGCGCGCGATTATTGCCGTGATTCTCCTGACCGAACGGCACCAGCGACAGCGTGATGCCGAGGATGGGCTGGATGCCCTCCTTCACCGCATATTCCGAAAATTCCAGCGAGCCGAACAGATTGTCGTGATCGACCAGCCCCAGCGCCGGCATGTTTTCGGCCCTTGCGAGCGATACCAGTTTCGGGATTTTGATCGCGCCTTTCAGCAGCGAATAGGCGCTATGCGCGCGCAGGTGAATGAAGCCCGCGCTCATGCGCCCGCCGCCACGAGCTTGCCGTCGCGCAGCGTCACCGCGCGCGTCAGGCGTTTGGCGAGTGCCATATTGTGGGTCGCAATCAGCGCCGCAACACCCTCCTCGCGCGCGATTTCGAGCAGCAATTCCGTCACGGATTCACTCGTATGCGGGTCGAGGTTGCCCGTCGGTTCATCCGCGAGGATCAGCTGCGGTTTGTTGGCGAGCGCCCGCGCAATCGCCACGCGCTGCTGCTCCCCGCCGGAAAGCTGCGCGAGCAAATGCTTGATGCGCTCAGCGAGGCCCAGCCGCGCGAGCAGCACTTGCGCGCGTTCCCTCGCTGCCGCCATTTTCACACCCGCGATGAGTTGCGGCATCATCACATTTTCTTCTGCCGTGAGTTCCGGCAGCAAATTATGGAACTGGTAAATGAAACCGATATGGCGGTTGCGCAGTTGCGTGCGTACCGTGTCATTCGCCGTGGTCGCATCCGTGCCTGCGATGGTGATCGTGCCGCCTTGCGGGCTGTCGAGCAGGCCCGCGATGTGCAGCAGCGTCGATTTTCCGGAGCCGGACGGGCCGATGAGCGCCACGAGTTCGCCCGCATCGAGTGTGAGGTCCGCCCCGCGCAGCACCTCAAGCGCACCGGATTCGCTGGCATACGTACGGGTGATAGCGGAGAGTTGGAGGACATTACTCATAGCGCAGCGCCTCCGCGGGATCGAGGCTGGCTGCGCGTTTTGCCGGGTAAATCGTCGCAAGGAAGGACAGCAGCAGCGACAGCAGCACGATGGTCATCACTTCTTCGGGATCGGTTTTCGTCGGCAGCGTCGAGAGGAAATAAATATTTTCGACAAGGATTTCCTGCCCCATGATGCGCTCGATGAGATGATGCAGCGGCTCGAGATACGCTGCCAGCACCAGCCCAAGCAACACGCCCGCGAGCGTGCCCACCGCGCCGATCCACGTGCCCGCGGCGATGAAAATTTTCATCACGCTCAGGCGACTCGCGCCCATGGTGCGCAGCACCGCGATGTCGCGCCCCTTTTCTTTCACCAGCATCACGAGGCTGCTGATAATGTTAAATGCCGCGACGAGGATAATCAGCGCGAGGATGATAACCATGACATTGCGTTGCACTTTCAGCGCCGCGAAAATGCTGGCGTTGGTCTGCTGCCAATCATACACGCGCGCGACGGGACCGAGCCGATGGCGCAAATCCTGCGCGATAGCGGACGCGGCGTTCACGTCATGCACCATCACTTCAAGGTTGCTGATGGCGGGCGTGCAGCGCGCGCCGGGCGGCAAATTCGCGCGGTCGGGCTCGGCTGGCGGCGGAGCGTCGGGCGTCATCGGCGCGCAATCCGCCGTGGTCGGCGTCAGCAGGAAATAATTCTGCGCCTCGGCAAACGGCATGAGAATGAGGCCGGAATCGAACTCATGCATGCCGAGTTTCATTGTGCCGACGACAAGGTAGCTTTTCATGCGCGGAATGAACCCCGCGATGGTGGCGCGGCCCTGCGGCGAAATCAGCGTGACCGAATCGCCGATGGTGACGCCGAGATTTTGCGCCAGGCGCTCGCCGAGCACGATGCCCTGCCCGTCACGCAAGCCGTCAAGCGCGCCGGGGCTGAGATGGTCCGCGATGAGTTTGCGCGCCTGCAATGCCTCGTACGGTTCGGCCATCGCCTGCGCGCCAATCGCCACACCGCGATTCGTCACCATCACCTGCCCGCTGACTTTCGGCACGACGCTCGCAATACCCGGCAGCGTGGCGATTTGCGCCATCGCGTCCTGATAATCGGTGAAGGCGCGCGCCTGGCTGTAAATCGTGATGTGGCCGTCGATGCCGATGAAGCGGCTCGTCATCTCGTCGCGCACGCCGTTCATCAGCGAGGTGACGAGGATCAGCGTTGCAACCCCGAGCGTGATGCCGATGATGGCGAACCACGTGGTGATGGAAATAAACCCCCGCCGCGCACGCAAATAGCGCCGGGCGAGCAGGCGTTCGACTGGGGTGAGGATCATGGCGACAACCTCACCACAGCGTCATTGCGAGCGAAGCGCGGCAATCCAGTTCTTTTAAAAACAGCACAAGAGAGCATCAGTGGCGAAGACTCGCCACGCTGGATTGCCGCGGCCTGAAGGCCTCGCAATGACGGAGCTTGTTGCGCTGGCAATGCTCGCATCAAACAGCCACCTTCGCCCGATAATTCCCTACCACCTTCGCCACCGCTTCCGCCAGCGGCAACTCCAGCTTCTCACCCGTACGGCGGTATTTCACCTCGATGGTGCCAGCCGCCGCACCTTTCGGGCCGACCGTGAGCTGCCACGGCAGGCCGATCAAATCCATGCTCGCGAATTTCTCGCCGCCGCGCTTGTCGGTATCGTCGTAAAGCGGGTCGAGGCCAGCAACTTTCAAGCCCGCATAAAGCTGCTCGCACAGCGCATCGCACACCGCGTCGCCGCTGCGCATATTGATGATGCCGGCATCGAACGGCGCGACCTGCTCCGGCCAGATAATGCCGTTCGCATCGTGGTTCGCCTCGATGATCGCCCCGATGAGCCGCGACACACCGATGCCGTAACAACCCATTTCCGGCGTAATTTCGCCTTCCGGCCCGGTGACGGTAACGCCCATCGCCTTGGAATATTTATTGCCGAGGAAGAACACCTGCCCCACCTCGATGCCGCGCGCGGTGCGCAGTTGCTCCGGCGGAAGCGGGCATTCGGCAGGCACGTGCAATTCATCCGCCGCGGAATAAAGCTTGCGCTTTTCCTCGCTGCTCATGGTCACTTTGCCGGTGCGCACGTCATCGAGCTTCGCGTCGTAATAGATCGCGCTTTCGCCCGTTTCGGCGACGACATGGAACTCGTGGGATAAATCCCCCCCGATCGCGCCGGTATCCGCCTTCACGGCCACGGCGGTCAGGCCCATGCGGGTGAAAATCCGGTCATACACGTCGTACATTTTGGCATATTCGCGCTTTGCATCCTCGATATCCGTGTGGAAGCTGTACGCATCCTTCATCAGGAATTCGCGGCCACGCATCACGCCGAAACGCGGGCGCACTTCGTCGCGGAATTTCCACTGGATCTGGTACAAATTCACCGGCAATTGCTTGTAGCTTTTCACGTAGCCGCGAAACACATCGACGATCATTTCCTCGTTGGTCGGGCTGTAGAGCAATTCGCGGTCCGCGCGGTCCTTGAAGCGCAGCATTTCCTTGCCGAGCGCGTCGTAGCGGCCGGATTCTTTCCAGAGGTCGGTCGGTTGCAGTGTCGGCATCAGCAGCGGAATGCAGCCGGCTTTCTGCAACTCCTCGTTGATGATATTTTGCAATAAATTCAGCACGCGCAAACCCAGCGGCAGCCACGTATACAGCCCCGCCGCCTGCTGGCGAATCATGCCCGCGCGCAGCATGGTACGGTGGGAAACGATCTGGGCTTCTTTCGGGTCTTCCTTGAGCAGCGGAAGAAAATACTGGCTGAGGCGCATTGGAACTCCATGGATGAACGGGAGGCCACTATGGCGCGAACGGCGCAAATTGCAAAGGCTTTGCGCGTGTTTATCGACAGGATTTCCGCGCTACTGCCACGGCAATTTTGCCGTCGGTTTCGCCGCCGTCACCGCGTGCCGTCCGGCTTGCCAATCGGTCGGTGAATTCCAGCCGCGCGCGTCCATGCACGGGGCGATGATGCGCATGCGCAACGCGTCAAGCTCCGCGTTGTGGCGATAATCCGGCGGCACGTCGATCACCGGCGGCGGGCCGATATAGCGGCCGCCATAGCTGAATCCGCCGCCCATGGTTGGCTCGAAATGGCCGTAATCGTAGAGTGTCGGCGGGTAGGTCACATCCGCCTGCGCCGAGCAAAAGCGAGCATCGGCGGTGAACAGCGCGTCCTGCTGCTGGTAATAGCCGACGCATTTCGCGTATTCCGGTGTGCCGCTGACACCGAATTTGCTGCAATACTGGATCTCCGGCGGGGTGCAGGCGCTGAGCGCGGCGAGCATCAGGCCACTAAGGATATAAACAGCGATTGAATTATTTTTTATCATCACAATCACCTGATTTTACTTCGCTATTGGAAATTGGCTTGCCGTTCAGCAAAGCATCGCCATCGCGGGTGATGGTCAATTTTCCTTCGTTGATGAAGCTTTGCGACAGATCGACATTATGGGCGCTGGCAGCACTCGCCGCGCCGTTCGCAGCATTCTGCGCGGCATTCGTGCGCGCCGCACGGTCGATGTAATTCTGGCTCGGGATGGCGAGCGGAATCTCCATCTTGTCCGTATTCACCATCGTGTTCGGGCCGTTGAGGTCGGCGGATTTAACCGCTTTATCGCCAACACCGCGCCCATCCACCGCCGCAACATCCGCACTGGGCTTGTACTTCACGCTATCGCCGCATGGGCTGCCTGCATGATACAGCGTGTCGCCCGCATGGTAGAGCGTGTCCTCGGCGCGTGCGTCCGTCGTCACGAAATAGATCAGGATCGTGGGCAGCAATGCAATGGCGGTCGCCCAGAGGCATTTTTTCTTCAGCATCGGCTTCGCGGGGGCGGAGGGTGCATGGCCGGGGCCGGGCTCAGCGGGCGGGTTCGCGCCGATGGGCAGCAGCATGAACAGCACGAGCCACCAGCAGACGGAGTACGCGACGATGAATTGGGCAATGGTCATGGGTTCCCGGCAATTGCTGAATTTCTTAAAGGCGGACCCCGTCATAAAGACGGGGTGACAAGCTACGGGGTATGTCTACGCAGAAGCCTCCCCACAGGCCGTCACCCCGTGTTTACCACGGGGTCCGTCTTTCTTAGCAGTTTTCATGCCTCGGCGGCAATCCCGGAAAAAACGCATAAAAAAAGGCCCGCCGGAGCGGGCCTTTCCGTATGAAGTTAAGAAGAACTACTTCTTCTTAGCAACTGCTTTTTTAGCAGCCGGCTTTTTCGCCGACTTTACAACTTTCGTAGCTGCTTTTTTAGCTACGGTCTTTTTAGCAGCAGGTTTTTTAGCCGCTTTTTTAGCAGCCGGTTTCTTAGCAACGGTTTTCTTTTTGGCAACAGCCATGGTAGTCCTCCAATAAAAAAGTTAACAACAAGGCTAATTACTCATATTCGACTTCACGTTGCTACGATTGATTGAACGAAAACATGTAAAGCAGAATATTTTTTTCGTAGTCGGATATTTTTGTTGCAGCGTTGCAACAAAGATTGCAGCGCAACAACCCCAACGTAACAAACAATGGTTACGATTTTGTTAAAGGCAAAAAAATAATTGCATCAAATGCGCGGAAATTTTTTCGCGTGAAAAAAATTCGTCGCAGTGCATTCGCATCACCAGAAAAATTTCGTACGCGATTTTTTCGCGCGCGATTTCGCGTTTCGTTTTCAGTTCAAATTATTTTTCGATGGATCCCGAAACAAGTTCGGGATGACGATGTGGCACGGGTGGTGCCCCAAGCTTCGTCATGCTGAACTCGTTTCAGCATCCATCAAAAAAAACTACTTCTGCTTCTTCAGCAATTCCGCGATGAGGAACGCAAGCTCCAGCGACTGCGATGCGTTGAGGCGCGGGTCGCAATGCGTGTGGTAGCGGTCGGAGAGATCGAGTTCGCTGATCGCCTGCGCACCGCCGAGGCATTCCGTCACGTCCTGCCCCGTCATCTCGAAATGCACGCCCGCGCCATGCGTGCCTTCCGCCTGGTGGATGGCGAAGAACTTGCGCACCTCGGCGAGGATGTCGGTGAATTTGCGCGTCTTGATGCCGCTCGGCGATTTGATCGTGTTGCCATGCATCGGGTCGCAGCTCCACACTACGTGGCGCCCCTCTTCTTTCAGCAAGCGCACGAGCGGTGGTAAGAACTTCTCCACCTTCTCCGCACCCATGCGCGAGATGAACGTGAGGCGACCCGCTTCGTTGTTCGGGTTCAGCGTGTCGCACAGGCGAATCAAATCGTCCGGCGTCATGCTCGGGCCGACTTTACAGCCGATAGGGTTCGCCACGCCACGCAAGAATTCCACATGCGCGTGGTCCGGGTTGCGCGTGCGATCGCCGATCCAGAGCATATGCGCGCTGCCGACAAAATATTCGCCCGTTGTTTTATCCTGCCGCGTCAGGCACGCGTCGTAATTCAGCAGCAGCGATTCGTGCGACGTATAGAACCGCGCTTCGGAAACTTCTTCCGCCGCGTCGAGGTTCAGGCCCGTCGCGTTCATGAACGCCAGACAATCATTGATGCGCTGCACGATCTCGTTGAAGTGGCGGCCTTGCGGCGAGCCGGAAACGAAATCCATGTTCCATTTCGCGACCCGCGGCAGCGCGGCGTAACCCGAGCGCGCGAGCGAGCGCAGGAAGTTCAGCGTCGCCGCCGATTGGTAATAGGCCGAAACCAGACGCTCCGGGTCCGGCACGCGCGCGGCTTCCTCGAACTCCATGCCGTTGACCATGTCGCCACGGTAGCTCGGCAGTTCGACGCCGTTTTGTTTTTCCATCCCGTCCGAACGCGGCTTGGCGAATTGCCCCGCGATGCGGCCAACCTTCACCACCGGCGAGCCCGCGCCATACATCAGCGCGATAGTCATCTGGATCAGCACGCGGAAGAAATTCTGTAAATTCGTTTCGTTGAACTCGGCGAAGCTCTCCGCGCAATCGCCGCCTTGCAGCAGGAAGGCATTGCCGCTCGCCGCTTGGCTCAATTCTTTTTTCAACTGGCGGATTTCGTCGAAGCTCACCAGCGGCGGCATGCCACCGAGGCTTTTTTCGACCGCACTCACCCGCGCCGCATCCGGATAGACCGGCTGCTGCATGATTTCTTTCGTCCGCCATGATTCGGGCGTCCAGAGGCTGGTGGTGGGCTGTTTTTTCATTTTTTCGATCGTCGCCATGGTTCTAATACTTGCGTTGCGGGCGGTTTAACCCTAGGAAATGTGCGAGTTATATAGGGATCAGGGGGCCAAATGTCCAGTAGCATCGACGCAGAGCATACCATCGCTTTCATGGGCGTGGAAGGGGCGAACGCCGATTTGGCCTGCCGCCAGAACTATCCGTATATGAGGACGTTAGCCTGCCAATCCTTCGAGGAGGCGTTCAAAGCGGTGGAAATGGCCCACGCGAAATACGCCATGATCCCGATCGAGAATTCGCAAGCGGGCCGCGTCGCCGAGATCCATAATTTGCTGCCGCGTACGAACCTGCACATCGTCGCCGAGCATATCCAGAAGATCGAGCATAACTTGTATGGTATTGCAGGAGCGAAGCTGGCGGATGTGACGGACGTCTACTCCCACCACCAAGGGCTGCTGCAATGCCGCAGCTTCATCACCGAGCATAAACTCACGACGCATATCCACGACAACACCGCCACCGCCGCGCGCGATGTCGCGCAGTGGAAGGATAAAGCCAAAGGCGCGATCTGCTCGAAGCTCGCGGGCGAACTCTACCAACTCAGCAACCTTGCTGAAAATATCCAGGATGCGGACGACAACGAAACCCTGTTCGTGGTGCTGAGCAACGACGCCGCCGACCCCGATCCGGCGCAGGGCCCTGTGCTCACCAGCCTGTTCTTCGTGCTGCGTAACTTGCCCGCCGCGCTCTATAAATCGCTCGGCGGCTTCGCGACGAACAACGTGAACATTATCAAGCTCGAAAGCTATATTCGCGCCGGGGCGAACAGCAGCGCGCAATTCTTCATGACGTTCGAGGGCCATCCCGGCGAGCGCCCGGTGCAGCTCGCGCTCGAGGAACTCGGCTTTTTCACGCAGAAAGTGAACGTGCTCGGCGTCTACCCAGCGGATAAATCACGCAGCAAATAAGCGCCAAATCGTCACGGAACTGTCACAATCTTCTGCTATGGTCGAACCATGAGCGAAGAAAAAACAGCCCTGCCGCCAACCGACAATGTCGAGCGCATCGAGAAATTGACGCCGCCGAAAGAGTCGCATCTGAGCACGATCCTGAACGGCATCGGCAACGGCGCGATGATCGGCACCATGCCGTTCGTGCTGCATTCGGCCGCGCGCAAAATCACCGGGCGGGAAGAAGTATTCGGCATCAGCCGTAAAGCGGCGGGCATCGTCGAAGCGTTCGCGATGGTGACGGGCTGCACTGTCGGCGCGGTGCTCGGCATGAACGAAGCGAAAAACCTGGATGCCTACCGCGCGGGCCTCAACAGCGAAATGGCGAAAACCCGCGCGCAGGTCGATGCGAACAACGCCGCGATCAAAAGCTGGACGGAAAAACAGCAGGAGCGGGTGGACGAAAAAACGCTGGGTGCGACGCATTTGGTTTAGCGGCCGCTACCTGCTCCGCCCTTTTTCGCTGGGATCGAACTGGGCAAGGATACGATCTTTTTGCCCAAGCGGCACAGCGCTTAATTGCCCATACATCCGGCACTCGATCTTCACGCCTAATGTTTCCGCCATTTCTCCCGCGATCATATCGGACACCGTTTGGTAATGCGTCTGCCCGACGAAGCGTGCATTCACTGCCGCGACAAATGCCTTCTCCGCCCGGTTCAAGGCTGGCAATTTCTGTGCTTCCGGGAATTTAGCGCCCCACAGCGCGACACTGCGCCCCATATAAATATCCGGTACCAGTTCGAAAATGAACCCTTGCGGTATGAGATCGCCGATACGGCTTTTGAGTTCCTGAAACGCTTTCTCCAGCGCCACGCTATCGACCGCCGTGTAAATAAAGCCGCAGGTTTTCAGCGCCAGGTTTTTCCCCTGAATCACTTGATTCTTGCACAGGTGCAATCGATGCGGCCTTTCCATATAGCACCTGTAGCAAGATTGTGTGACAGCTTGATGACGAAAAACAAAAAAGCCCGCGGGAATCACTCCGCGGGCTTTCTGTATTTATTGAAGCGAGATGGGCGAGCCAGCCATGAGCCAGCGAAGCTGCGTGAGGAATTGGTCAGTAGACCAATTCCTCACAAGCAATACTACGCTTCCTGCGCTTCGCCGCCTTGGCGCTTGCGACGCATCGACTTACCGGCCATTTCGTACTGGTCGGAAATGTCTTCGCCGGTCGCCTGATCGACCACTTTCATGCTGAGGCGCACTTTGCCACGGCCGTCGATCTCGAGAACTTTCACTTTCACCTTGTCGCCTTCGTTCACCACATCGGTGACGACATTGACGCGGTGGTCGGCCATTTCCGAGATATGCACGAGGCCGTCGAGCCCGCCGAGGAAGTTCACGAACGCGCCGAAATCGACGATGCGCACGACTTTCCCTTCGTAGATTTTCCCGATTTCCGGCGTCGCGGTGATGCCTTCGATCCAGTTCTTCGCCGACTCGGCCGCTTCGCCGGTGGTCGCGAAAATATTGATCGTGCCATCTTCACCGATGTCGATTTTGGTACCGGTGGTTTCGGTGATTTCGCGAATCACTTTCCCGCCGCTACCAATCACTTCACGGATTTTATCGACCGGGATTTTGATGGTGGTGATGCGCGGAGCCGTTGCCGCCATTTCCTGCGGTGCGGTCAGCGCTTTTGCCATTTCGCCGAGGATATGGATACGGCCTTTTTGCGCCTGCGCCAACGCCGTTTTCATGATCTCCTCGGTGATGCCCTGGATTTTGATGTCCATCTGCAGCGAGGTGATCCCGGCTTCGGTCCCGGCTACTTTGAAATCCATGTCGCCGAGATGGTCCTCGTCGCCCATGATGTCCGAAAGCACGGTGAAATCCTTGCCTTCGAGCACGAGGCCCATCGCGATGCCCGCGATCGGGCGCGTCAACGGCACACCTGCGTTCATCATCGAAAGGCTGGCGCCGCACACGGTCGCCATCGAGGACGAACCGTTCGATTCCGTGATCTCGGAAACGACGCGGATGGTGTACGGGAAGCCTTCTTTACCTGGCAGCATCGGGCGGCAGGCGCGCCAAGCGAGCTTGCCATGGCCTTGCTCGCGGCGCCCCGGCGGACGCAGCGGGCCAGCTTCACCCACCGAGTATGGGGGGAAGTTGTAATGCAGCATGAAATGCTCATCGTATTTGCCTTCGAGCGCGTCGATCATCTGCTCGTCCTGCGAGGTGCCGAGCGTGGTCACCACGATCGCCTGCGTCTCCCCGCGAGTGAACAGCGCCGAACCGTGCACGCGCGGCAGGATGCCGACTTCACAGGTGATCGGGCGGATCTGGTCGGGGTTACGGCCATCGATGCGGTGCTTGTCTTTCGCAATCGCCGAACGCACGATGTCTTGCTCGAGTTTCTTCAGCACACTGCCGACGACTTTCTCGGAATATTTGCCTTCTTCCGTGCCGACATAGGTTTCTTTCACGGCTTTTTTCGCTTCGTTGATGGCGTTCACGCGCTCTTGCTTCGCGGTGATTTTATACGCATCACGCAGCTTGCTCTCGGCGATGGCTTTCACGCCCGCTTTGAGGTCGGCCGGGTAATCCGGCGCGGTGAAGTCCCACGGCTCTTTTGCCGCTTCTTCCGCGAAGGCGATGATGAGGTCGAGCACCGGCTGGAAGCTTTTATGCGCAAACATCACGCCGTTGAGCATCTGCTCCTCGGAGAGTTCGTTCGCCTGGCTTTCCACCATCAGCACCGAGGTGCGCGTACCCGCGACCACGAGGTCGAGCACGCTGTCGGCTTCCTGCGATTTCATCGGGTTCAGCACGTATTGGCCGTCGATCATGCCGACTTTCGCCGCGCCGACCGGGCCCATGAACGGCACGCCTGCAAGGGTGAGTGCAGCGGATGCACCGATGAGGGCCGGAATGTCCGAATCGTTCTCGAGGTCATGGCTCATCACGGTGCACACGACTTGCACTTCGTTGTAGAAACCTTCCGCGAACATCGGGCGGATCGGGCGGTCGATGAGACGGCTAACGAGGATTTCTTTTTCGCTCTGGCGGCCTTCGCGTTTGAAGAAGCCACCCGGGATTTTGCCCGCAGCGTAGGTTTTTTCGATATAGTTGACGGTGAGCGGGAAGAAGTCGATATCCGGCTTCGGCGCTTTCGCAGCAGTCACGGCGCAGAGTACGACGGTTTCGCCGTAGGTCACGAGCACCGCCCCATCCGCTTGGCGCGCAATGCGGCCGGTTTCGAGCGTGAGCGGGCGACCGCCCCATTCCATCGTTTTTTTGGTGATTGTAAACATAGTCATTCCTTTTCTTTTCCCCCATCCCTCAGCGTCATTCCCTATGAATGAAGCGACCGCAAAACATAATTTCGTTTCTATCTTCCGCGATTCCATCAGGCGGGAGCCTGTGTGTGCGTCTTTGTCAGCAGCCACCCGCTACGCACTAAGGCGAGCGCCACTTAGTCAAAAGGGCGACACTGTTGCCAGTGCCGCCCTGATATTACTTACGGATACCGAGCTTCGCGATCAGTGCGCTGTAGCGTTTGGTATCTTTTTTCTTGAGGTAGTCGAGCAAACGGCGGCGCGTCGATACCATTTTGAGCAGGCCGCGGCGCGAATGGTGGTCTTTCGCGTGGGTTTTGAAATGCTCGGTGAGGTTCGCGATGCGCTCGCTCAGGATCGCGATTTGCACTTCCGGCGAACCGGTGTCGTTTTTCGCAGTGGCGTTGCCTTTGATGACTTCGGTCTTGCGTTCAGCGGTAATGGTCATGGTTCTTCTTCCTTCGACATCGGGTGGATATTGAGCAACCGCACGGAAATCACCTGATTCCCTTCCACTTTCACCAATCCCACCAGTTCGCCCTGATGCAGCGCCGCGAGTAACGGCGTATCCGGGTGATGATGCGCCAGCGTAACGCGCTGGCCGTGGCGAAGTGTTGCGACTTGCCCACCGTCCAGTGCCAGTGCCGGGATGTCGTCCAGCGCGGCGTGAAGCGGTGTCACGATTGCGGATAGCTCCCCAATCGGTGGGGCCTTATGGACTGATTCAGCGAGAAAATCCAGCGAAATCGCGTCAGCGTCGGTAAATGGCCCGACCGCGGCCCGGTGCAACCGCGAAATATAACCCTCCGACCCGCATTTTTGCGCAATATCCCGCCCAAGGCTGCGGATATAGGTGCCTTTGCTGACCTGGGCGCGGAAATGGGCGGTTACAGGCACTTGCATCATAATAGATGATTGATTTTTATTCACTAACGGCGCCACGGGCGAGCCCTCTCCCCTTGCGGGAGAGGGTTGGGTGAGGGGTTGGAGCAATGCTGCCCGCACCCTTTCAACAACTCCCTCTACATTCTCGAAAACATCATGATTCCAAAACCGAAGCACTTTAAAACCCTGTGACTCCAGATAAGCCGTGCGCAGCGCATCCTTCACCACGTTCACCGTATGTTGCCCGCCATCCAGTTCAATCACCAGTCCCTGCTCCAAGCAGACAAAATCTGCGATGTAATGATCTATCGGATGCTGACGGCGGAACTTGTACCCATCGAGGCGGCGCGAGCGCAGTATATTCCAAAGCTTGGTTTCTGCCTCCGTCGAATGCGTTCGCAAATCCTGCGCATGGCTCTGGATCTGTTCTTGGTAGGGTGGCGGCATGTACGCACGGGGTTTTACCGCCCCCTCACCCAACCCTCTCCCGCAAGGGGAGAGGGCTTCCCGCCCCTCACCGTTGTTGCCTAATTTTCTATCGCCGGGATTTTCTTGCGCCCCACCAAATCCTAAAAACTCCAGCGCATAAATCGTCACCGCCCGTGGCGCGAGCACCACTTCTTCCCCCGCACGCGCCATGTCATAAGCCCGCTTGCCTGCGACTTTGAGGGCAGAATAGATCGGTGGCAACTGCATGATCTCGCCAGTGAATTCGGGAAGCACGGCGCGGATTTGCGCTTCGGTCGGGATTGTTTCCGAAGTCGCGACCACCTCGCCTTCCGCATCGTCGGTGCTGCGCCGCTCGCCGAAAGTCACGGAAAATTCGTAAATCTTTTTCGCATCCATCAGCAAATTGACGCATTTCGTGCCCTCGCCGAGCGCGAGCGGCAGCACGCCGGTCGCCAGCGGGTCGAGCGTGCCCGCATGGCCGATTTTTTGAGGCTTGAGCAGCCATTTCACCTTGTTCACCGCATCGGCGGAGGTGAGATGGAGCGGCTTGTTCAGGTTAATCCAACCGTTGATGGCGTGGCGCGGTTGTTTCATGGGCCAAAAAGCGAGCCGCTATACAGCACCCAGACATTGATCGCGATGCCGAGCAGGATACAAACCAGATGCGCGATCGCCATATTACCCGTGAACACCGCCCCCTCGCTGCCGCTGCGCACCACGCAGAACAGCGCGTAAAGCGGCACGACCATCAGCATGTAGGAAAGCAGCCCCGAGCCATGGAACATCCAGCTCGGCCGCGGATGGGGCGGCAGGCCCTGCAGCCCGTTTTCCCGATAATGCGTGAGCACGATGTCGATGCCGATGGGGATGAACAGGATCGGCACTTCGAGCAGCAGCAGCAAGCCAACGAAGCGCGCGAAATATCCCAACACCAGCATCACGGCCGCTCCGCCACGTCATCAGCGGGTTTCGACACATCCGCCTTCACCCGCTCGGAATTCAGCAGCATATTGATGCGGTTGGCTTCCTCGAACGAGGTATCCAGCTTGAAGCTGATGCGCGGCGAAGTGCGCAGGATGATTTTGCGGCTGACGAGCCCACGCAAACGCGGCGCGTTTTCTTTCAGCGCCTGCATCACCACTTCCTTGTTCCCACCCGCGAGCGGCATGACGTAGGCTGTCGCGTTCTTGAGGTCCGGGCTGATGCGCACTTCCGACACCGTGATCGACGCGCTATCGAGCACCGGATGGTGCGTTTCGCCATGCGCAAAAATCAGCGCGAGGGCGGAGCGGATTTCCTCGCCGACCCGGAGTTGCCGCTGGCTCGGCGCGCGTTTGCTTTGTTCCACTATCCCCTCCTCGTCATGGCGAGGCCCTTTGAGGGCCGCGGCAATCCATCTACTTTTTCTTTTCCGCTTACTTCTCTTTTCACATCCTCAAGATGGATTGCTTCGCTCTATGCTCGCAATGACGCCGGTGGAACATGCATGCCCCAACCACCATCTTTTATGCGTTCGATTTTTCTTCCGTCTTCGCTTCCACCGTACGTGCAACGGCCTGGATCTCGAAACACTCGATCATATCGCCCGCGCGAATGTCCTCGTAATTCTCGAACGCCATCCCGCACTCGAAGCCCGCTTTCACTTCCTTCACTTCGTCCTTGAAGCGCTTGAGCGTTTTCAGCGTGCCTTCGTGGATCACCACGTTCTCGCGCAGCAGGCGCACTTTGCAGCCGCGCTTGATGACGCCGTCCGTGACCATACAGCCCGCCACTTTGCCCGCTTTGGTGATGTTGAACACTTCGCGGATTTCGGCGTAACCGATGAAGTCCTCGCGCAGTTCCGGCGAGAGCAGGCCCGACAGCGCCGCTTTGATATCATCGATCACGTTATAGATGATCGAATAATAACGAATATCGACCTTCTGTGCCGCCGCCAATTCCTTCGCTTTCGGCGTCGGCCGCACGTTGAAGGCAATGACCATCGCACCCGTCGCCTGTGCCAGCGATACATCCGACTCGCTGATCGCGCCAACGCCCGAATGGATGACGCGGACTTTCACTTCGTCCCCGTTGAATTTCTGGATAGAGCCGACAATCGCTTCCGCCGAGCCATGCACGTCTGATTTCACGATGACCGCGAATTCGCGCGCGTTGGTTTTGCCCGCAATCGCGAACAACTGGTCCACCGATTTGGCGCTCGCCATCGACACGCGCTTTTTCTCTTTTTCGCGGCGGTATTGCGTAATATCGCGCGCATGTTTTTCGTTTTCGACGACCGCGAATTCATCGCCCGCTTCCGGCGGTGCATCGAGACCGAGCACTTCGACCGGCACGCTCGGGCCAGCGGTTTCGATTTCCGCGCCCTTGTCGTTCACCAGCGCGCGCACGCGGCCATACGATCCGCCCGCGACGATAAGATCGCCGACATTCAGCGTGCCCGCCTGCACCAGCAACGTCGCCACGGCGCCGCGACCGCGATCCACCCGCGACTCGATGACCGAACCCGCCGCTTTGCGGTTAGCGTTCGCTTTTAGCTCCATCACTTCCGCTTGCAGCAAAATGCCCTCGAGCAATTTATCGAGGTTGAGTTTTTCCTTCGCCGAAACTTCGACCACCATCGTATCGCCGCCGAATTCCTCGGGAATCAGCCCGTGGCCCATCAGCTCCGTTTTCACACGGCTCGAATCCGCGCCCGGCTTGTCGATTTTATTCACCGCGACGATGATCGGCACGCCCGCGGCTTTCGAGTGGTTGATCGCCTCGATCGTCTGCGGCATGATGCCGTCATCCGCCGCCACGACGAGCACCACGATATCCGTCACTTTCGCTCCGCGCTGGCGCATGGCCGTGAACGCTTCGTGGCCCGGCGTATCGAGGAAG
>OUNJ010000161.1_pt2 | contig 31820 bp, 33 predicted proteins | sample 1755361 | NCBI WGS metagenome assembly OUNJ01 (sample SAMEA3914825, study PRJEB12502) | metagenome | biome: forest; material: soil | place: USA | collected 2012-03-12 | depth 0.1 m
GCCATGTTCACCATGATGAACGCCGCGCGGCTGGCCGTCGGCTTCGAAGGTGTCGGCCTGGCCGATGCGGCGTGGCAAAAGGCGCAGGCCTACGCGCTGGAGCGGCGGCAAGGACGATCACCGATCACCGGCCAGGACAGCGCTTTCATTTATGACCACCCCGATGTGCGGCTGATGCTGGCCCTGATGAAGGCCAAGGGGGAAGCGGCGCGGGCCATCTGCCTGGCGACGGCGGCGGCGATCGATGCGGCTCATGGCGCGGATACGGATACTGCCGCGCAGGCCAAGCGAAGGGAAGATTTCCTCGTTCCCATCGCCAAGGCGTGGTCGACCCAGGCCGCATGCGATGCGGCTTCCCTGGGGGTGCAGGTTCACGGCGGCATGGGCTTCATCGAGGAAACCGGCGCGGCGCAATATTATCGCGACGCCCGCATCGCACCGATCTACGAAGGTACCAATGGTATCCAGGCCGCCGATCTGGTCGGACGCAAACTGGGCGGCGACGGGCTGGCCGCCCGGGAGCTGGCGGCCGATATCGAACAGTTCCTGAAGATTGGAAACGATGCATTTTCCGATGAAATGCAAGGTCTTCAGACCGCACTCGATGCCTTCAACGCCGCGACCGATTATCTTCTGGCGCAGAAGCCGGCCGCGCCGCTCGATGTTGCGGCGGCGGCATCGACTTACCTTGTGCTGTGCGGCGATCTTGTCGGCGGCTGGCTGCTGCTGAAGGGCGCCCTGGCCGCCCGATCCATGATTGACGGAGGCGATAGCGACGCCGCGTGGCTGGAAGACCGCGTTCGCGTCATGCGCATCTTCTTCGCCCATGTCCTGCCACACGCGCCGGCGCATCTGGCGGCCATCCGGTCAGGCTTCGGCGCGCTGGATGGGCTGACCCTTTCCCTCGACTAAGGAACGGTCTGGTCCGTCGTGCCGGTTTCCTCGCCCGACGGCTTGGCGGCCTGGTTGGCGGCGCCGTTCTTGGCCGTCGTGATATCCTGGGTATCGGTCGTCGGCCCACCCGGCGTATGGATCGGCGTCGGCGGCAGCGGCGTCACCTTGAAGCCGGCGCCAGGCCCCTGGCCGCTGGCCTCGGCCTTCAACATCAGGTCGATGGTCTGGCGCACGAATACCGCGTCGGTGACAACGCCCAGTTCAAGGCGCTGGTTGTCGTCTTCGACCTGCTTGATCAGAACGCCAGCGACGAAGCCCGGTGCCCTGCCCGCACCGGCCATGAAGACGGGACCGCCCGAATTGCCCGGAACGGCGGTCAGGTCGATCAGGAAGGTGGGATAGGCGCTGGTCGGTGCGTCGGGATAGGAAGCCAGGCGGCCGGCACGCAGGATCGGGAAACCGGCGACATTGGCCGACAGGCCGTGCGGATAGCCAAGCGTCATCATCTCGTCGCCGGCGCTGACATGCTGAACCGTAAAGGTGTTGTCGTCGGCCAGCGCGCTTTCGGGAATGACTTGGTCCCTGGCGGCGTCCGGTACCTGGACCGGAATGATGGCGATGTCCTGATCGGGGTGCTGATACCATATCGGGCCGTCCTTGGAGCGGATGGCGATATTGGACGGCACATAGAGCCAGCTGCCCTTGGCGCCCTGGATGCGCCAGCCGATGCGGACTTCCGGCGCCGGCATCTTTTCGAAGACGTGGGCCGCGGTGACCAGCACGACCTGCGGCGGCTGGCCATCCGCCGCCGGCACCGACACCAGGAAACCGGTGCCCACCATGCGTTTGGCGTCGCTGATCGGCTGATCGATCTGCACCGTCGCCTTGATCAGAGCCACTGTCAGGTCCGCGTCCATCATGCCCGAACTGATCCCCATGCGGGCCGGATATCCGCCCTCTTGAACATAAGCGCCCCGGATAAGGTCCCGCCCGCCAAAGCCATTTGACGGCCTTTGGCAATTGGGTCAATGGTCGGTGGCATGCGGGAGTGTGTCACAGGCACCGTCCCCATGAAAGGGCGCCTGTGTCGTTACGCCAGCCTTTGCGGCGGGTTTGTAGGCGACTCTGGTATTGCCGCCACACCCGCCGAACGTTGTACGAGCCATCATGCCCCTGCCCAAAGCCCCCTCCCCGTCACGTAAGCCTTATGAAATCGAACAGCTGGGCCGCCGTCGCCAGGATGAATACCACTGGATGAAGGACGATAACTGGCAGGCGGTGCTGCGTGATCCGGCACTGATCAGGCCCGATATCAAGGCCGCCTTGACGGAGGAAAATGCCTACAGCCGTGAGTTGCTGGCCGGCACCGAAACGTTACAACAAACGTTATTCGACGAAATGAAAGGACGCATCAAGGAAGACGATGCATCCGTTCCCGCGCCTGATGGCGCCTGGGAGTATTACACACGTTTTAATCTTACCGCGCAACATCCGGTTGTCGCAAGACGGCCGCGCATGGGCGACGCCGGCATTGAAAGCACAATGGCGCGAGAATATGTCCTGCTCGACGAAGACGCGCGATCGAAAGGTCACGATTTCTACGAAACCGCCGGCGCCGAGCACAGCCCGGACCATAGCCTGTTCGCCTGGGCCGAGGATACGCAAGGTTCCGAGTATTACAAAATCCATGTTCGCGATCTCGACAGCGGCGATATCCTGCCGGGTATCGTCGACAGTTGCGACGGAGGGTTCTGTTTTTCGCCGGATTCGCAGTGGCTGTTCTGGGTGTGGCGCGACGAGAACTCGCGGCCGGCCAAGGTTTTCCGCCGTCCGGCGCGCGGCGGCGAAGACGTCCTAGTCTATACGGAAGAAGACGAAGGCTTCTTCCTGCATGTCGGTACGCTCAGCTCGGAGGCCTTTGTCTCGATCGGCACCGGCAATCACGAAACGTCGGAAACCTGGCTGATTCCTGCGTCTGATCCGACCGCGGCGCCGGTTTGCGTCGCCGAACGCAGCGATGGCGTGCAGTACGATGTCGATCACTGGGATGATCGCTTCATCATACGCACCAACGACGGCGGCGCGGTCGATTTCAAGCTGATGGTTTCGTCGGAAGCCTTTCCTGGCAAGGCGACGTGGCGCGGCCTGATCCCGCATCGCCCCGGCGTCTATCTCACCGGCGTCGGTCTTTACAGGCGCCACATGGTGCGGACGGAGCGTGAAAACGCCAACACCCGCATCGTCATCACCCGCAAGGCCGACATGGCGGAGCACGTCATCGCGGTCGACGAGGAAGCCTACAGCCTGGGACTTGGCGGCGGCTACGAGTACGACACCGACATCGTGCGCTACAGCTATACGTCACCGACCACGCCGGCCCAGACCTTCGACTACAACATGGAGACGCGCGAGGCGACACTGCGCAAGACCCAGGTCATACCGTCGGGCCACGATCCGGCGGACTATGTCGCCAGACGCATATATTCGGCTGCATCGGATGGCGCACAGGTACCGGTCACGGTGGTGATGAAGGCCGGTACGGTGCTGGACGGCACGGCGCCCCTGCTGCTCTATGCCTACGGCTCCTACGGCATTCCCATGGATCCCGGCTTTTCGATCCGCTCGCTGAGCCTGATCAATCGTGGATGGATCTACGCCATCGCCCATGTGCGCGGCGGTTCGGAAAAGGGTTACGGCTGGTTCCTGGATGGCCGGAAATTCAGCAAAAAGAACACCTTCAGCGATTTCGTCGCCTGCGCTGAAAGCCTTATCGAGGCCGGTTACACGTCGCCTGGACGAATCGTTGCCTCGGGTGGATCGGCCGGCGGGATGCTGATGGGTGCCATCGCCAATATGCGGCCCGACCTGTGGGCCGGCGTCATCGGCGCGGTGCCGTTCATCGATGTGCTCAACACCATGAGCGACACCACCCTGCCGCTGACGCCGCCGGAATGGCCCGAATGGGGCAATCCGCTGGAGGACGCCGAGGCCTACGACTACATCGCGTCCTACAGTCCCTATGATAATATCGCCGCCCTGCCCTATCCGCCGGTGCTGGCCACCGGAGGCCTGAGCGATACGCGTGTCACCTATTGGGAGCCGATGAAATGGATCGCGCGCCTGCGCGCCCGTTCAACCTCCGATGCGCCGATGCTGCTGAAAATCAACATGGACGCCGGCCATGGCGGGGCATCGGGGCGCTTTGACTTCCTCAAGGAGGTCGCTTTCGACTATGCCTTTGCGTTGTGGGCGATCGAACGTGGATGGCAACAATGACCGATATACGCGACGCAACTGAAACGGATTTCGACGCCGTCACCGCCATCTATGCCTGGAATGTGCTCAACGGCACGGGCACATTCGCGCTGGAGCCGCCATCACGCGACGACATGCTGGCCAGTTTCAACGCCATCAAGGCGATGAATCTGCCCTATTTCGTGGCGGTCGAAGACGGCCGGGTCATCGGCTATGCCTACGCCTCGCCGTTCCGCACGCGGCCGGGCTATCGGTACAGTATCGAGGATAGCGTCTACCTGGCGCCCGAAGCCGCCGGGAGGGGGCTCGGCAAGGCGTTGATCGGCCGGCTGATCGAGGCCTGCGCGGCGCTGGGGCTCTACACGATGATCGCCGTGATCGGCGACGGCGGCAACGGACCGTCGATCGGCGTGCACACGGCCTGCGGTTTCGTCGAGACCGGGCGGCTGCCGCGCGCCGGCTTCAAGTTCGGCCGCTGGCTCGACGTCGTCTTCATGATGCGCGACCTCAAGCCACGCACGGATACACCACAGGGTGGCGGCTGGGCCGGATGAGAGGAGAGAATTGGCTGGGGAACTAGGACTCGAACCTAGAATGACGGTACCAAAAACCGGAGTGTTACCATTACACCATTCCCCAGCAGGAACGCGGGAACCGAAGGTCCGGACCGCTGGTTTCGCTTGTTCTCGCGAAGAGGCGCTTCACTAGCCCAACCGTTTGTGACATGCAATCCCTCCGTTTTGATTTTTTGCCTGCCCCAAACCGGTTCCGTTTGGGCAAAATGAGACGTTAAAGCTTGGCGCCTGCCGACCTGCCCCTGCTGGTATTGTTGCCCGGACTGGACGGAACGGGACGTTTTTATGCCGGCCTGCGCCGCGCGCTGGAAGGCCGGGCCGATTCGCTGATCATGACCTATCCGTCCCATGGCCGGCAGACCTATGCGGCGCTGTGCGAAGCGGTACTGGCGCGCCTGCCGGCGGACCGGGATTATGTGCTGGTGGCCGAATCGTTCGCCGGGCCGCTGGCGGTTCTGCTGGCCGGACAGGCGGCGAAGAAGCCGCTGGCGCTGGTCGTCAGCGCCACCTTCGCCCGCAATCCGTTTCCGCCGTTCGGCGGGCTGATCCAGCATTTTCTGCCCCTGTTCATGCGCCACGCACCGGCGCCGGCCATGATCGAAACGGTGTTGATACGGCCGGGCGATCACGAGCTGGCCTTGCAGGTGACCCAGACCGCCGTCGCCATGGGGCCGGTGCTGATGCGGGCCCGTTGCCGCAGCGCCCTGACCTGCGACGTGCAGGCCGAGCTGGCGGCGCTGACCATGCCGGTGCTTTATCTGCAGGGCACGCAGGACAAGCTGATATCGCCGGCGTGCGGTTTGCTGATGAAGGCGATCGCGCGGAACCTGAGCCTGGTGCAGGTCGAGACGCCGCATTTCGTCCTGCAGTACGATTGCGAAACGACGGTCCGCAACATCCTGATCCCGTTCCTGCACGACCTGACCTGAGGCAAAAGCTGGCGATTTGAACTCTGGCGTGCTATCGGCGCGGCCATGTTCGAGAGCCCGCAGCCACCGTTCGTCGTCGCCGCCTTCTACCATTTCTTCGACTTTCCGCAGTTCGAGGCGATGCGCGAACCGCTGCATGAGCGCATGGTGGCGCTGGGCATCAAGGGCTCTTTGCTGATCACGGCGGAGGGCGTCAATTCGACGATATCCGGAACCCGGGCAGCCATCGACGCCTACATGGCCTACCTGCAGGACGAGATTGTCGGCGGTCCGATCCAGTGGAAGGAATCGCTGGCGCCGGCCCAGCCGTTCGGACGGGCGCGCGTGCGGCTGAAGAAGGAGACCATCTCGATCGGCGAGCCCGTTTCGATGAAGCGTTTCGGCGCCTATGTGTCGCCACGGGACTGGAACGCGTTGATCCGGCGCGACGACGTGGTGGTCATCGACACCCGTAACGATTACGAAGTCAATCTGGGTACGTTTGCCGGCGCCGTCGATCCCGGTATCGCCAATTTCAAGCACCTGCCGGCCTGGACGCGCGACCATGCCTCCGCCCTGCGCGGCAAGACCATCGCTACCTTCTGCACCGGCGGCATCCGCTGCGAAAAATATACCTCGTGGCTGATCGACCAGGGATTCGAGGACGTCCACCATCTTCAGGGCGGCATATTGCAATATCTCGAGGACGTGCCGGCGGAAGAATCGTTGTGGCAGGGCGAATGCTTCGTCTTCGACGAGCGAATCGCCGTCGATCACCAGCTCCAGCCGTCGAAAACCGCCGCCCTCTGCCTGTGGTGCGACCACGCCCTGACGGCGGAAGACCAGCAAAGCGCGGATTACGTAAAAGGTACGTCGTGCCCGCATTGCCGCGGCGCGGCCGCCGACGCCCACGACCAGCCGAAACGCCGCGCCGCCTTCCCCGGCCGCACGAAATTCTAGCCTTGCGCAACAAGGGCTTGAGCCGGTTGGTGCAGGCCGGTCACAAGGCGCGCATAATCGTCTTCCTCATTGCCTCTTTATTTGACGGCAAAAGATTAACGCGTATGCTGTGCGATTGAATGCGGGGCACCGGTTGTCATCCGGAAAGCGCCGCCGCCGGACGGGGATTCAGGCCGCTTCCGGTGTTCAAGGGGATGATGGGTAGCACATGAAGCAGTTCATGATCACGCTTGCGGCGGCAGTTGTGGCTCTGGTGCTTGTGTTCTTCGTCGTGCCGGTGGGGCTGATCTTCGCCATGGCGGCGTCGCATCCGGCACTGCATGGCGACGTAGTGCTGTCGATCGACCTGCGCCAGAAGATGACCGACCAGCCGTCGAATCAGCCGTTTGACTTCATCACCGGCAAGAGCCTGTCGACGCTGGAGGTCGTGCAGACCCTGCACCGCGCCGCCGACGACCCCCACGTCAAGGCCGTGTTCATCCGCCTGCCCGAAGGCGGCATGTCGCCCGCCGCCGCCGAAGAAATCCGCGACGCCATCCTTTATGTCCGCCGCGCCGCCAAGCCGGTGATCGCGCATAGCCAGGGCCTCTACCCCGACAGCATGGTGGTGGCGTCCTACATGCTGGGGTCTTCGGCCAGCGAGCTGTGGATGCAGCCGCGTTCGTCGTTCCAGGTGACCGGCATCTCGACCTCGACCATGTTCCTGAAGGACGCCTTCGACAAGTTCGGCGTCACCGCCCAGTACGAACAGCGCTACGAATTCAAGAACGCCGTCAACCCGTACCTTTATGACGACTATACGCCGGCGCACCGCGAGGCGACGCTGTCGTGGATGGGTGGCGTCTATCAGTCGATGATCGGCGCCATCGCCCATGACCGGCGCATGGATCCGGCCAAGGTGCAGGCGACGCTGGAGGCCGGTCCCTACGGCGCCGAACAGGCGCTGGACCTGGGCCTGATCACCCACCTGGGCCAGGTGCACGACGCCCAGGAAGCGGCGCTGAAGCGCGGCACCAATGCGCAAATGGTCGATCTGCAGGATTATGAGCGCACGCTGGACCCGCAGACCAAGGGCGACGTCATCGCCGTCATCGACGGCGAAGGCGCCATCATGACCGGCAGGGGCCAGCCGGCCGGCTTCGGCGCGGAGCCCGGCATGGCCTCGGACGACATCTCGGACGCCTTCTATGCCGCTGCCAAGGACCCTTCGGTCAAGGCCATCGTCTTCCGCGTCTCGTCGCCTGGCGGTTCGGATACCGCGTCGGAACAGATCGCCCACGCCATGGAGGCCGCCAAGGACTCGGGCAAGCCGGTCGTGGTGTCGATGGGCGAATATGCCGCCTCGGGCGGATACTGGATTTCCTCCGGCGCGTCCGAGATCATCGCCGATCCCTCGACCCTGACCGGTTCGATCGGTGTGTTCGGCGGCAAGATCGCCTATGGCGACGCCTTGTCGCGCTTCGGTATCGACATGCGCGACATCAGCGTCGGCGGCGGAAATACCGACGCCATGTCGGAATCGCAGACTTTCACGCCGGCGCAACGCACGGCGCTGGCCGGCTGGATCGACCAGATCTACAACGGCTTCGTCGTGCACGTCGCCGCCGGTCGCAACATCCCCGAAGACCAGGTGCGCGATATCGCCAAGGGCCGTGTCTGGACGGGGGCACAGGCCGTCGATCTGCACCTGGTCGACAAGACCGGTGGTTTCTATGACGCCGTCGATGACGCCAAGACGCTGGCCAAGCTCGACAGCTCGGACACGGTGCGCCTGGTGCGTTATCCCAGCCGGCCGTCGATGTTCTCGGATAATATCGGCCAAAGCGTGCGCATGAGCGTCACGGGCCTGAAGACCCTGTCCTTCCTCGGCTGGGCAATGAGCGATCCCAGGGCCGAGGCGGTCATGGACAAGGTCGGTGATGAGCGCCTGCGCGAAGAAGGTGCGACCGTGATGGCGCCGAAGCCTTACGAAGATACCCAGCAGCGCTAATGCTGGACGGTCACGCGCGCGGCCATGAGCGATACCGGCTCGGGCGTGCAGCTGGCCATGATGACATGTGCCAGGGCGAGACAGATGAAGGCGGCGACCCAGCGCTGGGAACGCCTTGACAGATAAAGCCATGCGGCTGTGGCCATGACAAACCCCGGTCGGTGCGGCGACCGGGGTCCAGCAAATCTCAAGCCATGGAAAAGACGGACGTCAGTCGCCGCCGCCCTGATCGCCGCTGCCCGCCGCTGCGGGGATGCCGGAGGCCACCGTCGCCTCGCTGGCCGGGGCATCGCCAGCGTCCGGAGCGACCGGCAAGGCCTCGATCTGTTGCACGATATCGGTGACATGGCGGCAGTTCAGCCCCATGTCGGGCATGTCGTAGCGGCTGATCGAGCGCACGTCGACGCGGCCGGGGTTGAGGCGGACGGCGATATCCGACTTGAAACCGAAGAAGTTGTCCTGCCAGGTCGCCTCGACCTTCCACGGTGCGGTGCCGAAAATGGTGTATTTGTCGCGGGTCAGGATGTCGGCGACCTGGTCGGACGTAATGCCCTTGCGCATGACCGGATGAGCCCCGGGACAGGTCAGCTGGTTGATATCGGCGATGGTCTTGCCGCCCCATTCCAGCGACTGGTCCGCCGGCACGCGCGGCAGATCCTCGACCGGCTTTGAGTCGCGGCCGCGATCGGCGGTCATCTTGTCGGAAAAGGTCAGGGGGTCATCCCAGTCGGTCGCCACGTCGGAAATGGGCGGAAAGGCCTTGACCGCCTTCTTGTACCACATGAAACCGCCCAGCAACGCACCGGACACCGCCACCGCGGCCAGGGCCCATGGCGCGCAACGCAGGGGCGCCATGAACAGCGAAATCAGCAGCGACAGGGCGCCGATAGCCAGGGCGGCCATGGCCATCTTCGACCCGACGCCGAGCGTCAGGATGCGAAACCCGAGATCGTCGCTGATATAGCCCAGGTGCGTCAGCATCATGCAGCCGATCAGCATGACCGGCGGAAACAGGGCGATGAGAAAGGCCAGGTGGGCAAAGGCGAAGCCCTTGCGTGGCGGATGGGCGTCTTCGTGTGGCAAGTCTTCCGTCACGCGGGTTTTTCCCTGTCTTGTGGCCTGTTACGGCGGCGGTGAGGCACCTTAGCCCCGCGCCGGGCCACGTCACGACTGTACGCCCAAAACGCGAAAAAGGTTTAAACCTTTGACGCGATCACTGCAGAAAATCCTCGCATCTCAAGTCCCGGCACCCATATCCGTCGCCTGTGACGGGAATATTAACACGCGCACGATGGCAAGTTCAAGGCGTGGGCATCGGGTCCTTGGGCCACGAAACAAGAGAGACATCAACGGCTTGCTGGCGAAGGGCAACGGAGGGTGTCGCATCCGACACATCGCCCTGCCGGCCGGCGATGCGACGGGCGCGCTCATCCGCCGGAACATCGAGCCACAGGCCAGAAAACGGGACGCCGGCGGTTTCGGCCGTGGCTGCGGCCGCATCGCGCAATGCCTCTTCACGGAAGGTGGCATCGAGCACCACCGCCTGGCCGGCAGCCAGGACCGTTCGCGCCAGGTCGAACATGTGGCTATGAACGCGGGTGTTTTCATCCGCCGTGTAGGCCGCCTCTGGCGGCAGGCTTTCCAGCTCCGGACAGGCCCACAGGCGTTTACGGATCTCGTCGGAACGCAGGACAACGGCACCGGGCGCGCGGCCGGCCTCAGGCGCCAGCTGACGGGCGCGCGTGCTCTTGCCCGAGCCGGACAGGCCGCCGACGGCCAGCAGGTGCGGCGGTGCCATGTCGAGGAAGGCATGGGCGGCTTTCAGGTAGGTGCGTGAAGCCTCGATCCCGCCCTGGTGCGCACTGACGTGGCAACGCACGCCGGCCCGCGCCGACATATAGAGCGGCAGCAGCTTCAGCCCGGCATAGACGCGGCGAGGATCATCCTCCAGGCGCGCCGCCTGCTCCAGCCACACGTTCATGACGCGGTTGGCGGCGGCGTGCTGCCCCCTCACCCATAGGTCCATCAGCAGGAAGGCCAGATCATAGAGCACATCGATCTGGCTGAGGCGCTCGTTAAATTCGATGCAGTCGAACAGCACTGGTGCGCCGTCCTCGATGAGGATGTTGCCGAGGTGCAGATCACCGTGACAATGGCGTACCCAGCCGTGGTCGAAGCGCGCCATCAGGTCAGGGCGAAGGGTTTCATAGGCGGCGGTGATGGCCGCGTCATAGGCATCGACCTCCGCCGGCCCCAGCTTGTCACGGAAGAGGTTAATATTGGCGCGGCTAGTGTCGATGACATATTTGATGTTGTCGGTGTGGGCGTCGTCGCGGCAGATTTCCGAACCGGCGTGAAAGGTGGCGATGGTCCGGCCGAGGTCACGCAAAAGGTCATGTTCCGGTTGCCAATCCGCACCGGCCAGTTCGGACAGCACGGCCGCCGTGTCGAAGCGGCGCATGACCAGGACGCTTTCGCCGCCAATCTCCTCGACGCCGAGATAGATGTGCGCGGCCAGGCGCTGGTTGTAGCGCAGTTCGCGATGCAGGGCGGCGGCACGTTTCGCTGCCGACGTAAAGTCGAGGAAGCCGTAATCGACGTCCTTCTTCAGCTTGTAGGCGCGTTCGCCCTTGAGGATCACCGTGGCGCACGAGGTCTCTATAACGCGGTCAGCCCCTTCGCGCAGGGTCGCCAGGGCGTGGTCAAGGCTGTTCACGGATAAAGCTTTGCGCGCGACCAGCCGGCGGTGACGCCGTCACGGTGGAACTGGACGCGGTCGTGCAGGCGGAACGGCCGGTCGCGCCAGAACTCGATGGCAAGCGGGGCGATGCGGAAACCGGTCCAGTGCGGCGGGCGGTCGATCTGTCCCAGGCCGAATTTCAGGCCATATTCAGCGACGCGTTTTTCCAGCGCGAAACGATCCGGCAAAGGACGCGACTGGTCCGATGCCCACGCGCCGATCTGACTCTGGCGCGCACGCGTGGCGAAATAGGCATCGGCCTCGGCATCGGAAACGCGCGACACCAGGCCGCGAATGCGAACCTGGCGGCGCAGCGACTTCCAGTGGAACAGAAGGGCTGCCTTGGGGTGAGCGTCAAGCTGGACGCCCTTTGCGCTCAGGGTATTGGTATAGAAGACGAAGCCCGCGGCGTCGAAATCCTTGAGCAGAACCATGCGCACGTCCGGCAGGCCGTCATCGTCGACGGTGGCGACCGCCATGGCATTGGCGTCATTGGGTTCCCTGCCCCTGGCGTCGGCCAGCCACTGCCCGAATAGGGTGAAGGGTTCCTCCACGCCGATCTCCGCCTCGTGGGCGGCATGGGCGGCGGCGTAGTCGTCTTCCGACGGGCTGGGCGGGATCAGGGGCGATGACATCGTGGCTATGGCTAACGGGCCGTTAAGGCTTTTGCCCGACAAGGAAGGACTTGCCTTATTTCAGGCACCGAGATCAAGATGCCCGCCGTAAAAAACGCTGCCAGGACCGAAGACCGCGCCGAAGAACCGGCCAGCCGCGCCGACGCCTATGCCGAACTGGGCCTGACGCCTGTCGCCAGCGACGACGAGGTGCGTGACGCCTTTCGCGTGCGCATCAAGACGGCCCACCCGGACCTTAACGGTGGAACCGATGCCATGCTGCGCCGGCTGATCCTGGCGCGTGACCTGTTGATGGAGCCGCGTCAAGACGGTCCGGACGCGCTGCAAAACCTGGCGCGTGGCGACGAACCGGTAAGGCTGGATATCACCCTGACGCAGGCCATCGCCGGCGGCGAAGGCACGGCGGATGTTCCGGCCCTGGAAGTCGCGGCGGCGCACGAACCGCTGACCTCCCTGACCCAGATGAAACGGCTGGCGGTGCCGCTGAGGCCCGGTCTGCGCAACGGCGATATCGTGCGTGTCCCGACGGCGGGACCACGCGGCGAACAGGCCTTTCGCGTGCATATCGCGTGCGAAGAAGGCGTGAGGGTGTGGGGCGACGATATCTGGATGACGGCGGCGATCGAAGCGCGCCTGCTTGCCATCGGCGGCACGGCCAGGGTCGGCACGCCGCATGGCGAACGCGAGATCATGCTGGACAAGGATACCGTGCCGGGATCGAGCCTGCATCTGAAAGGCCTGGGCCTGCCGATGACGGAGGCATGCCCGGCGGGTAACCTTCATATCCGGCTGGAGGCGCAGGCCCCCGAGGCGAAGCCTTACCGCGAAGTGCTCGGGGCGTTCCGCCAGCGCTGGGCCAGTTGAAGTTTTAAGTCGCAGACTTTTTTGACCATGCCCCAGCCTCATGAAATCCTGAGTCCGTCGTTGGACGCACAACCTAACGCCTTCGGCCAGCCGGTCGGCAAGATCCTGCCGGATTGGCAGGGTTGCGAACGCCTGCCCGACACCATGCTGAATGGCCGCACCTGCCGCGTCGTGCCGTTCCAGCCCGAGCACGCCGGACCTTTGTGCGAAGCCTTCGCCGCCGACGACGGCCGGATGTGGACCTACCTGCCCTACGGTCCCTTCGCCGACGCGGCCATGCTGGCGGCCAGTGTCGCCACCTATATGGATACGCGTGGGTTCCACACTTTCGTCATTGTCGTGGGCGGTCGGCCGCTGGGCTATGCCAGCTTCATGCGCTACGATGAGCCCAATGGCAGCGTCGAGGTCGGCGGCGTGACCTTTTCGCCGGCCTTGCAGCGAACGGTGGCGGCGACCGAAGCCATGTACCTGATGATGCGGCACGCTTTCGACCACGGCTACCGCCGTTACGAGTGGAAATGCGACCAGTTGAACGGGCCATCGAACAGGGCGGCCTTGCGGCTGGGATTCCAGTTTGAGGGCGTGTTCCGCAACGCCATGGTCCGCGACGGACGGCGGCGGGACACGGCCTGGTATTCGGTGATTGTCGAGGACTGGCCCGACGTCCGGGCGCGGTTGGAGGCGTGGCTGGAACCGGCGAATTTCGACAGCGACGGACGCCAAAAAACCGCGCTCAGGCAGCAGGCTCTGCCGCAGCCGTTTTAGGCTTGCCCAGCAAAGGCGAGCCCGCTTCGATCAGGCCGTTTTCCCGCGACACCAGCGTGGCGCAGACCAGCTGGCTGGTGACGTTGGTCGCCGTGCGCATCATGTCGAGGATGCGGTCAATGGCCGCCAGCAGGGCCAGGCCTTCCAGCGGCAGGCCTGCCGTCGACAGGGTCACCGTCAGCATGACCGTCGCCACGCCGGGAACGCCGGCCGTCGCCAGCGAACCCAGGATCGAGGCCAGGGCGATCAGGACGTAATGCTGCGGTGTCAGGGCGATGTGGAAATAGTTGGCGATAAAGATGCTGGAAATCGCCGGATAGATGGCGCCGCAACCGTCCATCTTCATGTTGGCGCCCAGCGGCAGGGCGAAGCCGGCATAGGACTTCTGCAGCTTCAGATTATCGGCCGCCACCTGCAATGTCACAGGAAGCGTGCCGATCGACGAGCAGGTGAAAAAGGCGGTCTGCTGGGCGGTGAAGATGCTCTTGTAGAAGCCGAGGACGCGCAGGCCGTGGAGCTTGAGCAACGTGGGGTAGACGATCAGCAACTGGATGAAACAGCCGAGATAGATCAGGCCGATATAGGGAATGAGCGGCTTGAGCGCGTCGAGGCCATAGCTGGCGACCACGCTGCCGATCAGGCCGAAGACGCCGATCGGCGTCAGCTGGATTACCCAGCGCGTCAGCTTGAACATCAGTTGCGACGCCTGCTCGATCAAGGTGCCGAGCTCCTTCGCCTTCTGCCCCAGCGCGCCCAGCGCCGCCCCGACCACGATGGCGAACAGGACGATGCTCAGCACGTCGCCGTTGACGAAGCTCTTGAAGATGTTCGACGGCACGATCCCGGTCAGGACGTCGATCGGCGCCGGGATGACCTTGGCCGGTTCGACATCGAGCGGCAGGCCCGTCAGGCCGCGGCCCGGCTGAAAATATGTGCCGATGGCCAGGCCGACCGACACGGCGATGGCCGAGGTCAGCATGAACCAGACGATGGTGTAGACGCCAAGGCGTACCGCCCGGCCGCCGACGCCGCTTTCACGATCGCCCTCCAGATGGCCCAGGCGTTGCACCGAGGCGGCGATGGTGAAGAAGACCAGCGGCCCGACCAGCGCCTTGATGGCGTGGATGAAGGTATCGCCGATGGGATCAAGCACCGGCAGGGCGTCCCTGCCCCAATAGAGCGCAACCGCGATCCCGGCCCCGAACGCCACCAGGGTCTTCAGCCAGAACGGTATTTTGCCGAGCCAGGTCATGACAATACTTTCGGGTGCAACCAGTTGCTGGAGATATGGCCATGAATGCGGCCGTTTGCACACTAAAAAAATTGCGCGCACGGGTGAATACAGCTAAAGCCGGATAAAATCGCCAGCGTGAAAAACCCATGTCGCACAATACTTTCGGCCATCTTTTCCGCGTCACCACCTGGGGCGAAAGCCACGGACCGGCCCTGGGCTGCGTCATCGACGGCTGCCCGCCGGGCGTGGAATTGAGCGAAGCCGATATCCAGTGGGCCATGGACCGGCGCAAGCCCGGCGGCTCGCGCTTCGTCACCCAGCGCAAGGAAGCCGACGAGGTGAAAATCCTCAGCGGCGTGTTCGAGGGTGTGACCACCGGCACGCCGATCTCGCTGCTGATCGAGAACACCGACCAGCGCTCGAAGGATTACGGCGACATCGCCAGGCAGTTCCGGCCGGGCCACGCCGACTATACCTATTTCGCCAAGTACGGCGTACGCGACTATCGCGGCGGCGGCCGGTCGTCGGCACGCGAGACGGCAGCGCGGGTAGCGGCCGGCGCGGTGGCGCTGAAGGTGCTGCAGGGTCTGGGCGATATTCAGGTGCGCGGCGCCCTGGTGCAACTGGGCGTGCACAGGGTCAATCGCGACAACTGGGATTGGGCGCAGGTCGCGGAAAATCCGTTCTTTTCGCCCGACGCGCCGTCGGTGCCGCTGTGGGAGGGCTATCTCGACGGCATCCGCAAGGCCGGCTCCTCCATCGGCGCGGTCGTCGAGGTCCAGGCCGAGGGCGTGCCGGCCGGCTGGGGCGCACCGATCTACGGCAAGCTTGACGCCGAACTGGCGGCGGCGCTGATGAGCATCAACGCGGTCAAGGGCGTGGAAATCGGCGCGGGTTTCGGCGCGGCGGAACTGTCGGGCGAACAGAACGCCGACGAGATGCGCATGGGTGATGATGGCCCGGTCTTCCGCAGCAACAACGCCGGCGGCATCCTGGGCGGCATCTCGACCGGCCAGACCATTGTGGCGCGCATGGCGCTGAAACCCACCTCCTCCATCCTGACCAAGCGCGATAGCGTCGACATCGAAGGCCACGAGGTCGAACTGATGACCAAGGGGCGGCACGATCCGTGCGTCGGCATCCGCGCCGTGCCGGTGGCCGAAGCCATGCTGTCGTGTGTATTGCTGGACGCCTATCTGCGCCATCGCGGCCAGACCGGCGGCGGCGCATATAAGGTCGGGCCTTAAAGCTCACACTTGGTGGATGAAATGCGGATTTTATACGGTTTCGTGCTGGCCATATCCTTGACGTGCGCAGCGGCATGGCCGGCTTATGCGCGGGAGGAAACGGCGGCTGCCAGCACGCCCGATCTGGCCGCCATCTGCGCTCAGAAGGCTTGCCGCAAAGGGGGCTTTAACGAGGCTGTCTTCTTCGACGAAACGCATTTGAAAGACATTCCGGTCAATGCGTCACCTTACGTTACGGACGAAGGTGAGGTGCTCATCTTTCCTGGAGAGACGTTTGCCGTGTCCTACACGGTCAAGGACGGCATCCTGTCGTCTCCCACCTATTACCGGTCCTACGTCCCGGAATTTTCGGCTGGCGTAGATTCGGAGAGTAGCGACGGGACCAGCGCACATCTCACGGATAACCCCGACAATGCTTCCTTCCCGCAACTGCCAAGCACGGGCGGTGACGTCGATGTGTCTGCCCTGCCAGCCAATACGGTTGTGATTTCCTACGGTCAGCGCGACCACAGCGGCGCGATGCAAATGACGATACGGAGCAATATTCAGGGCGTTTTGAAGTTTGACGCCCGTATGATGATCGTCTTCGCCGACAAGCCTGGCTATCAAGACGCGCCAACCTCGACATGCCCGATCGCCCAGAACCACACGGATTTCGAGGAATGGCCAAAACCCCTCGGACCCACATTTTTGTCGAATGCGAGATTGTTGCCCTCAGACGCCAAGATGGTCTGTGAATAGCGTCACGTCCAGCTGACGATCAGGTCCTGCTGAGTACCGTCGAAGTGGTCGAGATCGCAGGAACCAAGACCGGCGACGCTATGAGGCGCGGGGCCGTTATGGCCGTCGGTATATTGCCACAGCCAGTAATCCGCCCATGTCGGATGGACCTGCGGCGTTTCGGCATAGCGCGCCCACCACAGGCTGTAGGGCGCAAGGTCGGCGCATGGCTTTTGGCCGAACAGGTCGTACATATAGCTGCCGGTATAGAGCTTGGGCTTGCGGCCCAGGCGCTTCTCGACCTCATGCAGGAAATCCATCGCAATAGGCAGGGTGATCGAGGCCGTGCCGTTCTTTTCGAAATCGAGACAGACCAGCGTGTTTTCAGCCGGATCGGCGGCCAGGAGGAAATTGTCGGCCTGTGCTTTCGCCGCGGCATTGGTGCCGAAATGATAGGCGCCCCACAACAGACCGGCCTTTTCCGCCAGGGCACGGCTTTGGGCATAGGTCGAGTCACGCACCGTCGCGCCCTGGGACGCCTTATAAATGATACCGAAGACACCCGAAGCCGCCGCTGCGGAGAAATCGGGCAGCGTGGTCCCGTTCCAGCTATAATGCGACAAATCGGCGACGATGGGGTTGGGCATGGCGCGTTCCTTCTGGCTGTGCGAGACTAGCGCCATGACAGGCATTTGCAACCCGGTGGGGAAAATTTGCCGCTATTGTAATTATAACAGTTACACTTATATGGATGACATCGGCGCGCCCAACAACGCGCCCGGGAGATAAACCATGATCGACAAGCGCCCCTTTTCCGGTCTCGGCCACGCCGACCACGGCTGGCTGAATGCCCGCCACCATTTTTCCTTCGCCAACTACTACGATCCGGCCAAGATGGGCTGGGGCTCGATCCGCGTCTGGAACGACGATGAGATCGCCTCCCAGTCGGGCTTTCCGCCGCATCCGCACGACAATATGGAGATCATTACCTACGTCCGCGAAGGTGCCATTACGCACCAGGACAGCCTGGGCAACCAAGGCCGCACCGAAGCCGGCGATGTCCAGGTGATGTCGGCCGGCACGGGAATCCGTCATGCCGAATACAATGTCGAACCGGTCAAGACGACCCTGTTCCAGATCTGGGTCATGCCGAACGAACGCGGACACAAGCCTTCCTGGGGCGCCAAGCCGTTTCCCAAGGCGGATCGCTCAGGCAAGTTCGTCGCCCTGGCCTCGGGTTTCGACAATGATGGCGAGGCCTTGAAAATTCATACGCCGGCGCGGCTCCTGGGAGCGACCCTGCTCAAGGACCAGGCCGAAACCTATGAGCCTGTCACGCCGCCTCCGGGCGAAAGCCGCCACCTCTATCTGGTAGTCGCCAAAGGCAAGGTGAACGTCAACGGCGTCGAACTCGACGCACGCGATGGCGCGGCGATCAAGGACGAGGCCAGCCTGACCATCACCGCGCTGGAAGACGCCGAGGTTGTGCTGCTCGACGCGGCTTAAGCCCGGCGTGGCATCGACATGAAGGCCTCCGCCGGCTTTTCTGCGAACCCGTGGGCATAGATCTGCTCGATCAGCGCGCGATGATCGGGCAGATCGACCACGGCGCGTTCGCCGTAGCCGACAATCTTGTTGAAAATCGCCTGTGCTGCGGCGGCATTTGGGAACGTGCCGCGCGCCGCTTCGTAATCGGTGTGAAAATTCATGCCGTACAGGATGTACTGATAGTTGAAGTAGGCGAAGGTATCGAGGTCGGCCAGCACGTCGAAGCGTGACGGCGGACGATGCTTCCACATGGCCAGCAGTTCGTTGAGCTCGTCCGGAATGGTGGCGGCGTCGGCATTTTCTCGCCAGAACGGCTCGGTCCGTTTGGTAACGCAGTAATGCAGCTTGAGGAAATTGACCGTCTTTTCGTTACGCGCCGTCATCAGGCGGTTGAACGTGGCGGCATTGGCATCCAACGGCCCGGAATGCGGAAAGAAGTCAGTCAGCATGCCGACCGCGACCTCGATCATCATGATGCCGGTCGCTTCGAGCGGTTCGAAGAATCCGCCGGACAGGCCGACGGCGACGCAGTTCTTGACCCATTGCGCCTGGCGATAGCCAGTGTCGAACTTGATGACACGCGTCGAATAGTCGGTGCCGCGTGCGCCGACATAGTTGCGCAGAACCTGTTCGGCGCGCTCGTCGCTGGTGTGGTCCGAGCAGTAGACGTAGCCGACGCCGCGCCGTTCCGGCAGGCCGATATCCCATGTCCAGCCGGCTTCGTGGCCGGTGGAGACGGTATAGCTTTCGATCGGCGCATCCGGTCGCTCGTAGGGAACCTGGCAGGCGATGGCGCGATCGGTCAGCAACTGATGCCGCACCGAGGTATAGGGCGACTTCAGCGCCTTGCCGATCAGGACGGCGGCAAAACCGGTGCAATCGATGAACAGGTCGGCACTCAATTCACCGTGCGTATCGCTCAAAACACTCGTAATACTGCCGTCCTCAGCCAGTTTTACGTTCGTAATACGGCCTTGCAGATGCTTGACTCCCATGCCGACAGCGTGGTCGGACAGCACCTTGGCCAGCTTGAGCGCCTCGAAATGATAGGCATAGTTGAGAGGACCGCCATAGCCGCCCTGATGGATACGTTTGGGCGCCCGGCGCGCTTCGGCAACGCGTTTCTGGAAAGTGACGGCCTGGGCGAACGGCACCCGGCCGGCTTCATCCTCAAGCAGCCAGTAAGGCAGCAAGCCCGCACCATCGACCCAGTACGGCGGCTCGAACGGGTGGAAATAATAGTCGTGACGGCCGTTTTCCGGCGTCAGTTCCCAATCGGCGAAACGGATGCCCTGCTTGAAGGTGGCGCCGCTGCCGCGCATGAAATGGGCTTCGTCGATCCCCAGCGTCTGCAATGTCGTGCGAATGGTGGCGAAGCTGCCTTCGCCGACGCCGATGGTGCCGATGTCGGGGCTTTCGATCAGGGTGATCTGCGGGCATGTCCGTGGGTTGGCGCCCAGCACACGGGCAAGATAGGCCGCCGTCATCCAGCCCGCAGTCCCGCCACCGCAAATCAGGACGCGGCGAGGCGCTGGATTGGTCTGTTCGGTCATGTTGCTTTTCCCGCTGAAAATCCAAGGATACGGGACGCTAGCATAGAATTGGTACTACAACAACAAGACCAATTTATTTCAGCCCCACCAGCTTGTGCGTTTGCACGCTCATCCGCCATTGCGGGTGCATCAGGCAATAGTTGATCACGGCCTGGGTATTGGCTTCGCGCCGCGGATTGTCCACCGGCTGAAGGTAGAAGCGCTCGAAATCAAGATCGAGGAAATCGGCCGGATCGACACCGACCTGAGGCCAGACAAGCTTCAGCTCCTGGCCGCACGTCTGCCGCAGCCGGTTCTGGCCCTTGGGCGAGACACAGATCCAGTCGATGCCAGAAGGAGCCGCGATGGTGCCATTGGTTTCGACGGCGATGAAGTAGCCGGCCGCCTTGACCGCTTCGATCAAGGATTGATCCAGTTGCAGCAGCGGTTCGCCGCCCGTGAACACCACGGCCTTGTCGCTGGCCCTGCCCTCACCCCAGACGGCATCAAGCGCCGCGACCACATCGGCCGGCGTGGCGAACTTGCCGCCATTTTCGCCATCCGTGCCGATAAAGTCTGTATCGCAGAAATCGCAGGCGGCGGTGGCGCGGTCGCCTTCGCGCCCGCTCCACAGATTGCAGCCCGCAAAGCGCGCGAACACGCTGACCCGGCCTGCCTGGCCGCCCTCGCCCTGCAGGGTCAGGAAGATTTCCTTGAAAGCGTACATAGATTCAAAACTTGTGAAATGTGCTTCCAAATCAAATGCTCTACCGCATTTGATTTGGCAAGGGCGCCAAAAGGGCTTCATGGCCGCCCGAGCTTATGCGAGGTATCTCTTACCAAAAAACCTGTAGGCCGACTCTATCGGCCTACAGGCGACTTCATTTCCATGAAGTGCTCGAAGCCGGTCTTGCGCAGGGCGCAGGCGGGACATGTGCCGCAGCCATAGCCCCAGGCGTGGCGCTGGCCGCGCTCGCCCATGTAACAGGTATGGGTATCTTCCAGGATCAGGTCGACCAGGGGCTGGCCGCCCAGGTCCTGCGACATGGCCCAGGTCTGCGCCTTGTCGATCCACATCAGCGGCGTATGAATTTCAAACGGCCGCTCGACTCCCAGGCGCAAGGTCTGCTGCATTGCCTGCAAGGTATCGTTGCGACAGTCGGGATAGCCGGAAAAGTCGGTTTCGCACATGCCGCCGACCATGTGATCGATGCCGCGCCGGTCAGCCACCGCGGCTGCATAGACGAAAAACACCAGGTTGCGCCCCGGTACGAACGAGGACGGCAGGCCACGCGCCGTCATGACGATTTCGCTCTCGCGCGTCAAAGCCGATTCCGCCACGGCACCAAAACCACGCAAGTCGCAGACGTGGTCGTCGCCCAGCCGTTCGGCCGCCGGCGCGAACACTTCGCGGAAGCGTTGCAGTACCCGCTTTCGCGTCGTCATCTCGATGGCGTGACGCTGGCCGTAGTCGAATCCGATCGTTTCGACACGCGCGAAATGTGTCAGCGCCCACGCCAGGCAGACACTGGAATCCTGACCGCCCGAAAACAGGACAAGGGCGGACTGGCTGGCGGGAACGGCATCAAGGGACAAGGCGGCGTACTTTCGCGGAAGACCCTTACCTAATTGGCGTTTCTGGTCGGATTTGCAAGGAAATTGTCGTCGCTGCTTTGACGCGAAGGTAAAGTTGAGGAACAATACCGTCATGAGCACAGCCCCGTTTTCCGACCTTTTCGCTTCGATCGTCGATGCTACACCCTATATGCGCGCCATCGGCGCCACCTATGCCGGCAAGACCGACAGCGGCGTAATATTGAAGCTGCCTTACCGCGAAGATCTGATCAGCGACCCGCAAACACGCGTTATCGCGTCCGGCGTCGTTACAGCGCTGCTCGACAATGGCTGCGGCATGGCGGTGTGGGATCGCCTCAATGCATTCAAACCCATCGCCACCCTGGACCTGCGCATCGACTACATGCGTCCCGCCTTGCCAGGCAAGGATCTGCTGGTCACGGCGCTCTGCTACAAGCTGACGCGTTCCATCGGTTTCGTGCGCGGCTTTGCCTACGACGCCAGCCCGGACGATCCGGTGGCGGCCGCACAGGCGGCCTTTGTCATTTCGTCACCGATACCGAAGTCCCAAAGCGGCAAAGCACCGGTATTCAGGTCATGAGCGCTCGCAATCCGCTTGATCCCGACGCCCTGTTGCAGTCCATGCCGTTCGCGCGCTTTCTGGGCGTTCGCCTTGACCTGGCCGGCGATGAGCTGACGGCCCGTCTGCCCTTCATCGATCCGCTGGTCGGCAACCCCATGATCCCGGCCCTGCACGGCGGTGTCATCGGCGCGTTCATGGAAATCACCGCCATGGCGCAACTGGCCCTGAGCGAAAAGTTCGACCCTCCGCCCAAACCCATCAATGTCAGTATCCAGTACCTGCGTTCCGGACGGACGGCGCAGACCTATGCCCGGGCTACGCTCAATCGTGTCGGCCGGACCATCGCCAATGTCGGCGTCGTGGCCTGGCAGGACGACCAGGCCCATCCGATTGCAACCCTGCAGATGCATTTCCTGCTTGGATAGAAAATACACCTTTTGATTGCTTTTATATAAAATACAATTTTAATATGAGTTGATTCCGGCGCCGGATTGGCCGGCGCCGGAATCGTCCCCAGGGGAATCAACTTCATGTCCAAAGAAAAGAGAATCAACGTCGCCAAGGCCTTGAGCACGCAACTGCGCGCCACCGAGGAATCGATCGACACCGCCCTGTCCGAAGCGGCACATCTGATCGAGGCCTTCGTCACCTCACGCCGGGCGATCCGCATGTCGACCGTCGTCGGCGGCGACGTTCACCAGAATACACTGAAGGCCATGCTGGCGCTCAATTCCGCGCAACAGCACATGACGGCCGCGCACGAGGGCCTCAAGGATGTCCAGGAACGTGCGGGCATCGGCGGCGTCATGATCGGCGAGCCCGACGACAAGGGCGATCCGAAGCATCCCCCCAGCGGTGACGGAATCACGCCGGAGTTGCTTCTGGCACGGTAGAACACGCCAGGCGGGATTGCCGAAAAGACCGCAAGATGCTCATATCCGGCTTTATCTACGGGTATGGGGCTTTGAGGCATGCTGACTTCCGTGACGTCGCTGGTGATCAGCGGGACCAGCCTTTTCGTCTGTCTCCTGGCGCTGGTGTTCGGATCGTGGCGCGAACGGTTCGGGAGCCTGTTCTATCTCGGGCCGTTCGCACTTAGCTTCGGACTTGGTTTGCTGGCTGTGCGAGGCTTCATGGCGTGGCGCTTTCTGCTGTGCGATCTGATATGTCTGGCTGGTTTTCTCTACCTGTGCTGGAAAACGCCGCATCCATGGCCGCTGTGGGCGTTTGGTTTGCAGCTCATGGCCGTCATGACGGACGTGGTGGATCTCGTCCTGCACCCTCAGGTGTTGCGGTGGACCTTGGTAACGCTGCAAAACAGCCTCGGCTATTTCATTCTGCTGGCCCTGCTGATCGGGACACTGGCTGCGGTACGCCGTCGTAAGGCCGAGAGAAAAATGTCCCAGGCTTAACAATTTTATTCCTATATAGAGGAATTATTTCCTTGACTTGCCTGGATGCGGCATGGCGTAATATGTCCATCGTCTGAATCGGGCCGGTCAATGCCTTTGTCGCACAGCCATATCTGGGCCGCCATCGATGCCCTTGCCGTTCGGCTGAACACGACCCCTTCCGGCCTGGCGCGCCTGGCCGGACTGGATTCGACCAGTTTCAATCGTTCGAAACGGATGTCGCCGGAAACCCCGCCGCGGCCGCGTTGGCCGTCGACCGAAAGCCTGGCCAAGTTGCTTGAGGCGGCCGGTATGCGCTTTTCCGAGTTTGCGCGACTGGCGGAAGGCGATGATGGCAGCCAGGGCATTCCGTTGATCGGTTTCGCCCAGGCCGGCAGCGATGGCTTTTTCGATGATTCAGGCTTCCCGTTGGGCCAGGGATGGGATGAAATCGATCTGCCGGGCGCGGGTAACGGGCTGTACGCGCTGGAAATTTCAGGCGATTCGATGCTGCCGCTCTACCGTGACGGCGACCGCGTACTGGTCGATCCGCACAATCCGTCGCTGCGGCGTGGCGACCGGGTCGTGGTCAAGACGACCGATGGCGAGGTGATGGCCAAGGAGCTGGTGCGGCTGTCCGGCAAAACGGTCGAACTGCGTTCGCTCAATCCCGATTTCGATGACCGGGTGCTGGACCGCCAGACGGTGGCATGGATCGCACGGATCGTGTGGGCGTCACAGTAAAATGCGCGGGCCTGCGGCCTTTAGCTCTTCTGTCGCACTTGGATATGGCCCGATGGATAGCTAAATCCATACCAACAGGTATGCAAAATTATGGTCAATAGTTGATTAATTTTGGACTCGGTTTAAATCAAGAAATTGATTTATCAGGATTTTCCAGCCTGATCACCGTATTCCCAGTCATAGGGCACACCGGTATCGCCCAGCACAAACCTGACCAGTTCGGCGAAGCCGGCCTCGGCACGGACATCATTCGACAGGATCAGCACGCAGCGCTCACGCTTGCGAACGCAGACCATGGTATTGCCGGTCTGGCCGTCGTGGCCCCCCTTGTAGAAGCCATGGCCCTGGGGGCCGTCGAACACGACGACTCCCAGCCCGGCATTGAGATCCTTGCGCTGCTGGTCCGCCGGCAGATCATCCTGGAACGGCGGGAACTGGGTCCTGGTGCCGATGTGCAGCGACGGCTTGACCATCTCGTCGCATGAGGCACGCGTCAGGCCGTCACAACTGACCAGGGCCGCGACGAATTTCGACAGGTCGCCGATCGTCGTATCCATGGAACCGGCCGCACGAACCTTGGAGCGCTGGTCGTGCTCACCGACCTCGCCCTTGTCATTCCAGCCGTCGGCCAGGTTGCCAGCGAAGTCGTCGCGCCATTTCAAGGAGGTCCGGGTCATGCCGAGGCGACGAAAGACAGCGTCGGTCAGGTCGCCGACATCGACGCCCAGGCCCTGGCTTTTTTTGCCATTGTCGATAACGAACTGCAGCAGGATCATGCCCTCGCCGGAATAGCTGTAATGGGTGCCGGGATCGAAATGAATGCGCAGCTTCTGGTCTGGCTCCAGCCACCAGAAGTTGGCGAAACCGGTCGAGTGGGTCAGCACCATGCGCGGTGTGATCAGCTTCCAGCGCGGGTCGCCAGCCAAATCCTTGTAGGGGCCGTACTTGTCCGGATAGATCGCCTCCGGATCGTAGTCCGGCAAGGGTTTATCGAGGTCGTCAGCCAACGGCGTATCAAGCTTCAGCTTACCCTGGTCGACCAGTTGCATGACCGTATAGGCGAACACCGTCTTGGTCAGTGAAGCGCCGTACATGACCGTATCCGTCTGCAACGGATCGCCCCCGGCGTCGCGGATGCCGTAGGCCTGGACGTACTTGACCTTGCCGTGGTCGATGATGGCGATGGCCAGGCCGTTGGCGTGGGTGGCGGCCATGACCTTGCGCGCTTCGGCGTCGACAGCCTTCGGCGCCGGCAAGGCATGGGCGAAACCGGCAAACAACAGGGAGAGAAACGCGGCACGCAGCAACATGGTGACCTCCTGGCTGGCTCGGAGGTCACCATGTACCTTGCAAGGCGTCAATATGGATCAGGCGGCCACCAGTTCGCCGGCCAGGGCCTGCTCGATCAGGGCAAGGGTGCGCTCGACGCCGAAAATGGCGACGAAGGAACCGAAACGCGGTCCCTGGCTCTGGCCCAGCAGCACTTCGTACAGGGCCTGGAACCAGGTACGCAGCGGATCGAAACCATGCGCCTTGCCGACTTCGAAAACGATATTTTGCAAAATCTCGGCATCACGCGTATCGGCCGGCAGGGCCTTGAACTGGACCACCAGGTCGGCAAACGCCGCGCGTTCGCGATCGTCCGGCAGGCGGAAGACCTTGGCCGGCTTCACGAAATCCTCGAAATAGTTGAGCGCATAACCAGCCAGGCGGTCCAGCACCGGCTCGCTGTCCGGCGTGGCGCCCGGCAGGTAGGCCTGGATAAAACCCCACAGCGTCGCCTTGTCCGCCGCATTGGCCGCCGAGACCAGGTTCAGCATCAGCGAAAAGGTCACCGGCGGCACCTTGGGCGGCTCGGCGCCGCGCAGGACGAACCATACCGGGTTTTCGATCTGCTTGTCGGCTTCCTGCTTCGGAAAAGCGTCGAGCTGCTGGAAATATTCGTCCGTCGCGCGCGGAATGACGTCGAAATACAGCTTCTTGGCCGATTTCGGCGACTGAAACATGTAGTAGCTCAAGCTCTCCGGCGCGCCGTAACGCAGCCAGTCGTCCATGGTCAGGCCGTTGCCTTTCGACTTGGAAATCTTCTGGCCCTGTTCGTCGAGGAACAGCTCGTAATTGAAACCCTCCGGCGGCGTGCCACCCAGGATGCGGCAGACCTGCGACGACACCTTAACCGAATCGATCAGGTCCTTGCCGGCCATTTCATAGTCGACACCCAGGGCGGCCCAGCGCATGGCCCAGTCCGGTTTCCACTGCAGTTTGACGTGGCCGCCGGTGACCGGCACCTCAAACTTTTCGCCATTTTCTTCAAAAATAATCGTACCGTTCGGTATATTTCTTTCAAGCGTCGGAACCTGAAGGACATGGCCGGTCTTAGGGGAAATCGGCAGGAACGGGCTGTAGGTCGCGCGACGGTCGGGACCAAGCGTCGGCAGCATGACCTTCTGGATGTCGTCGAAACGATCGAGTGCGATCAGCAGGGTCTGGTCGAAAACGCCCCCCTTGTAGCAGTGGGTCGATGACAAAAATTCGTAAGCAAAACCAAAGCTATCGAGAAAAGTCTTCAGGCGATTGTTGTTATGCTGGCCGAACGATGGAAACTCACCGAACGGGTCGCGGACAACCGTCAGGGGCTTATACAGGTCCTCGCGCAGGATGTCGGAATTGGGGATACCTTCCGGTACCTTGCGCAGGCCGTCCATGTCGTCGGAAAAACAGATCAGGCGCGTCGGCCAGGCGCCACCGGTCATGGCCTCAAACGCCTGGCGGACCATGGTAGTGCGCGCCACCTCTCCGAACGTCCCGATGTGCGGCAGGCCCGACGGGCCATAGCCGGTCTCGAAAATGACGGCACGGTCCAGGCCCTCGAAGTCGCGCAGCGCCTCATCGATCCTGCCCGCCGCGATCATCTCCAGCGCCCGTTTCTGCTCGCCGGCGTCCTTCAGACGCGATTTGATCAGGCGCGCGATCAGGGCGCGGGCCTGTTCAAACGGCCAGGCGCGGCCGGCGTAAGCAAGGGGGGCAAGAGAGGTCATGAGAGATGCGAAATTCCTGAAAATGCAAGCGTCCGGCTTTACGGCGGGGATGCCGTGCCGTCAAGCTTGCCGCTGCGGCAAAATCCTGTTGACCCGTGTGACAAATCCGAATATCTTTACGTTTACGTCAATGTAACTTTCGTCCGCCAGCGCAAAGCGGCCATCGCCTGGAATTACCATGGACCTCTCCGCCAAGGACACCCGAACCTATACGATCCGCCAGTTGTCGAAGGAATTCGACGTCACGGCGCGCGCCTTGCGATTCTACGAAGACAAGGGCCTGATCTCGCCCCAGCGCAAGGGCCAGACGCGACTTTACAGTCCACGTGACCGCGCGCGGCTGCAACTGATCCTGCGCGGCAAGCGGCTTGGTTTTTCGCTGATCGAAATCCACGAAATCCTGGACCTCTACACCCCAAAGGACCATGGCGTATCGCAGATGCGCGCCACCCTGGTAAAGTATCGCGGCCAGATCGACACCCTGAAGCGCCAGCGCGAGGACATCGATCATGCCATTCACGACATGCAGGAAGGCTGTGTCTGGCTGGAAGAACAGATCCGCCAGCTGGAAGCCGAATCTCAAGCTTAATCAGAAATATAATCCTTTTTCCACATCTACAGGGAAACGCCGCCATGACCTATAAGGCCCCCGTCCGCGATTACCAGTTTCTCATTCGCGACGTTTTCCATACCGACCAGTACGGCAACTTGAAGGGCTTCGACAGCGCCGATTCCGAAACGGTGATGATGATCCTGGATGAAGCCGCCAAGTTCGCCGAGGAGGTGGTCGCGCCGATCAACATTACGGGCGACAAGGAAGGCTGCATCCTCGATCCGGCCACGCATGAGGTCACGGCGCCAAAGGGCTATAAGGAAGCCTATCATGCCCTGGCCGAAGGCGGATGGACGGCATTGTCCGGCGACCCGGCCTATGGCGGCCAGGGCCTGCCGCACTTCGTCAACACCGCCTTTTCCGAAATGCTGTCGGGCGCGTCCTCAGCTTTCGGCATGTATCCCGGCCTGACCGAAGGCGCCATATCGGCCATCACCGCCGGCGGTACGGAAGAGCAGAAGAACCTCTATCTGCCGAAGCTGATCAGCGGCGAATGGTCAGGCACCATGAACCTGACCGAACCGCATTGCGGCACGGACCTGGGCCTGCTGCGCACCAAAGCCGTGCCGGCGGCGGACGGCAGCTACAGGATCAGTGGCCAGAAGATCTGGATCAGCGCCGGCGAGCACGATTTCACTAGCAATATCTGCCATCTGGTCCTGGCGCGGATCGAAGGCGCGCCGGAGGGCGTCAAGGGCATCAGCCTGTTCCTGGTGCCGAAGTTCCTGCCGGACGCCGACGGTAATCCGGTGACGCGCAACAGTCTGCAATGCGCAGGACTGGAACACAAGATGGGTATCCACGGCAACTCGACCTGCGTCATGGTCTACGAGGGCGCCACGGGCTTCCTGCTGGGCCAGCCCAACGAAGGCCTGAAGATCATGTTCTACATGATGAACGCGGCGCGTTATGGCGTGGGTTTGCAGGGCCTGGCGATCGGCCACGCGGCCTATGTCGCGGCCGAGCAGTTCGCCAAGGACCGGCTGCAGGGACGCGCCCTCACCGGCCCCAAATCGCCCGACAAGCCCGCCGACAGCATCCTGGTCCATCCCGACGTGCGGCGCATGCTGCTGGAGAGCCGCGCGCTGATCGAGGGTGGCCGCGCCTTCCTGCTGTGGCTGGCCCTTCAGGCCGACTTCCAGCACGTCGCCGAGGATGAAAAGGACCGCGAAAAAGCCAGCGATTACATGGGCTTGTTGACCCCTGTCATCAAGGCCTATCTGACTGACAAGGGTTTTCGCGTCACCTCGGACGCCATGCAGGTCCACGGCGGCTCGGGCTTCACCGAACACTTCCCGGCATCGCAATATATGCGCGACGTCCGCATCACCATGATCTACGAAGGCACCAACGGCGTCCAGGCGCTCGATCTGGTCGGCCGCAAGCTGCCGTCGAAAGGCGGCCGCGCCCTGCAAACCTTCCTGGCCGAGGTCGACGCCTACGTCGCCGCCGAAGACAGCGGCCCGGTGCCGGCTTACGTCAAGGCGTTGAAGGACACCAAGGCCAAGCTGATGGACGGCACGATGTGGCTGATGCAGAACGGCATGGGCCATCCCGACAACGCGGCGGCGGGTTCGCTCGACTACCTGCACCTGTTCGGCCTGGTGTGCATGGCCTACATGTGGGCGATGATGGCCAAGGCGGCCCAGGAAAAAATCAATGATGGATCGGACGATCCGCTCTACGCCACCAAGCTGAAGATCGGTCGTGTCTTCCTTGAACGCATCCTGCCCGACGCCGATGCTCACCTGGCCAAGATGAAGGCCGGCGCCGAAGCACTGATGGCGCTGGAAGACGAGCTGTTCTAAAGGTTTTCCAGCACGTATTCGACGGCCGAAACCTTGAATTCGCCCGGCTGTTCGACGAACAGCCTGTCGATCTTGCCATCCCTGACGATGGCGGCATAGCGCTTGGAACGCTGCCCCATGCCGAAGCCGCTGCCGTCCAGGACAAGGCCCATGGCTTCGGCAAACGCGCCGTTGCCATCGGCCAGCATGACCACCTCGCCGTCGATGCCCTGATCCTTCGCCCAGGCCTTCATGACATAATAGTCGTTGACGGAGGTGCAGGCGACGACATCGACGCCCTTGGCTTTCAAATCGGCCGCCTTGTCCTTGTAGCCCGGCAGGTGGCGGGCGCTGCAGGTCGGGGTGAAAGCGCCTGGCACGGCGAACAGGACGACGGTCTTGCCGGCAAAGAAATCATGCGAAGCCACGGCCTTGGGACCGCTCTCGTCGACGACGGTCAGGTTGAGATCGGGGATGGCGTCGCCGGCTTGAAGCGTCATGGCTTTGGTCCTGTAGGCTGAAGGGAGCCTGCAGGTACCGCCTGTGGAATCAAAAGTCGATAGGGCAAGCGCGACGGCCGCGGCAAATTTTGCAATCGCGACAGTCCACCCCATATGGGTTAGACTTGAGTCTTGAATTTCGCCCGAAGGACGCGCCGATGACCTCCCCCGCCGACCGCCCAGACAACCACAATGACAACCACGACGACGACCATACCTCCTTCCAGGGACAACTCCTGATCGCCATGCCCGGGCTGGCCGGCGAGCCGTTCGAGCACAGCGTCATCTACCTGTGCCAGCACGACGAGGACCATGCCATGGGGCTGATCCTCAACAGGCCGATCAATGGCCTGAACTTCGCGCGCATGCTGAAGGAACTGGGCATCGATAACGGCAATCACAATCTCGACGGCCAGAAGATCTTCCGTGGCGGGCCGGTGCAGAACGACCGCGGTTTCGTGCTGCACAGTCTCGACTACAAGCTTGACGAGGCCACTCTGCCGCTGGGCGGACCGCTGATCACCCTGCCCGACGGCCGCAGCGAGGCAGGCATCGGCCTGACGGCGTCGCGCGATATCCTGGTCGATCTGTCGGCCGGCAGCGGTCCGGCGCACGCACTGATCGCGCTCGGCTATGCCGGCTGGGGCCAGGGCCAGCTGGAAAACGAGATCGGCCAGAACGCCTGGCTGGTCGCGCCGGCCAGCCAAGACCTGCTGTTCGGCGACGATACCGATCATATGTGGACGCGGGCCCTGGCCAGCATCGGCATCGATCCGGCGCACCTGTCGGGCGCGGCCGGAACGGCCTGAGGATTTTTTGACGCTATACGCTGATCGAGCGCATGTCGCCGTTTTCGAGCGAGGCGACGAGATAGGCTTCCGCCTCGGCGGGTGTCAGCGCCTTGGCGAACCCCCAGCCCTGGCCCATCTCGCAGCCCAGGGACGACAGCCGTTCGGCCAGTCCCATGTCCTCGACGCCCTCGGCGACCACGTCGAGCCCGAGGTCGCGGCCCAGGGTCAGTATGGAGCGGACGATCTTTTCCGATGACGCCTCGGTCTTCATCGTATTGACGAAGGAGCGATCGATCTTGAGCGTATCGAACGGCAACCGCGCCAGATAGCTCAGCGACGAGAACCCGGTGCCGAAGTCGTCTAGCGCGATGCCGGCGCCGGCATCGCGCAAGGCTTCAAGCACGCGCGCCGACGCCGCCGGATCGCGCATGACGTCGCTTTCAGTCACTTCCAGCTTGAGACAGCCCGACGGCAGCCCGGCGTCGCGGATCAGGCGCGAAACGTCCTCGACCAGGTTGGGACGTTCGATCTCGGGCGCCGACAGGTTGACGCTGATGAAGAAATCCTGCGGCAGGTCATGGACCTGGCGCCAGCGGCCAGCCATGCGCACGGTGGTATTGAGAATGATGGTGCCGAGATCGACCATCAAACCCAGGTCGCGGGCGGCACCCAGGAAATGGTCGGGCGGAATGACGCCGCGCCGGGGATGAACCCAGCGTGCCAGGGCTTCAAAACCGTTGATGCGGCCGGTGTGCAGGTTGACGATCGGCTGGTACCAGGCGTGAATTTCACCGCTGACGAACGCCTTGCGCAGTTCGGCCTCCAGCGCCAGCCGGCTCAGGCCGTCGCTTTCCAGGTCGCGGCGGTAGGCGGCGACGACGCCGGCGCCCTTCGACTTGGCCGCTTCCACCGCCAGCTCGGCGCGGCGCAG
>OUNJ010000010.1_pt1 | contig 31449 bp, 43 predicted proteins | sample 1755361 | NCBI WGS metagenome assembly OUNJ01 (sample SAMEA3914825, study PRJEB12502) | metagenome | biome: forest; material: soil | place: USA | collected 2012-03-12 | depth 0.1 m
TCGCGCCGTAGAGGTTCGCGCCGTCGAGGTTCGCGCCGTCGAGGTTCGCGCCGTAGAGGTTCGCGCCGTCGAGGTTCGCGCCGTCGAGGTTCGCGCCGTAGAGGCTCGCGCCGTAGAGGTTCGCGCCGTAGAGGTTCGCGCCGTCGAGGTTCGCGCCGTCGAGGTTCGCGCCGTCGAGGTTCGCGCCGTAGAGGTTCGCGCCGTCTCGAAAAGCGATTTTCACGGCGAGACCGAGCTTTATGGCTGTGGAGGTGGAAGGGTCGCACTCGATTTCGACGCGCACTTGAACGGCCGACGTAAAGCGGTTCAAAATCTCGATAAATTCTTTCACGACGTTTCTTTCTCTGCAAAGTTGAGGTATTTAGTTATATACATACTTGACGAGCCCGTCAAACGCTAATTTGCCCCCCGTGATATTTTATGGCACGGTGAGGCATGACCCTTTACGAAACGCTCACTGCGGCAATTAACGCCATATCTAGCCAGGGCTATGTGAGCCCCGAGCAAGTCGAATATTGGCTTACACGCATACGCGACGCTGCGCGGGGTAGCCTTATGCCCGAGCCGAAGCTGCAGGCTGAATTAGAGCGGGCCTTGCGCGCCAAGTATGCCGGGTACGTCGAGCACGGCGGCATTCTGGCGCAACACACCGGCTTGCCGCGCTTCACGCTCGAAAAGGTCAAGCCGCACTTGCGGGCGGAGCTCGACCGGCGAATCGTCGCGAGCGCCAATCTTATAAAGCTCAACCGCGCCCAGGCGATCGACAAGACGCTGCAACGCTTTTCCGGCTGGGCGACGTCGGTCCCCGCCGGCGGCACGAAAAACACGGACAAGGTCGAGGAAAAGACGCGGATCCGCAGCAGCATGACGAGCCTGCCGTTTGAAGAGCGGCGCGTGCTTATTGACCAAGGGCATAAGCTCGCCGCCAACCTGTCGGATACCCTGGCGCGCGACGGCGGCGCGATTGCCGGCGAGTGGCACAGCAATTGGCGCCAGCCGGGTTATAATTACCGGCAGGATCACAAAGAGCGCGACCGGCTCATATATCTCTTGCGCACGTCTTGGGCGCGCGAGCGCGGCTTAGTCAAGCCCGGGCCGCCGGGGTGCTATGAGGACATTACGGCGTGCGCCGAAGAGCCCTTTTGTCGCTGCCGCATGCGGTGGATTTACCAAATCAGTGCCTTGCCGGCCGACATGCTCACGCAGGCCGGCGCCGCGGCACAAGAGGCAGTGCGCGGCGCGTTGGCGGCGAGGCTTAGGGCGTCGGGTTAAGGCCAACGCATCCAATCCGCGCGGGGAAATCGGGACCCAAAGGGCGACCAATCGGGCGCTCGCTCGTCGCAAAAGCGCCATTCCAAGTCAGCCGGCGGGCGGTCGTGGCTGCTTATAATACAGGCTTTAGCGGCGTGTTCATTGTCGGCGAGTACAGCCGCAACGATGGCCGGGGCGTCGTCGCTGGCGCGAAAGCCGGACTGCCACCAGGGCGAATGAATTTCAAAATCCGTGTCTGTAGCGTACCATGATACCCAAAATTTAGTCATTTTTGGATTTATCCCTTTGTTTTTGAGCGCGGGCAAAAGCCCCGCGAAATATAGGGTCGAAAGGCGAGTATTGCCGCGACGTGGTCGCGCGCCCGTTAAGCCGCGCGAAAGAAGCGCGTCGGCGGTACTCGTCGAACGTGCCGGGCGTGTGGATTTGCTGGGCGGTCATAGCAACCCCTTCACTCTCGCGTTAACCCGCTGCAGCCATGCCAGAGCCGTGACCACTTCGTAACCCCGCGCAGCGAGCCGTTCGGCAAGGTCACGCTCCCAGGTTTCGTGGAACGCTTCGCCCGTCACGCGGTCGACCGCAATCCAAGAATTGCAATTGTGCGGCAGGTCGGGGACGGGCGTATAGCCTGGCGCGCCTTTGCGATAATATGCGCGCCCGATAATTTCTTCGCCGTTGGCGTTGCGGTCGGTCATTAGATAAAAGCCTAACCGCCCTGCGTGATGTCGTAGGCAACGCCGGTCAGGTCTTCGGTGTTGAAATTGAAATCCCCGACCTTGTACCAACCGTGACGGTACCCGTATTCCGCCTCTTGCGCGGCGGTCAGGCCGGGAAGGTCGTTGCGCCAGGCGGCCGACTGCGCGTTGAGGTGTTGCGTGCGGTTAGCTTGGGCGATTTGAAGGGCTTCGTTGCGGGTCATGTCGTTCTCTCCGTCTATGCATGTAGTTATATACACACTTGACGGTGTCGTCAAACGTTATTTTCACAAAAAGCGACGATTTCGTCGAAGGTCGACGCTCGAAAAACAATGTGCGGCCGCACCCCGGCTTTTATATCCGCGTCGCTTACGCTATGCGCGTCGCGCACTTCATAGCGCTCGCCATAGGGCCATTCGGCCGACGGGTCGTAAGTGCGCATTTCGCAAATCTGGTATCGACACCGCGGGCGCACGAGCGCTGTCGCCAGCTCGGTATTTTTGACGAAGAATTTAGACGACCGAGAATCCGTTACGGTCGTCCATTGCAAATCGCTGAAGCGCATTTTTATGCCTCCACAAGAGCGGCGACGCGGGCATTTGCCTGCGCCATGTCGTCTTGGACTTCGATCAAGCCGAAGTCGTCTTCGACGCACACGAAGGTGCCGAAGCGGCCTTCGCGTTCGACGAGGCGCAGCGTGCCGGCCTTGTGAGCCAGGGCGATAGCGAGGCAGGTAGCGGAAAGAGTACGCATTGCGTAAGGCCTCCTTGGGCCGGTGTCGCTGGGCAGGATTGCCGCGACGGTCTATTTCTGTTTGCCTGTCGGGGGTTCGGTCTCCCCGTGAGCCCCGGCGGTGCCTCCGTCCGGAAGGGGGAGCGGCTTGCGTCGCCCCGGTGAATTTAGTTATATACACACTTGACGGCCCCGTCAAACGTTATTTTTGCGTTTAGCGTATTTTTATGGCACATAAACTTATGGCTGATTTCTCAGAGTCCGACCACCCGCGCGATGGGGATGGTAAATTTACTTCCGGCGGGGGCTGGGGCGGCGGCCCTATTGCGCAAGGATCTAAAGTTGAAGAGGTGCTAAAAGCTGCAGGCGTAAAATATACGGTTGAGAATTCGAAGTTTTTCGGGGAACGGCACGGCGCTTCGCTCTCTCGGTATTTTAAAATAGAACATGATGGGAAGACGGCGCAAATCCGTGTTTCTGACCACGCACAAGGCGGTTCAACCGATGCCGTCACGGTGGGCTTGCCCGCGGCTATAAAAAACGCCTTTGAAGCGGTTGGGAAAGAAGTTCCGCCCGAAGTGCTCGACGCTGCGAAAGAGCGGGCGGCTTCGGAAAAGGCGACGTTTGAAAAAGAAAAAACCGAACACCAAGCTAAGGTAAAAGACCTTTATTTGAAAAACGGTATGACTGAAGAGGAATTTGGTCGTTGGGAAACCGCAAGCCGTAATGAAAAAGGTCGAATTCTCACAGGGATGAAGGCGCGCCATGGAAAAGTGAATTTCGAGCTTTTCCAATCTCCTGAAAAGTATTTTCCTAAAGCAGATAGCGATGAAAAAGCGGGCCCCGGCCATAGTATTACCGAAACGGATTTGAGGCCATTGCGCGCCGCCGGCGTACTCATCTCGCACGGCGACCGCGTCCTGATGTTGCAGCGCGCCGACCTGGGTAACCTTTGGGCCTTCCCGGGCGGTAAGATCGAAGAGGGCGAAACGCCCGCGCAAGCCGCCGCGCGCGAAACGCTCGAGGAAATCGGTTTTAAACCGTCGCCCGGCGCCATGGGCGAATTTGCCCGCCGCATTGCCGACGGCGTCGATTTTACGACATTCCTTTATATGCCCGACCCGCAAGACGGCGAGCCGCCGGCGGTAACGCTCAACGACGAGCACACGGGTTATCAATGGCTCATGCCCGAAGATGCGTTGAACCTGGCCAGCCTGCATCCGGGCGCCGCGGCAGTGCTGCGCAAGGTCACGGGGACGGAACTCGACGTCGCGCGGATGATTCGCGACGGTGAATTGACGAGCCCCCAGCGGTTTCATAACGTTTGGCTTTTCGACCTTCGAATCACCGGCACCGGCGCGGCATACCGTACGCAAGGCGAGGAATTCGCCTGGCGCGATCCCGCACTTTATCTCAACGACGAGTTTTTAGCGCGCTGCAGCGGCCTACCCGTGATTTTCGAGCACCCCGAGGGCGCGACACTCACGAGCGAAGAATACGCCGACCGCAACGTCGGTTCTATATTTCTGCCATATATTAAAGGCGGCGACGTTCGCGGCGTGGCAAAAGTATTTGATGACGATACCGTCAATATTCTGTTGAATATGCCCATGTCGACATCGCCGACCGTCGTGCTCGCGAAAAATACGTCTGCAAAGGCAAATCTTGACGACGGCGATAAAATATTGATAGAAGGTAGTCCAAAGCTTTTGGACCACGTTGCTATCTGCGCGCACGGTGTCTGGGACAAAGCAGGCGAACCACAAGGGGTTATTTCCATGGCGACCGAAAACGGCGAAGACGAAAAGAAAACCGAACCCGCCGAAACGAAGTCCGACGCCATGCCCGCCTGGGCAGACGCCCTCTGCTCGAAAATGGACGCGATGGCCGATTCGGTCGCCGATCTGAAAAAGCGCGCCGATGCCGCCGACGAAGCGAAGGCCGAGCCCAAAGACGACAAGCCGGAAGAACTCGCCGCCGACGCCAAGAAAGACGGCGCCGACGACCGCAAGCAGGTCACGGCGGCGGACGCCACCGAAGAGCTCAAGACCAAGATCGCCGACCTCGACAGCCGCATGCCCAAGGAACTGAGTGACGCGGAAACCGAGGAAATGGCGGAAGCGTCGCACAAGGCCGACAGCCTGGCGGCGGCGTTCGGCGAAAAGCCGACCCGGCCCATGCCCGGCGAGCGCCCGCAGAATTTCCGCCGTCGCCTCGTCGAGCGCTACCGCGCGCACTCGCCGACGTGGAAAGACGCCGACCTGACAAAGGCCGACAGCGTCGTGCTCGGCATCGCGGAAACGCAAGTTTTCGCCGACGCGCTCGCCGCGGCCGACTTGCCGGGCGATCCGGCGCAAGGTCTGCGCGAAATCCGCAAGACCGGCCCGGGCGGCCATCTGATTTCCGAATTCCGCGGCGACATCCGCGCCACCTACGAGCCGTTCCGCGCGCAAGCGCAGAAGTTCGGCACGCTGCGTTAATAAGGGGCCGTCATGACCACGCCGAATCCGTCCATCAACCCGTACAAGACCACCAATGCCGCCGGCCTGTTTTCCATCTCGGAAAGCGGCCTCGTGCAGGGCGTCGCTCATCCCGATCCGGCGACGCGCTACGCGTTGGCGCAAGGCCCGCTCGCCACGACGGAAAGCCTGCCCATGTGGGGCGGCGTCGGCATTTTCGAGAACGTGCCGGTTGCGGGCGAAGGCTCGAACGGCGGCAATGTCGGCCGCGCGTCGGTCCTGACGAGTCTGACCGGCTTCTCGGTCTTCGACCAGGCGTTCAACGGTATTTCGTCGCCGGAAAGCCCGGTCCCGCTGTACGGCGGCGGCAACACCGTCAATTTCTACCGCCTGGGCAGCGGCGCGCGCATCGCGCTGCAAATCGACCCGGCGCTCGTGTCGCTCGATGGCGGTCTGATCACGCAACAGGTTTCGTGGGACTTCGTCTCGCAGCGCATCGTGCAGTACGAGCCGGCCTACGCCGCCAACACCATCACGGGGGCCGTCTGGGCCAGCACGGCCGGCGGTCGCGTCACCTTCACGGTGTCGAGCGACCCGACCAGCTACGCCACGGCTGGCGCGACGATCGACGTTTCGGGCGTCGTCAACACTGGCGGCGCGTCGACGAGCGCCTTCAATGGCGCATGGACGGTCGTTTCCTCGACTTCCACGACGATCGTCGTCGCGGCGCCGGCCGCCGCTTCGATCGGCACTTACGCCTCGGGCGGCTCGGTCGCCGGTGGCGGCGGCGCACTCCCCGTCAAGATCCTGAAGGTGCTGCCCTCGGGGTGCAAGACGGTGTCGTACGATCCGCTCACCAATTTCGCCACGTGGAACGGCAACGGCGCTTGCGCCCTGGCCCTGATTTAAGGACGCGCTCTTATGGGAAGCATTGCCCCCGCCCGCATTAATGTCACGCCGTCCCTGACTCTGCCCGAGCATATCCTGCAGATCAATCAGGTGTCGGGATACATGGACGCCTTGAGCGGCGGTGACCCCATGCCCCGCCTGGGCGAAAATGACCTCGTCGTCTACATCAACGCGCACGACGTACGCGTGCAGACGCAGGTCGGTCAGGTCTCGTCCAACCAACTGCCCGGCGTGACCATCACGTCGCGCCAGATCAGCACGCCGACCTATATGTCGCGCGCCCGCGCCGAATTCGACCATCACGACACGGCGGCGGCGGCGTCCTGGGGTTACAGCCTGCCTGAAGCGCAACGCCTGGGCATGCGTCAGGCGACGTTCCAGAAGTTCCGCGACTCCGGGCTGTACGGCATCAACCCGACCAACGGCGAAGGCCTGTTGAATACCGTCGGCGCGACGGCGGTCAACCTGCCGGCCGACCAGTTCGGCAATACGACCGTCGTCACCTACGATCCGGGCTCCTGGGCGCTGTTCATGGCGCAGCAAATGCTCGCGACCAAGACGCGCACAATGCAAATGGGCATGGGCGCGAAGTTCACCATCCTGGGCCCGCAGCGCACGCTTGGTCTGTTCGAATACGACATCGTGCAACTGACCAACTACCAGCGCGAAGGCGCGGGCAGCAATTCGGCGGCCGGCACGCTCAAGGCCGTCACCGGGTGGAACCTCGACGATATCACGTGGACGTATGACGACACCCTTATCGGCAAGGGCGCCGGGGGCACCGACATGGTCATTCTGATCATGACCGAGGTCAAGGTGCCCAAAGGTCGCAAGATCAGCACCAACGAATTCGCCAAGCTGTCGCCCTCGCTCGAAGCCACCGCGCTCCAACTGTGCGACATGGTCGCGCCGCGCGAGATCACCACTCCGCTTCCGGGCGGCGCGACCGACGTCCTGAGCGAACTTCGCCTTACGTCGGGCTGGGGCGTTCGCCCGGAAGCGCTCTCGCTCATTTCCATGCAGTATTCGTAAAGCTTGACGGGGCCGTCAAGGGGCGTAAAGTGGCTCGGGTAATACCGGGCCACTTTTTTAATAGGCGATAGGCATGAAACTTTACGTCGGTAATCTCACGGACCAAAACCACAAGTTTATTTACCGCGTCGAGAGCGTGCCTGGTCGACCGGTGGAAACCCCGATTGGCGCCGGGCAACAGGCGTGCGTCTATAATAATGACCGGCCGGACGTCGACCAGAAGGCGGAGATTGACGCCGTTCTCAAGCAGCACGTCCCTTACGGCATTGTCGAAGCCTCGTCGATCGACCTCAAAAAAGGTTTTGCAGGCCTGTGCTACTCGATCGACAAGATTATCGACGTCGAAAAGCTTCTGCGGGGCATGAAGGCCAACGAAGACGCCCGCGTGAAAACCGCCCTGACGCAGCGCAAAGACGCAGTGCAGGCGCTCGCCGCTGCGCTGCAAGAGGAATCGGGCGGCGGTCTGCGCAGCCTCACGGTCGAGACGATCGAACAGCCGCGCGCCGTCGGCGTGGATCCTGAAATGGGCGCTGAACAGATCACGCTGCAGGCCGCGCCGACGCGCGCCGGCCGTCCTCGCACGCAACGGTGACCCATGGCGACGCAAGCGGCATTCCTCGCGTTCCTGCGCTCGCCGGCGCTCATACCGGTGGACGCGCTACCTGACGACTCGCCGTACATCACAGCGGCGTATGATTACGCCGTTGCTCTCGTGCTGCAGGAATTTATCAGCGTTTCGCCGTCGCTGTACGATCTCGCCGTCTATAACCTGGGGACGGACTTCCTGCTTAATTGGTGCCCCGACACGCCTCCCAGCACGTATTTTACCGACGTGCGCAAGACTATGGACCTGGCGGGGTTTGTCGCCGGCCCCGTGACCAGCACGAGCGACGAAGGGACGTCGAGCAGCTTCACCATTGCGGACTTTTTCAAGGGTTTGCAAATGTCGGACCTGCAAAACCTGCGTACGCCGTACGGGCGCATGTACCTGAGCATCGCACAGAAGGCGGGACCGAACCTCTTTGGAGTGTCGTAAATGGCCGTCCTTCATTTAGGTGTTATTGACGTCGAATATACCAATGAGCCCGGCAAGACGACGGGTGACGTCGCGGAAATTCTCGAGGCCAAATATCACGTCATGGAAATTTTCTCCCGCGAGCACGGGCAGGAAATAGCCGACACGGTCGCCGCCGCCATGCTGGGCGCCGTTGAGGCGGAACTCATGGGCGCACCCAACGCAGGCACGAGCGGCGAGGCCCAGGCGGCGACCGACATACAGAACATGTTTCAAGACTTCCTGTCGCACGACGAAATGGCCCATATGGGTTATCCCGGCGTGCCGACCGCGGCGGCGCTCAAGGGCAAGAGCGTGCGGTTCAAGCGCAAAAAAGGTAATCCGCGCCCGTCGTTCATTGATTCGGGTCTCTATCAGGCCTCAATGCGCGTGTGGGGTGATGACTTGCCAGGCATGACAGAGTACGGTTGGGCGTTTGCCGGATTGGAGAATTCGATCGGTGCCTAGCGTAAGCGAATCAGTCGACCAACAGTCCGCAATGGCGGCGTCGCTGAAAAGCGGCCTCAACGTGCTGTCTCAAGACCAAGAGATTACCTTCGTGCGCTACGTGAAGGTCGTTTTGCCGCTCGACGGCTTCGTTTTTTGGGTGCGCGCCGGCTTGCTGGCGCCGTCGGCCATTTTCAACGGCTCGCAGTTCAACACCGCCCAGTTTAACGCGCCCCAAGTGAGCGACGCGCCGTTGTCGGTCACGGTTAAAGGGTCGCTCCACTATTCGATAAATCAGCGCCAGGGCGAAGAAGAGAACCTCGCCGTCAACCGCGTGATATTCACGGCGGAAACGGAAATACAGGACCTCAACGAAGTGTCGCCGACGGTGCTTTATTTGGGCGAGTTTCAAGGGATCCGATTCGCTTTTTCCGACCGCGGGAAATTCTATAAGGCGGCCGACCTCTTTCATTACTCGGGCGATGCGGTCTACCCAGTAATGCAAAGCGTCATTATCGATAGCCTGGGCGATATCGACTTTAGAAACGTGGTCGTGTCCAATAGCCTGCCGCTGTGGCTTACGCTTACCCGGTTTTGCCCCGTCTATCCGTCTTTTGCCATTCCCGACAACCTGCCGCCCCCGTATATCGCCGTGCATGTCGTGCCCGAAGCGACGCGCGCCCTGCAGGCCCTTCCCTTAATCGACGATACCGGGGCGCATTGGCAGCTCGTGACCGACCGTGTGCGCGTCACGGTGTACGGCCTGCGCAATTTCAGTGTTATGGATTGGCTCGACTACGCGCTTGAGTATTTGGAAAACGGCGGCACCATGGGCCTCATGAATAGCCCGGTGCCGCGCGACGAAAAACGCTCACAAAACGAAATGTCGACGCTCGCCATTAAAAAGGTGATTGACTTCGACGTGAGCTATTATCAAAGCCGAGTGCGCGACGTGGCGCGCCGTTATATCCTTTCTTGCGTGCCTAATCTTATCGTGGCATAAACGGGCAGCAAATTTTACGGCGGGAGTCCTACACATGCCACCTTTTCAGGGTATCGCTGCGGCAACGGCTCTTAAAAAGGGCGGCGGCGTCGGTCTTCCCTCACTCGACGCGTTCGGCAATCAACAGGTCGTCGAAAGTCACGGGTATGAGGCGGTCGCCGCCTCGCAGACCGCGCAAGTCCTGGGGGCGACCGGGGCTGTCGGTGACGTGCTCAACACTCTGGTTATCGTGCCGGGCACGTCGGCCGCCGGCGCCGTGTCGATCAAGGACGGCGCCAATACCGCGATTACCGTCTTTGCCGGCGGCGGCACTACCGCGCTCACGGACCTTAAGCCGATTGTTCTGTCTCTCGACATGATCAGCGCGGCTGGCGCCTGGCAAGTCACCACGGGAGCCAATGTTACGGCTATCGGCATCGGTCAATTCACCTAAGAGGTTACGCCTGTGTCGAATGACATCGTCGTCTTAAACGTCTCGCAGATCAGCGCGCCGACCCCGAATACGCTTCAGAAAAAGGGCGCTTTCGTTTCGGTCGGCGGGACCACTGCGGCGACGGGAAGCCTTACGCTCTATACGACGCTTGCCGCGCTCACTGCCGCGATTTCGGCAACGGGTAACCACGCCGAAGTGCTGGCCATGGCGACGACATATTTCGCCCAGCCGGCCGCGCCCGCCGTTTCTGTGCTCGAGCTGGGCACCGGGACGGCCGACGCTGGGGTCGCCGCGCTCGACGCCTGGCTTACCGCCAACCCGAAAACGCAATATTCGTTTCTCTTGCCCTTCGCGTGGGACAACAACGCCAATTTGCTCACGTTGCTGGGCACCTTCGACGCGCCCGACGACCAAACGTATTTCTTCATTCGTACGACGCTCGGTAACTTCGCCAGCTACGCCAACCACAAGTGCGCCTTTACGCTCGTCGAAGCCTCGACCGCGCCCAGCACCGAATTTACCGCGGCGGCCCCTTTCGCCGTGACTTTGGGCTACAACCCTTCGTCGACGAGCCTCGTCACGCCGCTTGCGTTCTCGTATCTTTTTGGTGTCACGCCCTACGATGGCACCGCCGCCAATATGGCGACGCTCAAAGCGGGCGACTGCAATTTTGTCGGCACCGGTGCCGAAGGCGGCATCTCCAACACGATTCTGTACTGGGGCCATCTTATGGATGGCCGGCAGTTCAATTATTGGTACGCCGCCGACTGGGAGCAAATCAATCTCGACCTCAACGTCGCGAATGAAGTCATTCAGGGGTCAAACAACGCCGTCTCGCCGCTGTACTATAATCAAAACGGCATTCAGCGCTTGCAAAACCGCTGCGTGCAGGTAACGGGCAACGCCGTAAGCTATGGAATGGCCAATGGCCAAGTTGTCGCGACGCGTCTCCCGACCGATCAATTCATGGCCAATTTCCGCGCCGGACAATACGCCGGGCAAAATGTGGTCAACGCCGACCCGTTCGCCAGCTATACCGCGGCCAACCCGTCGGATTATGCGGAAGGCACCTATGGCGGCCTGACGATCATATTCATCCCGCAACTCGGCTTTGAGCAAATCGTCATTAACCTCGTCATTACGGACATTGTGAGCTAATGGCCTTCAATCCTCTCGTCGATCAAGGGTTTCTGAATAAGCTCAAGGCCAACGTCTTTATTCTCGACGCGCCCGAGCTCAATGTGTCGCCGTCTTTCTTGGGCAAGAATATGATTCGTCTGGCGCTCAGCGGCGACGCGACGGCGTACAGTGGCACGGCGACCGGCGCCGTGCCGTCGCTCGAGCCGTATCTCATGGCGTCTATTTCGATCGATCTGCTAAAGACGCAAAGCTTGTCGGACCTCTACAAGCGCCGCATGGAACTCAACACGCGCCTGGGGGATATCACGGTGACGCCCGACACCGACACCTTGAGCCCCTACACGATTCTGAATTGCTCGATTGCGAGCGTCGGTGAGCTGTCCTTTGCCGGCGCGGATCCCGGTTACGGGGTCATGCTCACGGGCTATTATATCATCAACGCGGCGGCGTGGAATTAATGTTAGACCGGCGCCTTAATCTGGTTATCCCGGTCGACACCGACGCGGGGACCGTGCACGTGCACAGCATGCCGCTGCACAAAGACGTTTTCGATCGCTATTTTCTCGTCATGTCGAAAGCCTTCGCCCTCATCTTCAAAGAGGGCTTGAGCGTCATCGCCGGGCCGCGCGTCGCGGCGCGCCTCATTCGCGCCGCGGCCGAACAACTGGGCGTATGGGAAGACGGCGAGGCCCCCGACGGCACCGTGATTTTAGGCGTCAAAAACGGCTTGATGCAAGAAATATGGCGCTTGTCGAATGTGCTTGCGCCGACCGAGGCCGGCGGTTGGGCGCCTATGCCGCTCGCCGACGCTGTGAAGCGCCAGATTATCGACGAAGACGATGCCGACGAAGTCGAGGGCGTTATCTGTTTTTTTATCTTAATCTCGGCAATGCACAAGCGGAGGGACGTGGGGGCGCATCTGGATTCTCTTCAGCTTTGGCAAGCGCGGCCTACCTCGTTAACGCTTACGGAATACCTGAATTCTTTGCCGACGTCGACGACGGAAGACGATATTACATCGAAGGGGAATCCGTCGTCCATTCCGGGCTAGCTTGGGCGGCCGGTGTCGGCTTTAGCGAGTTGTGCGCTTCCGACAAACTCATGTATAGTTCGCCCCAGGCGTACCGGCAGCGGGCGCTTTTACGCGCGTTAGGGGCGACATAATGGCTTTGCGGTCGGTCATAGATATTGACGTCAATGACGCCGAATGGAAGCGATTCAGCGAAGAGTTTTCCGCGCACCAAAAGGCTGTAAAAACGCTGCCCGGCGCATGGTCGGATGTCGGCAAGGAAACCGACAAGGTCGCCGACGGCTTCGCCGACATGGTCGCCGCGCTCATGTCGCAAAACAAGCTTTTGCACGAGCAAACCGCCGCGCGCGAAAAGCAGCACCGGGACGAAGACGCCGCAGCCAAAAAGGCGGCGGCTCAAGAGCGGGCCTCTGAAAAGGCACGCGGGCAGGCCGACCGGGAGCACCAACGCGCGCTTGACGAGCGCCAGAAGGCGCACCAAAAAGCCATTAAAGACACGGGGCAGATCGCCAAGAATATTGGCGGAGCGACGCTCGACCTGCTCAAATGGGTGAGCCTGGGCAATATCGCAGGCGTTTGGGGGTTGGGGGCGCTCGCCGGCAGCGTTTCCAACACCTACCGCACCGCTACGGGCTTAGGCGTCTCGTCGGGCGCTATGCAGGCCCTGGGCGTCAATTACGGGCGGTACTTCGACACGAATTCCGCTCTTGGCAATATCGCCGGTGCGCAAAACGACCTGTCGAAGCGATGGATATTCCAATCCATGGGCATAAACCCAGAGGGTAAAGACCCCGGCCAACTTGCCGCACTCATGGCTCCGATTGCCAAGCGCATCTTTGAGCAAGGCGGCATGACGCAGCAATATGCCGATGCTCGGGGCCTTACGCAGATTTTCAGCATGGAAGACCTGCGACGGCTTCATGCGGCGTCGGGTGGCGACCTGACGCGCGCCGGGGTCGGCTATGCGCGGGACACGCGGGCCTTGGGCCTCAATGACCGCGCGCAACAAGCCTGGCAGAACTTCCACTACGAATTGGACCGCGCCGGCATTCAGATTAAAAACGTGCTTGCCGACGGGCTTACGCCACTCGTGCCCGCCCTGCGTGACTTTGCCGGCGCGGTTGCTGAATCTATCAAAACGTTTCTTTCGAACCCCAAGCTGAAGGAATGGATTCACGACTTCGGCGAGGGCATGAAAACCGTCGCGCAATATGTGGCGTCGGACAAATTTCAAAACGACGTCAAAACCTTCGTTTCTGACTTCGCGCTTATCGTCGAGAAAATAGCGGCGGGCCTGCGTCTCTTGGGCGTGCTACCGGGCGCGCCGGCGGGGGCCGCACAGTCATTTCAAGACCGGGCGCGCACCGCGCCTATGGATGGGCGCTTAGGGGCGAACGGCATCGCGGGGCCCGTCGTGTCGGCCGCAGCAGCGCGGCGCGGCGTTGACGTGGGTATTCTGCAAGGCATCTATGGCGCCGAAAGCAACTTCGGGCACCACGCGGGCCGATCGAGCGCAGGCGCTATGGGGCCGTTTCAGTTCATGCCCGGCACGGCGGCACAATATGGCGTCGACGTGAATAGCCTGGCGTCGAGCGCCGACGGCGCGGCGCGCTACATGGCGCGGCTCGTGCAACATTATCACGGGGATATCAAGAAGGCGGTGGCGGCGTACAACTGGGGAGAAGGCAACCTAGACCGGGATATTAAGGCGCACCCCTTCACATGGCTGCAAAACGCGCCTCGCGAAACGCAGGGGTACGTTAAGACGGTGACGGGGATTGCGGTCGTGGTCAACAATAACACCGGCGGCGCGGCGTCGGTGCAAGCCGCGCAGTTACCGCAATGAGTTATTCCCGCTTTAAATACAGCTTCACAATATCGCCCATTTTGCTCAAGAATGGCATAGCGGCTAATCTGCCGGGCGGTCTTATGTCGATCGTCAATTTGACCGAATCGGCCGCTTTCGACGCTGGCGTCACGGGGGCGGGCGACGCGTCCTTTTATGACGGGTATTTCGGACAATTCGACGTCGTGCCGGGCGGGACGCTCATTCAAAACGACGTCGGCAAGTACCCTTTTGCAAATCAGGTCATCGCCGCAAACGCCATTATCGTACAGCCTAACCGGCTTTCTATGATGATGGTTTGCCCCGTGAAGGACGCGGGCGGCTATGCGCAAAAAATGGCTGTGATTACGAGCCTGGTCAACAGCCTTAAGCAACACGTCAACCTCGGGGGCACCTTCACGGTCGCCACGCCCGCCTATATCTATACCGACTGCCTTTTGCTGGCCATGCGCGACGCGTCGGCCGGCGGCTCAAAGCAAAATCAAACACAATTCGTCTTCGACTTTGAGCAACCGTTGCTCACTCTCGAGGCGGCGCAGCAGGCGCAAAATTCGCTCATGGCCAAAATTACCGCGGGTGCCCAGGTCACCGGAAACCCGCCGACGTATTCCGGCGCCGCAACTGCCGTTGGCCAGCCGACGAGCGGCGTCGCGCCCGCGGTCATCCCGTCGACGACGAGCCCGGCCGGCGGGTCGGTCTTCGGAGGGCCGACACCGTGACCATTACGCCATTTGCCCCGCCACTTAATCAGCCTTTTCAATTTCAGCCGACGCTTGACGGCGAGACGTACACGGGGATTATCCCATGGAACGTTTACGGCCAACGCTGGTATTTGGACATTGTCACGCTTGCCGGCCGACTGATTTGCAGCGTCGCAATTGTGGGGTCGCCCGACGGGTACGACATCAACCTTGTGAAGGGCTATTTTACGTCGAGCGCGGTCGTTTATCGTGCGTCGACCAATAGCTTTGAGGTTATGCCTTAGCTTCCACAAAGGGGGTTATGGTTATAAACCTATACCCAGCGTCGACTTTCGGTATAAATTTTTCGTTTAGCGCTTCGGCTACTTGAGCGGCAACAAACTCATTATCAAGTTGCCAAAAGTACCGTCCGGAACGGCACATCACCACCCCAAACCCATTTGAGTAAAAGGGGCAATCGCTCAAATCAATTAGAACCCCGCTCACAGCATATCCACCGACGATAAGACGCTTTCGCTTCGGGCCTTAGCGCGCTCGCGAATCCCTGCGACCACGCTGGGCTTTTTCGAATAGCGGCCTTTGGAATCGCGTCCCGGCGTGGTCTTACGGAATTTGCGCAGCTCGTCGGCCTGTTTTCGCCAGTCGGCAAAGAGTGTATTATAGGCCTTGTCTTTGGCAGCCATTTCTTCGTGCGCCAGGGCCAAGAGTTCGGCGTTTTCCTGGGAAAACCAAAGGTTTATAAAAAATGGGTATTCGTAAACCATAGTTGATGCTCATCAGAACGTCGCCGCGTGAAGGGCGAACATGAGGGTCTCGAAGTCGATCGGTTTGTTGACCGGAAAGCGTTCTTCATCTGCTAGGTCCAAAGGTTGAAAGCCGGGTCGATCCGTTGCCTGCCCGGACTGCATCAACAGGATCTTCATCCGTAAAGCCTCGAAGCTGTAGCCCCGGCCGACGCGGTCAATGACGCGGATAACGCTGTTCAGGCTCTCCGTGTAGGCATTGGTGACGCGATGGCTAAAGTGGGCCAGGATTTCAGTCTCCCAGTTGGTCCACGCGCGCACCAGGTCGTGCCAATAGTGCGCCTGCGCCTCCGGGATCGCCTCCCGCCAAGCCTCATACCGGCGCTTGGCCTCGGCTGCGTCGGCGGCATCATAGATCATGTAGAACTCTTCCTTTAGCCTGTATGCCTTGAACAGGTCGGGGAAGCTGTTGACCCAGCCATCGAGGAGCATTAGCTCCTGGGCCGACAGGTCGCCATGACGCTTCAGGAGGAGGAAGCGGTCGCGCTTGAGGCCGAGCTTCTGCTTGGCGGTCATGCCGGCGCGCATCGCCTTGCGGACCTTCTCAACGGCGTCATTGGCCATGCGGACGACGTGGAACTTATCAACCACGATTTGCGCCTGGGGTAGTACCAGCTCGACGGCCTCCTTGTACGGGCGCCACATATCGATAGCCACGAACTCGATACGCTCCTTGTCCTTGAACTTGGATAGGCGGGATATGACGGTCGACTTGTTGCGGTTGACCAGCAAGTCCAGGACGGCCCTGTTTTCCACATCCGCCAGCACACCGCGAGGCTTGCCGAGGTAGATTTCGTCTATGCCGAGCCACCGCGGCGTCGGCATGTTGAAGGTCGGGTTCTTCTGCTCGCCATACTCTTTGAACAGCAGGCGCACGGTGCCTTCACTGACACCCACGTCCTCGGCAATGCTGACGAAGGTACGGTTGATCGCCTGCTCGCAAATCCACTTGACTAGGCGCCGCGTCATCGTCTTGCCCTCTTCGATATAGGGCAGGTGTTCGTAGAAGGTCTTACCACAGGCCTTGCAGCGGTAACGGCGCGTGTTGACGTAGATCGTCGTCCGCTTCCCGTGCGTCGGCAGGTCGCGGATTTGCTGCTTGCGCCGCCCAAAGCCGACAGCGCCGGGCGTATTACAGCGGGGGCACTTGTCGATCGAGACGCGGGTCTCGACATCAACATGATAATCGTGCGCTTCTTCGTGGACTTCCATGACGCTAAACAGATGCAGATTAAGGAAATTGCGGTCAGACATTCCGATGATCAACCCGGCTAGAATCGTAAATTCGGGTTGATGGTAGGGGATTTGGGCGGTCACGTCGTATTATTTCTTGCCAAGGATACTCCATGCGATTCGAACCACTGCTGGAACCTGCCCGTTTCTAACGGCGTTAGTGCGGTCCACCCGATCGGCCAACCGATAACGATCTCCTCGAAATTGGGAGATAATGCCGCTCCAATCTGTGTCCCGCGCAGGCAATTGCTCGCGCCACCCCACTCGTCCGGACGCCCCATTGTATGAGACCGCGGAGAATTCACCCCGCTTGGCGTCGGCAGCCACCCACATTCTGGCTCTGTGATGTGGAAATCCGGCGGCGTCAGCCCCCAGCACGCCCCATCGCGCATCATACCCCAGCTCGGCCAGGGCCCCGAGAATTCTGTCAATTCCCCGAGTAGTGAGCATTGAGGAGTTTTCCACCCAGACGTGGCGCGGTCGTACCTGGCGAATGATGCGGGCAAATTCGCGCCAAAGGCCCGATTCTGGGCCGTCAATACCGGCGCCTTTTCCGGCCGAGCTAATGTCCGTGCAGGGAAAGCCGCCAGAAACAACGTCAACAATTCCGCACCAAGGCGCCCCGTCGAAGGTAGCCACGTCATCCCAAATTGGGAAAGGTTCGAGGCATCCATCGTTTTGCCGCGCCGCCAGAACGGCGGCGGCGTATCGGTCACGCTCAACTGCGCAGATTGTGCGCCAGCCGAGAAGTTTTCCGCCAAGAATGCCGCCGCCGGCACCCGCAAAGAGGGCAAGCTCTCGAAGAGAGCCTTGCTTATAAGCCAAGTCATGCACGTTTTTAACCGAAACCGTAATTGATGATTGATACTGAGTCATAACGATTCTGCCGTCAATCACATTTTGCGTTTTTAGAAAGATTGTTAGAGTGCGTGAACGCGAGCGCGGCTGCGTGCGTTGTTGGGCGCCTCCGCCGCGCTCGCTTCCGCCGGTGCCACGGATGCATCAATCAGATTTTACGAATACCCTAAAAAATTTAATCATTGTTTCGCTCCCTGCGTCACAAAGTCTATGACGGCCTGCGCCCGCTTCCGGGCTTGCTCTTTTTCATCTTCGGGGACGTCGTCCCAACTCACGGCGTATGTTTCATATTGCCCCAGCGCATACCGGGCATCTGTGCGCGGGGCCGCATCGTAAATGACGCGCGCCAAAGCGTCGACATAGGCCGGTATGCGCGTCATTTGCCTTACTCCTTTGGAGGCTATACACTGACCTTAAACCCAAAATGACGGAGCCGTCAAGTCTGTGCGCTATTACCGAATTGAGATAGGCGGAGACACCCCGGCAGTTTATACGAGCTGGGTCAACGGGCGTAATGACCCGGGCGCGCTTAATGTCGAATTCGATATTCCTGTTACGGCTTTTGCGACCCCGGCAGGCAATGCGATGGTGCGCGTTTGGGGCATAAGCCTGCAAACCATATCGCAGGCGCGGGACTTCAACGGCGCGCCGATTAAGGTTTTCGCCGGCATGCAAATGGGCCTCCCGTTGGCCAATCCGAAGCAAGCCGGCGTCGTGGTCACGGGTACGATTTTGCAGGCTTTCGGCAATTGGATAGGTACGGCGATGACGCTCGACCTTATCATAATTGCCGACGGCGGCGCGACGCCCGGAAACCCTAAAAACATCGTCTTTTCATGGGCCAAAGGCACGAGCCTTGCGGCGGCCATTACCTCGACGCTGCAAAACGCCTTTCCGGGCTTCAAAGTTGACATAAAAATCAACACGGCGCTTAGCCTGGCGGCCGACGAAAACGGGTATTTCGAGACGGTCGAGCAATTCGCGGCCTATCTCAAAAATATGACGGCGGCGATTAAGGGGGGTACCTATACGGGCGTCAATATTGTGCTCTCGCAAAGCGTCTTCAGCGTTTACGACGGCACGACGGCAGCAACCCCCGTGAATATCGCTTTCACCGACCTGATAGGCCAGCCGACATGGATTGCGCCGGCGCAAATTCAGTTTAATACGGTGCTTCGCGCCGACCTGGGCGTCGGCGACTATGTGCGCTTGCCGCCCTCGATCGTCACGACGACCGCGCCGTCGCAAAGCCAATACCGCGACCAAAGCGCCTTTCAAGGCGTCTTTCAGCTCGGGTTTTTGCGGCACGTCGGCAACTTCCGGCAACCTAACGCCGAAAGCTGGGTTACCACTTTCAACTGTTACCCGGCCCCGGCATCATGACCGCATCGCACCTCAAAACCCCGTTTAACCAAAGCCTAAACCGGTTTGCGGAAGGCAAGATTAAGGACGCCCTGCAGCTCACCGGGAAGGCCCTGCCGTGCTCGGTCGTTTCGGTCACTTCGACGGGTATCGTCACGATAAAGTTCGAGCTCGACGCCGCCCCCTTTACGCTGCCTCAAGTGACGGTGCCCGTCGCCGGATCCCGCTACGTGCGCTTGCCGGTACAACCGGGCGACCTGGGCATGGTTATGGCGGCCGACGTACGGCTAGGCGGCGTAACGGGCACGGGTGGTGGCTTGGCGACGCTCAGCGCCCCGGCCAACCTGTCGGCTCTCGTCTTCTTTTGGCTGGGTAATGCGGCGTGGACGGTCGACGACCCGCAAGCCGTGACCATCACGGGGCCCAACGGGGCGGTTTTGCAGACGGACAGCGGCGCCGATAAGATCACGGTGTCGTCGGCCGGCGTGCGGATCAAAGGGAAATTTGGCGCGTTCGACACTGCCCCGGTCGCCAAACCAACGATTACCGGCACATTAAGCGCCGTGACTGACGCCAACGCAAAACTTGTGCTAACGTCGATCATCGGCGCTCTTTCTGCGCTCGGGCTGGCGACAAACGGAACGACTTAATGCGCGTGTGGGGTAGAGTTTATGCCGAAGACGGCTCTTACACCTGGCAAGCGGTCGAGACGGCGGCCGACGGGTCGAACGACTACGTCTATGCGACCAACCTTATACAGGTATGCAAATTGAACCCGGGCGAAAGTCCGTTCTATTCAAATTATGGTATCCCGGGGCAACGCGCCATTTCGCAGCAAATACCGCCCGACTATTATGTCGCCCTGACGCAACAGCAGTTTGCCGGCTTCTTCGCGGCGCTCGTCGTGACAAAAGTTAATAGCGCCACGCCGACGTACCGAATCAACCTCACTACGCACCAAGGGGTGCAAATTGCCGCGGAGATACCCGTTTGACCGACATACCTATCGTCATGGGGCCTGAAGGGCGTATCCCGACGCCGCCGGCCGACCTGCGCGCCCAACTCGTCGCGCTGGCCACTACTTACGATCCCGACCTTACCGCCAATCTGCCGGGCACTCTCATTGAAGACATCGCCAGCACCGACACGGGGGCGCTCGTGCTGTGCGATCAGGCGGTAAGCGACATAATCAACAGCCTGACGCCCTACGGCGCCAACGAGTTCGTTTTGCGCGCGCAAGCGGCGGTCGCCGGCGTCAACCCGCAGGAAACGACTAACACGTCGGTTTTCGTCGTCTTTCACGCGCCAGGCTCGCCGGGTTTCGTCATCGCCAAGGGCTTCACGGTGAGCGACGGCGTGCACCAATATGTGGTGCAGGACGGCGGTATTATCGGCTCCGGGGGCGATTCCCTGCCGCTGTATTGCCTCGCCACCGTATCCGGTACCTGGGCGGTCTCCGCCAATACCGTTACACAGCTCGCCTCATCCGTCCCGGACAGCGTCGTCCTGACCTGCAACAACCCCCAGCCCGGCACACCCAGCGCGGGCGCCCAGACGGTCGCGCAACTCCAAGCCCAGGTTTTGCAGGCCTATGGACGCAGCGCGGCGCAGGGTATGCCCACGCTCCTGCGTACGCTTCTCGAGAACGTGACGGGGGTGCAACAGCGCCTGATCGCCATTCAACAGCAAATGGGCGGCGGCTGGAAAGTCATTGTCGGAGGTGGCGACCCCTATCAAGTGGCGTACGCTATTTTCATCGCGCTTTTCGACGTCTCCATTCTGGTCGGCAGCACGGATCCGACCCGGAATATCACGGTGACGATCAACGATTTCCCCGATTCCATTCTGGTCATATACGTCAATCCGCCCGCGCAAGCCGTGACCATGACGCTCACATGGAACACCAACAGTCCCAACTATATCAGCGACGCCGCCGTGTCCGACGCCGGCCAACCGGCCCTGGCCGCATATATCAACGGCATTCAGGCGGGGAGCCCGATAAACATTTTCCAAATGCAGGAAGTCTTTCAGGCGGCAATCATTGACATCATTCCGCCTGAGTTTCTGACACGCATGGTTTTCGCGGTGAGTATCGACACGGTTTTGACGCCGCCGACGTCAGGAACTGGTATAATCCCGGGTGATCCCGAAGGATATTTCACCTGCGATGCGTCGGACGTCAATATTTCTCGGGGATAAAGCATGGCTGCCGTAACAAATATAATCCCCGCATATCTTTATGTGCAATATAATGACGATCCTGGCTTGCAAGCATTAGTCAAGGCATACAATGTTATTGCCCAAAATTACCTTGATACGCTTAACGACCTAAATTTATATAACTATACACAAGATCCCGTTAGCGGGGCTTTGCTCGATTGGATAGCTCAAGGTTTTTTCGGTTTTCAGCGCCCCGTATTGCCAACGCTGCCAGTTAACGACGACCTTTTTCGCCGAGTAATTACGTGGCATTATTTTAAAGGCGATGGACTCGTCTTCAATATCCGTTGGCTAAAACGCCGCATACAGCGCTTCCTTTATGGCGTGAACGGTATAGATCCGCCTGTCGACGTAACCTACCGTGTGAGCGTATTGCTCGATGGGTCGAGCGCGGTAACGATTCGCATTGTGAATAACCTGCGCACGGTCATCGGCGGCGCGTTTCCGGGGGCTTTTCAGCTTAACACCAAAAAGCCCGACCAAATCGACACGACGAATGTCGTCTATCCAACCATTCCCGAAGCTGCTATCTTGCAACAGGCGATGCAAAGCGGCATTCTTGAGACGCCGTTTCAGTTCAATTTTACCGTGATCCAAAGCGGAATTGCTCAGTATATTTTGAGGTATCCTGAACCGTGACGACAACGCCTATTTTTGTAAACTCTGCGGGTACGACGCTCGCCGCGGGCATTACCAGCGGCGACACGTCGGCGACCCTGGCGTCAGGCACCGGTGCGCAATTCCCGTCGCCGGCCGGCGGCCAATATTTCGCGGCGACACTGGTCGATTCGGCGACGGGTCTCCTAAAGGAAATCGTTTACGTCACGTCACGGAGCGGCGACACCGTGACCATGATCCGCGCCCAGGAAGGCACCACGGCGCTCGCGTGGCTCGCCGGGGATATCTTCGCTGCGCTCATTACGGCCGGAACGCTCAATACGATCGTCGAATCGCAACAATCACAGGTGAGCAATTACGCTGTCGATTCGGGCGTCGCGGATGCCTATGTCGGCGTCTATACGCCGGCCATAGGCGCCTATGTCGTGGGGCTGCCGGTCCGTCTCAAAATAGCAAATGCCAATAGCGGGGGCGCGAGCACACTTGATGCCGGCGCCGGCGCCCAACCCATAGTTCACGCTTCGGATCTTTCGGCGCTTCAAGACAATGAACTTGTGGCGGGCGCCGTTTATGAATTCGTATGGGATGGCACGCAATGGCAGTTGCAAACCCCCACACAAATACAGACCATCATTAATAGTAATGGGGTCTGCCGTCTCTATCCGGACGGCTGGAAAGAACAGTCCGGTCATCAAGACCCGTCAAACGGAACGTTTAGTTTCCCGGTTCCCTTTGTCACGACCGTTTTATCCGATATTTGGTTTATTCCGGGCGCCAATACGCCAGGCGGCTCGGGTAATGACGTAACGTATGGCTACGTTGTTTCCAATTCCACATATTTCCTCGCCAGTAGGGCGGAGGGTGGGGGTTTCGGGAACTATGGCGGGTCTTGGTTGGCGAGGGGAAAATGACACGTCTTGCCGCCAACAACGCCGCAACCGCTCTTGCCCAGCCGCTCGCGCCGGGCGATACGACCGTGACCGTGCGCGCGGGGGGTTTCGAGTCCTTTCCGGCCCCAACCCCCGGCAATATTTTTGTTGCGACGCTATCGGACGCAACCGGCCTGATCACGGAAATCGTTCATGTGACACTCGTATCAGGTGATACGGCGGCCATCGTTCGAGCGCAGGAAAATACAGTGGCGCTCAATTGGCCGGCGGGTTCGCTGTTCCAAAATCTGTGGACGGCGGGACAAGCAACCGATAAAGGCGGAGCATTCAATCAGACGCTTGGCCTCATCTCGATAGGGTTTTGACATGTTCCTGACGTCCACGACGCAAAGTCTCTCTGTCACCGCGACGGGCGGCCTGTCAGGTCAAAATCCGTCGTTCGTGGTCGATTACGCCGATTTCGATTTTACGAACGGGACAGTCACGCCGGGGTCGTCGTTCGGGTTCATTACGGCTAACGACCGCATCGACATTTTGGCGCCGCCGGCCGCGGGCATTCGACGCCAGGTCAAAAATATAAATTTCCTGAACGGCGACGCGTCGCTTGCGATCCTTTTCGCCTTCAGCGACGACGCCAACCATTACCCATTGTACAGCACCACATCGGCGCCGCAATCGCTTATCTCGTGGGGCTATGAGGTCGGTTGGAACCCCGGCCCCGAAACGACCGGCAGGGTTTTCTCGACGTTTCAGGTCAAAACGTCGCCTTATAATGCCGAAGCCGGCGACCTTATCGCCGCCGACACGTCGGACGCGCCTTGGACCTTATTTTTACCGCGCTTGCCCGAGCCTGGGCAACAAGTGCAAATTCTTGACTTCGCCAATACGTGGGGTACCAATAACCTTACGGTCGACGGTAATGGCAACGTCTTTTCGGACAATACCGACACTTTGCTATGCAATGTCGACGGCGCGACATTCCAACTTGTTTTCCGCGGCGGATCCCCCAACGCGTGGTTTGTGAATCTGTTCTAGGAACCCGGCTTATGATTCTTTCGGAACTGCTTTTCCCGCCACACAGCGAAGGCACCGACGCCAGCGATAACGCCCCCGCGCCCGCATCGCCCATTACGTCGGGCACCGTGACCCTCCCGGGCGCGCTCGCCATCCAAAATCAAAGCGGGATAGACCTGCAAGTCGTTTTAGGCTATGGCTCGGACGGGCCGACCATCTTTCTTTTGCACGGGGGTGCAGACGGATTGCCAGGTGATTTTCTACCGCCGGTGCCATGGTTTGTTGGGCCTTTTGCTATTCTCGCGGATGGGTCGCCGCAATACGCCTGCCGATTTGCTTAATTGAGGGAATTCGACGACATGAAGAATTATTTGATTTGCGGCGCCGCGCTCTTTGCGCTTCTGGCCTCGCCCGCCGTCGCCCAGCAATACCCGGCGACGGCACGGAACACCAACGGTCAAACCAATGTGGTCACGCCGTCGGCCGCCATTTGCGCCGGGGGCGTGCCGTGCCCCGCTGGTACGAGCAGCAGCCCGACTAACGTCGCGGTCATTACGCAGGCTTCGACGTCGACCGCGCAGACCGGCACCGTGACCTCGTCGGCCATTACGCCCAGCACGGGAAGCGGGAGCTTTTCGGCCGGAACCGCGACAATCGGCCCGCTCACACCGCAACTCGGGCACCCCGTTCAAGTCGTATGGACCGGCACATGGACGGGCACCGTTTTCGTCGGCACGTCGACGAACAACTGCACCACCGTTACCCCGCTCACGGTGGCGGGCGGCCCCTGGGCGTCCTATACCGCCAACGCGAATGAATCCGTTGACACACCGACGGTGTCCGGCCCGGTATACTGCGCCAAGGCGACGATTGCGTCGGGAACCCTCACGTACAAGGTGACACAATAATGCGGTATATTTCCCGCCTCCTGGCGCTGTGCGCCTTCGCCCTTGTCTTCGCGCAACCGGTCGTCGCGCAAGATTATCAAGCGCGTGGCCTCGCGGCGCGTGCCAACAACGCGATTTCGGTCTCTGCGCCCGCGCTCGTGAACCAAGACACTCTTTGGGGCGACAGCCTAACTGATACGAATTACGGACCGCTTTTGGGTCCGCTCGTCTCGCCAACACCCGTCATCAACAAAGGTGTGTCGGGACAATCCGTTTTGCAAATTGGCGTGCGTCAAGGCGCGCTCTCGACTACGTTTACGTCTACCGGTGGCGCGATTTGCACGAGTGGCGGCGATGTTGGCACATTTCCCGTCGGGTACGAACCGGTTACCTTAAATGGTCCGGTTGGCGGCGTCACGGGTACGGTGGCAGGCCATCACGGCACCGTGACGCTTTCGGGCGCCACGTATACTTTTACCTGCGACGTTGCGGGCACCGTTCCGCTCATCACCACGACGCCTTTCGTCGTTGATCAGACGTGGCGCAACTCGCAGACCCAACTTATGTGGGTCGGGCATAATAACGGCAATATTGCGCAGGCCAATCTTTGGCAGACGGAAAACGCTATTGCCGCCAATATTCCGCCAACTGAACGTTGGGCCTTCCTGTCCAACACCTACGATCTGGGCGGTTCGGCGCTGTGGCCTGGCGGCACGTTCGGAGCCGTAGTTAAGCAAAACAACAGCTACGCATTCAGCACTTTCGGTGCGTCGCATTATCTCGACACGCTTCCGTCGCTTAACGCCGTCGCCAACGCATCGTACCCGCCCGACGCCGCAACCACTTCGGCAGGTATCCAACCCGTGTCCATCCATGCCATTCGTGGCTGCGGCACGATCACGGCGGACATCAATTCGTCGACCACTTCTATCCCGCTGAACATTGGTTCGAGTGGCTGCGTGGGCTCGGAGGGCGGGGTGATTTCCGTGGCCGATGTTCTTACCGTGGGCACCGGGTCCAGTTCGGAGGGCATGACGGTGTCGTCTATCACCGGGTCTTCCGGTGCTCTTACGGCGACGGTTGTTCGTGGCGTTCTCGGTGCGGCGCAAAGTCATACGTCTGGCGACGTTGCCGAGGCGGTGGACCCGATCCATTTCACGTCTCCGTGCATTGCATCGCTTCCGTCCTGGGCGTCGACCTATCCTTCGGCCAATACGCTTTGCGGCGCGCAAATCGTTGCGAATACGGTCGCTACGTGGCTCGGAAACAATCCAGTTCCGGCGGTGGTTGCACCCAAGATCACGGCGGGGGCGGACGGCCTTACCACGTCCAATGCGGGCATTACCGGCACGACGACGACGCAAAACACTGTCGGTACGTCTCTCAATCCGGCGCAAGTTGTCGCCTCGCAAGTCGTCGTCCCCGGGACCGGTCTTATCGGTGGCGGTCTAGTCCAAGCGAATACCGTCACTACCGATCAACTTAACATCGGAACTACGAACCCTTCTTCGGCTTCATGGTTCAGCTGTCTTATTGCGTTTGGTACTAAGTTCTGTGGCCCGCAAAACAATGCCAGCGTTTCCCTGGGGAACTCCACCAACGGTTTTACCGAGGGCTTCTTCGCCGGGATCAACCTGTTTTCGACGCAAATCTACCCGCAAACCGCCAACACGGGTAGCGTCGGCAACACGGGTAACCCGTGGTCCAAAATGTGGTCTTCTGCCTATGTTCACGCTGGCACGGCCTTCGTCGTTAGCGGGTCCGGTGCTACTGTTGGCGCAGGGGCCGCAAACCAAGCAGGGCCGATTACGGCAGGTACTACGGGCACCAGCACTATCACTATTACGCCTGGCACCTCCGCAGGCACCGCTCCGCACGGCTATATCTGTCAATGGACGGACATCACGTCCGGTATCAACATGGCTCAAACGGCGAGCACGACGACGAGCTGCACTATTACCGGGGTAACCACCTCGGGGGACACTCTCCTAGGATCGATGACGCAGTACTGACATGACCCAGCAAACCACCTTTTCATATCTCTCCGCCCTGCAAGCGGCTGTTGCTCAGGCCGCGCAGGCGGGGCCCCACACGGCGAAACTTGCCGCGACCCTCGGCCAGGCGCTTGCCGACTTCGAAGCGGCGGGGCCGGAAATGACCGTGGCGCTCGTCAACGACATGATCTCCGGCGCGGCCAAGGCCAATCCGCTTTTCGCCTTTCTCATCCCGGCCGAAGGCCTTATCGATCCGGTCGCTAAAAGTATGGCGGGGCAGCTCGAAAACTGGGCGCTGGGTAAGATGGGCATCACGCCCCCGGAGTAACAACCATGGCCAACGAAACCCCCGTGCCGTCCATTCTCGAGCAAACTATGACGCTCGTTGCGCGGCACGGCCTCACGGTCGCGGCGACGCTTCTCGTCAATGCGGGTTTGCTCGACAAAGACGCGTCGGCGCAGTTCGTTACGATCGGCGCCGGAATTGTCGCGGGGGGCCTGGCTCTCGCCTGGTCGTACTGGCAAAAGCGTGTCGCCGCCAAGCGTCTCGTCGCGGCTATCGTCGCCCCCGCCTCTACCCCCGTGACCGCCGATGCAAATAAGCCCTAACGGCGTCGCGTTCATACGCCGGCACGAAGGCCTGAAGTTGCACGCGTACCTCGATAGCGCGGGAGTGCCGACGATCGGTTATGGAACGACGCATTATCCGGGCGGCGCGGCGGTCAAGTTGCGCGACGTCGTGACCGCCGCGCAGGCGGAGACCTACTTTCAATTCGACCTGCAGCCACTCGTTCTTACCGTCGCTCGCATGGTCACGCATGCGCTTACGCAAAACCAGTTCGACGCGCTGGTATCTTTTGCCTATAATGAGGGCGCCCCGCGTCTCAAGGGGTCGACGCTCCTACGGTACGTCAACGCTGGTAACTTTCCGGCCGCGGCCGACCAATTTACGCTGTGGGACAAAGCCCACGTTGACGGGCGTCTTGTCGAAGTTCCCGGCTTACTCACTCGGCGCCAAGACGAGCGCGCCCTATTCCTAGGAGACTGACATGCCCGTGACTATCTCATCCCGCGTTGCGCAACGCGCCTATGGCCACTTCCAAGCGCTGCATGCCGCCGTCGACAGCGGGGACATGGCCGCCGTAACTACCGCTCTCGACGCCGCGCACGCCTTCGCGACGAAACATTTCAAGGCCTCGGGCGGCGTCTTCCTGGCGCCGGGTGATTCGGAAGCGGCAACGTCGGCGAGCGAATCGGGCGCGACGGTCATCGCCCTGAGCATCGGCGGCGGGGACAAGTGATGACCTGGCAAACGCTTTGGGTCTTGTTTCTCGGGGCGCTGGTAACGCTCAACATGGTCACGGCGTTTTCGTGTCGGGACCGCGGCCCCTCGCGTTTGGCTTTTTGGCTAGGTGTATCTTTCGCCGTGAGCTTGGCCATTGAGCTGCCACGGCGAATTGACCCGCCGTGGCTTATGGCAAGCCTCGCGGCGCTCGATGGCCTCATAACCATCATGTGTGCAACTACGGCGCGAAGCCACGCGGAGATGCGTTGGACTTTATGGCCTATGGCGCTGATAAACCTTATGTTCATAAGTGCGCATATGATCGCTGTTTTTTATGGCGATCACTTGAGATTGTATCTTGCCGCCCTTGATGTATTATTTCTTGTGCAACTAGGCATAAACGGCAGGGCGAGCATGATGAATGGAATCGAAATACATCGTTTGTTTTTCCTTCATCGCGGCGGTTCTCATTCTGTCACTCGCATTCGTGCTGCGCACCGATGACGCAGGACGAACGAATCGCGCGTCTCGAAAAAGCCGTTTTCGGCGACCCGACTGAGAGAGACGATAACGGCATCGTACCGCGCGTCGTTAGCCTCGAACGCGACCGCAACATCATGCGCCTGGGTCTCGGGACGCTATTCGGCCTAGGCGCCGCCGCCGTACAGCAATGGCTCGCCAAAAAATAGGCCCCGCACTCCGGGGGGCAGGATGCGGGGCCTTTACGCGCCGGGCGGGTGGGGGCTCCCGGCAAACTTTTTATGCCTTAAGATGACGGGGTCGTCAAGAGCTATCCTTTGCGGTAGCGCTTCCCGCGCCAGCCGCCCGCCGCCCGCACTGGCCAACCTTGCGCCCAGGGCGGCATTTCACCCATAAGGCGCTCAACTTCCTCCAGGCTGCCTAAGCCGTTAGGTACCTCGGCCACTATCTCGTCATAGACGTGCAAAACTGTCGGGTATCCCGCCGCTCGCAGCGTTAAAATAGCGTGGCGAAGGATGTCGTGAGCCGTCGCCTGAATTACGTTCTCTGTCATTCTGCCGCCATATGTGTTCATCGGCACCCAGCCGCGCGGCCCATATCTCGGGTTGCTGTTCCATGTGCGATAAGCGCAACTATATTCGCCGGGTCGGCTGTACGCGCGCGTCGCCGGGAAGAGCGTAAAGTTGTGGTAGGTAAGTTCACGGCCTGAGAGCAGGCGGATAATGAGCGCCGGTCCTGTGTGCAGGTCGCGCATGAAGAACTGCAGGCCCTTGAATTCGAAAACATGACCGGGGTAAAGCGCCGCCTGTATGGCCGCGCCCTCGACACCGAAATATTCTTGTCGGGCGTTCTGATCCCACGGAGAGCCGCGGAACTGACCGCCCCAAAACTCAACGATGGCGGGCGACGCGGCGCGCCAGGCCAAAATCCTCTTTTTAATGACGTCGTCGGGGTCGATATCGCCAAACGCTTTAGATGAATTCACCCAACCACTAAACCCTAGGGCGAGTTCGTTTATCTTCCCTTTCTGGCGGTCGGCATGGTGCTGACCGTTGACGCGCTCGTACTCGATGTATGATTCGTAGCTCACCCCCGTGATTTTGGAAATCGACCGAAGATATATATCTTCCTTGGCGCGAAACGCGTCGATGCGCCATTGCTCGCCGGCAAGCACGGCGAGCACGACGGCTTCGATGGCGCTATAGTCCGACGCTATGAGCTCGTATCCCGGCGCCGCGACGAAAAGCGATCGGATGCACCCCGATATAGTTAGCAGCGCGTCGCCGAAGAAATACTCGATTGCCTCAAGATCACGCAGGCGCATTATCGACAACACGTCGTCCACGGCCTTCCACGACCATTTCTTTTTCTTGTCGTCGGGCGGCGCCGGCGCGTAGCACCAAGGGCAGTGCGCGTGCGACGGCTTGAAAGGCTTGGCGCAGTTTGGCGCCGCGCACCACTTAAGGTCCGGGCCCGGCTTGGGCAGGTTGAGCGGCTGCACGCTGTCGCCCGTCGGCCGGCCGGTTCGCGCGCCGTGATGGATGATGAGGTTAAGCAGGCGGCCGGCCCTATTGACGCGATTGGCCATGGCGTACAGCTTCTTGACACTCGCCGACGCTGTGAGAGCGCGTATCTCGAGGACGCGCCGCGCCTCGGGCGGCATGCCTTGCATGGCGACGTAGTTGTCACCCGGCGTCATTTCCGGGTCTTCCTCGTCGTCCTGGCCAGCGTCTAGATCATAGATGAAATCAGGTCCGAGCGCGTCTTTGACGGTCGCAGCGCGCAGGTTGGGGAGACGGACGCCACGCGCGGATAACCAACCGCGAATTGCCTCGCCCTGCGTCGGAGACAAGCCCCCCGTGATATTGGCGCATTCAGCCGTATATTTGGCGAATACCTGTTCCATCACGGCGATGCAGTCGTTGATGCCCTGGGTATCGACGGCGATTCCGCGCCGGTTAATTTCCTGATCGACGCACCAAAAAGTGAATTCATCCTGCGTCATGGGTGGCATGCGATCGTCGGCCTGACCTTCGGCTTCAACGTCCGTGTCGCAATAGGCGCATAGTTTCTCGAAATCCTCCGGGTCGTCTTCCGGCCGGATCCACGCGCGCGGGTCGCCCTTTGTGGGGTTACGCGGGACGGAAAATTTATCGAGAAGACGCTTGCCCTCTTTGTCCTTCGGCGTCGGCAATTGCAGGACGTCGGATAGATCGGCGAGCGATCCGGGGAGGGAGTTCACGCGGGCGGTCGCCATCGTACAGCGGACTTGATATGGCCCTAGCGGCGGAAAGCCGTACCGCGGCGTCAACACCTCTTGCCATATCAGCCACTCGAACATTGCATTATGGAACTTGAAGGGGCCGCCGGCACGCGCATAGGCGAAAAGGTCTTCGGGCGGCGGCATGCCGGGGCGCCAGCGTTTTTTGTCGGCCCCGGGCAAACGGTACGTGAGTGTCAAAAGGTCAGTCGTCGGGTGCTCCGCGTAAACGGCGGTCCCGACGACCCCAAGGCCCTTCTTTTTGGCCCCCTTAGGCGCGTCCCACTTATTGGTCGCAGCGTTCCAGACAAAGCCCGCAGCGCTGCGTGTTTCAACGTCGAGGGACGCGCCTTCGGTCATTTCGCGCCTTTTGTGTATCCCATGTTTTCCAGCATGGCGCGCACGAGATTCCAAACGTGAAAATCGTTGCGCCGCCAATTTTCGACGCGTGCGCGCTTTGACGGTGTTTGCTTATCCAAAGCCTCCGCCGACCGGCCAATGAAGGTCACGCCGTTGTAATTCCCAAGGTTTGGGTTTTGCAGCGTGACTGTTTCGTCGTTGCTGATAAACATGCGGGCGAGCTCGGTCTTTTTGTGCGTCACTGCCGACCACAATTCTACCCGCACGACGATCATAGCATCAACCCATTTTGGCGCAGTTGGTCATCAGTCCAACCGGCCGCCTGATAGGCTTCATAGGTGACACCGTTCGCCGCCGCGGTCATTTGCGGACCCGGAGGCGGCGCAGCGGGTGCCGCGGTCATTTGCGGACCCGGAGGCGGCGCAGCGGGTGCCG